>ERZ773076.795-NODE-795-length-15000-cov-6.201405_pt1 | contig 15000 bp, 12 predicted proteins | sample MGYA00580613_ERZ773076 | MGnify/ENA primary metagenome ERZ773076 (study PRJEB29015, sample SAMEA2738005) | human oral metagenome | biome: human oral; feature: human-associated habitat; material: dental | place: China | collected 2057 ...
CAACGCCCCGGTTGCCGCCGGCGTCAGTCGGGCCGGAGTAGCGGGCCCCGCGCAGGGCGCCGTCGTTTTCGGACTCGAGCTGGCGGGTCTGCGCGCTGGAAGTGAACCCCACCCTCAGGATGATGCGTAGGAAGTCCTCATGCATGGTGTTGATGAGCTCAGCAAAGGCGACGTTCGATTCCCTCTCGTACTCAAGGAGAGGATCACCAGAACCGTACCCGCGCTGGCTGACGAGCGCCCTGAGGTAGTCCATCTCCTGCAGGTAGACCGTCCAGCGCGCATCGATGATCCGCAGCATGACCTGGGCGGAGAGGGCTCGCATGGTCCCGTCTGGGAGTCTCTCGGACCTTTCCCCGTAGCAGCGGCTGATGAAACCCTCAATCCGTCCGACCACCTTGTCTCTGCTTGACCCATCCCCTATCCAGAGGGCGTTGGCGCGACCGGTGAGCCCAGCCACCCATCCGCGCAGCCCCTCGAGGTCCCATTCACTGGAGCTCACGTCCTTTGAGAAGAACTCCGGGATACGATAACCCACAACATCGCTGATAACGTCGCCAATGACGTCATCGACGTCGCCCACGCCATCGGTGAGGACCTTGTTGCGCTCCGCGTAGATCGCCCGGCGCTGCCCGTCTATGACATCGTCGTAGTCAAGAATGCTCTTGCGCATGGAAAAGTTTACCTCCTCGACCTTGCGCTGGGCGTCCTCGACGGCCCTCATGACCTTCCTCGACTGAACGGGCATGCTCTCAGGCAGCCTGGAGCGCTCCATCGCGGCGGCAATCCTGTCTATGCGCTCGCCCCCAAAGAGGCACATGAGATCATCCTCGAGCGAGAGGTAGAACTGGGTCTCGCCAGGGTCTCCCCAGAGGCCCGCGCAGTCCCTCAGCTGGCTGTCAAGGCGACGGCTCTCGTGGCGCTCGGTACCGATCACGCAGAGGCCTCCTGCCTTGAGGACGTGCTCCCTCTTGGTCTTGTAGATTCCCTCGGCCTTCGCGATCACCTCATCGCTCGACTCGCGTGCCTCTTCCGTTCCCTTGTCGGCGTCAAGGTAGCCCTTCTTACGCAGCATACCGCGTGCAAGCTCGGTGGGGTTACCGCCAAGCAGGATGTCGGTGCCACGCCCGGCCATGTCGGTCGCTATCGTGACAGCGCCCTTACGGCCGGCCTGGGCCATAATGTGAGCCTCGCGCTCGGGGTCCGTGGAGCTTAGGACCTTGTGTCTGACACCGCGCATGTCGAGCAGGCGCGAGAGCCGCTCTGAGTCCTCGCCCGAGACGGTGCCGATGAGCACCGGCTGACTGTTTGCGTGACGCTCGGCGACGGCATCGGCGACGGCGTTGAGCTTTGCGTCTACGCTCCGGTAGACGAGATCGTCGTGATCGACGCGAATGACTGGTTCGTTGGGCGTGATGGGCTGCACGGGTAGCCCGTAGACCTCGCGAAGCTCACCGTCCTCCGTCATGGCCGTGCCCGCCATGCCCGAGAGCCTGTCATAGAGTCGGAAGTAATTCTGCAAGGTGATGGTGGCAAGGGTCTGGTTCTCCTTGCGAACGGGCACACCCTCCTTCGCCTCGATGGCCTGGTGAAGCCCCCCCGGATAGCGCCTGCCCTCCATGGTGCGGTCTGCGAGCTCTCCGGCGATCTTGACCTCGTCGCCCTCGACCACGTACTGCTGGTCGCGGTGAAAGAGATACTGGGCCCTGAGCGCCTGTCTGAGATGGTTAAGTAGCCGACCATAGGGGTCAGAGTACAGGTCGCCCGCGCCAAGCCGCTTCTCGATCTTGCGCAGGCCCACCTTGGTGGCCTCAATGGAGCGCCTCTCCTCATCAACCTTGAAGTCGACATCGGCAACGAGGCCCCGCACGGCACGAGCGAACCGCTCGTACTCGACCGTCACGTTGCCACCCGCACCCGAGATGGTGAGCGGCGTCATCGCCTCGTCGATGAGGATGGTGTCCGCCTCGTCCACGATGGCGACGGCATGGCCGCGCTGTACGCGCTGTTCAGGGAGGGTGATCATGTTGTCGCGCAGGTAGTCGAAGCCGAACTCGTTGCTAGTACCATAGGTGATATCGGTTCGGTAGGCGGCCTTCCTGCGCTCGGGACTCATGCCACCCTGCAAGAGGCCGACGTCCATGCCCAGGCGATCATAGATCAAAGACACCATCTTGGCGTCACGCCTGGCAAGGTAGTCGTTGATCGTCACGACATGGACGCCCCTGCCAGGGATAGCGTTGAGGTAACCAGGGAGCGTCGCGACGAGGGTCTTACCCTCACCGGAGCGCATCTCGGCGATCATGCCCATGTGCAGGACAATGCCACCGACGACCTGCGTGTCGAAGTGACGAAGCCCCAGCGCCCGCCTTGATGCCTCCCTCACGGCGGAAAAGGCCTCGGGGAGCAGCTCGTCGAGCGTCTCTCCCCTCTCGTGACGTTCCTTGAACCATGCGGTCATGGACCTGAGGGCGTCATCAGGCATGGCCTCGAAGCGGGTCGAAAGGTCGTTGACCTTCTTAACCATCCTCTCGAGTCCCCTGAATTGCCTATCGACATCCCGGTGGATGGACTTGAACATGTGATCCCCCAATGGTTCGCGTGACATTCCATAACGCATATACAGTGACTACTTTAGCTGATTCTCGAGATTTGTCAACTTCTATTCAGGAAATATAGACTTGATTTAAATCTTGTCAATACTCATGATGCCACGAGATCCCTGCCCAGGGCATCCTCGAATGCCCGCTCAAGGGCCTTAGAACGCCTGCGCGCACCCCGAGAGGTCTGCCTGCGATACTTCTCGCACAGTGCCTCAATCTCAGATGACCTACCCAACTGCGAGAGCGACTCCACGAGGCATATTGTCGTGTCCTCGCGCTTTGGCTCGATCGTGAGCGCGTCTCTCGCGAGCTGAGACGCAAGGTAGGGTCTTCCCTGCCTGAGCGCTGCCATGCCACCGGATGACAATGCGCTCACAAAGAGCCCCTCGAGCGTCCGCGCATGTCTGCGTGAGAGCCCCGTCACGTCGTTGAGCTCAATCGACGGGCCACCTCCATACCAGCGCCGTGCGTTGCACGCATGTCTCATCGCCTTGAGGTCACTGCCCTCATGTCCCAGCGAGAGGAGGGCCTCCTCGGTGAAGTCGTCCACATCGCAAGAGACACACTCAGGGTTCAACGCGATGGTGCCCTCGGTCCTGCTGCTCAGGATGGGATCGATCCCGCACTCCTTGGCCCCAAGGACCCTGCGAACCACCGAGGTTGCCTCATACAAGCGCTGCATACCCTTCGAATACTCATCGTCACCCCAGATCGCGAGCAGGGCGTCGCGCTTCGTGACCTTATGCCCCTTGACGATGGCCAGAAGGGCGAGAAGGTCGCGCGCGTGACGGGCGACGAGCCCCTCCTGCTTGACGGTCCGCCCGTCGACCCTCACCAAGAAGCTCCCCATGAGCGTGATCCTCACCCTGGCAGTCCTGCCGGCCTTCTGCGGCGCCTTGGGCTCCTCCGGAAGGTCGCGCTCCTTCCTGACTGGCCTCTCGACGCGTGCCGGCCAGCTCGACAAGTCAGTGGTGCGCTCGACCCTCAGCCAACTGGCAGGGACAACGGAGTTGACGTCGCTCGGTGACAGGTCACCATGGTGCAGGACGAGCATGAGCGCCCAAGCCAGCTCCCTGGGGAAGGTCGAACGCGAGAGCTCATCAAGACGCAACGAGTCAATCCGCCTGCCTCGGCTCATCAACACGGCGGCACGACACAGGTCCCTCAGGGCAGAGCCGCTCCCATGCGTCCGGAGCCTATCCTCGTCGATGTCCTCCCCCATGCGAAGGCGGGAGAGAAGGCCGACGAGCAGTGCCGCGTCAAGAAGGAAGGACGACTCCCACTCCCGGACAAGCTCACAAACCTTAAGGGTTCTCACATGAACGCGCGAGAAGGCGCCCGCCTTGAGGTCTCCCACCGCAGCCAAAAGGAGAAACAGGGCCTCCACGAGCACGTCTCCGTACTCGTTGGCCCGTGCGATGAGGTACTCGATCCCACGAAGCTGCGTCCCATCACCGACGATGACATTAATGGCCCCATCCAAGGCCCTCGCATAGGGGCCAAGACGGCCCGGAGACGCCTCCTCGATGATGCGAATGGAGCGCTCGACGTCCTGTTGTTCACGCGGCGTCCGGCTTCCTCCCACCATCGCCTCCGCCACAGCGAAGTCCAAACAGAGCAGTGCCCCTGTCACGTCCTCGGGTTCGTGCCCGTCACCATCATCGAGCAGCTCGTCGAAGATGGTGCTGAAGGCGCCGTCGATAAGCAGTCGAGTGCAGCGTTGATGCTTGAGGAGCCGCGCGCCCCGCTCGCCCGCCCATTCGCCCAGGCCTTCCTGTGGGATAGAGGCAAAGACGCCCGCAACAAGATCACGCTGGTCACCCATGGCCAGCACGTAGCGGCGCAGACCCTCCTCATGGTGCGAGAGTCCCTTCAGTGCCCTTAGCTGCTCTCTGCCATGAGACAGCTCGCTGTGACGACCGTTCAGCTCCATGATAGCCTGACGCGTTATAGACGGCAGGGCACCGTCGGTGTTGCCCGCCTCGCGCTCGTGCCTCAGAGAGCGACTCACCATGACCACCTTGCCGCTCATGAGGAGCTCGACGCCCCAGCGCATGCCGATCTGACTGAGTTCCTCCTCATCCGTGATCAGACCACAGAGCAGTTCGGCCCGCACGAACTGGCCCCGCGAGCAGAGCACGCGGGCGGCATGCGCGAGCAGCTTCGGACGCTCCTTACAGCACCACTTCATCCCGCTCAGGCAGAAGGCAAAGAGTTCGTCGGAGAAGACGCCTGCGGTCTCGAAGCAGAGGCGGTGGAAGTCCACGCCAAAGAGCGGGGCCTGGTCCTGAAGCCACATGAGCAACTCGTCGTCCACATGCCCGATGACAGCATCGAGGTCATCGAAGCTGCCTTGACCGAGCAGTGCCATCGCGCACCTAAGATCGAGCTCCTCGTTTGTCAGGGAGTCCCTTAGATGATTACAGACGAGGTTTCTGAGGTAACGGGCGAACTTGCCCGGCGAGACCTCGGTCCCGTACATCCCAACGCGCGCAGCCTCGTCCTCCATCAGGGCCTCTGTGAGCATGGGAATGCCGTGAGTCAGACGCCTAAACTCCGGGTCAAGCATCAGTTGGTCTCCCTCGAGTGCCACGAGGGAGAGAAAGTCTTGGTTGTCAAGACGCTTCGCCTCACCAAGCAGGTTAAACAGGTCGTCTGCCTCGGGCAGCAGACAGATGATGACAAGCGCTCCTGCCGCGGCCATCCTCCTGATCGCCCTGAGCTCGCGGACCATGTCACCCTCGGACGCCACAGGCACGCAGTCTATGCCAACGGCGACGCGCTGACCACGCCTTCTGAGGCTTGTGGTCTCGCGCGCGAGCCTACCCAATCGCTCCGCCGGGGACTCCGCCCCAGGGCCATCAAGGGACATGCGCTTGACGGTAGCCCCACGCTGTGCCTCGACCAGAAGGACGGAGTCCATGAAGCTCGACTTTCCCATTCCCGTCTCTGCGCACAGGACAAGGATGCGTGGCTCGTTGCCATCCTTGCGCACGTAGCGGCCTGCCACACGGAGCAGGGGCGCGGTAGCAACCCGAGACTGAACTGGTTGTCCCTTAGCCTGTGAGCTCTTCTTGGGCATGTAACATCCCCCTTTTCTCCCTGCGGCTGGCTGCGTGCGCAAAACGCAACCATATATTGATATGTCAACCTTTATACAACCTCGGCGAGCGAAGCGGTCATGAGAATGGCGAACATTTTTCGAGCATGGGCTGAAATTCCGATAGTTAGCCGCTAGATTCATCTCCGTGGTCGAGACATCTGAATTCAAACCAGCGTCAGATTCTCTCACGAAAGACATGGCATGAAGTCGCGCCCCTGAACCCACTCGGCCCCATGCAGGAGCTATGACAGCGCAGGATCATGAGCTAGCTAAAAGAGTCGGATATCGGCGCAGGTAAAGGCTGCGACTCGCATCGGGAGCTATCTGGAAGCAAGGGGAAGTTCTGCTCCCTGGGTAGGAGCCTATACGGCAGTGCCCCACAGGGTCTCGGGCGCTGGTGTCAAGGCATCGACACCAAGCCGTTGGCCTGCGGGGCACTGGCTACAGAAAACGTCCCTTCCTGCAGCCCGACGCTATGCGGGAGTGCCGACCATAACAACGTATCCAATGTCGTTCTTAGCGAGGTCAAAGAAGGTCCTCATCTCACTGAACTGGCCGAAGTTGTCATCGGCCATGGCATTGTCGATGAGTGTGTCCCTGCCCTCCTTGCCCTCGTCGCGCACGAGGCCCTCGTCGCTCAGCAGGGTGAACGCCCCCGTCTTGCTGTCAGAGACCGCAAGGCCACTCTCCTCGAACAGCTCCTTCCACGCGTCGAGCGTAAGGGGGTGCGCCGGCACGTTGATGACCTTCTGCAGGAGGCGAAGGATGGCAGGCTTCTTCTTCCAGAACACGACATCGTGGGTAAGGACCATGCCCTGTGGCGCAAGCACGCGACGGTACTCGACGAGCGCCTTCTTCTTGACGGTATCGGGCAGCATGGTGAGCATGGCCTCGTTGATGAGGACATCGAAGCTGCCATCCTCGAACGGAAGATTCGTCGCGTCGGCAACGCTCACGTCGATGAGATCGGACAGGCCCTCCTTCGAGATGCCCTCCTTTGCCGTGGCGATGGCCTCCGGGTCCGAGTCGATGCCCACCACGCGCAAGCCATGCGCCTTCGCAAGCTGCATGAGCGTGTAGCCACGATTGCAGGCAACCTCCAGCACGCGGGGCCTTGTCGTGAAGTCCACATGAGAGAGCAGCCAGTCCGTACCCTCCACACCACCAGGGCGAAGCTTGGTCTTTCCGAGCCTCGCAAGCAGTTTGTGTCCCATCTCGCGCTTTGGCATGATGTCCTCGCAATCGTTATGCACGCTACCGATGACCATCCGGGTCCTTCATGGAGTGAGTGAAGACTAACTCATATGAGACTGCGTGTCCAGCAAAAAGCGCGGATAATTTCGAAGTCGGTCACTCCCTTAGTCCTCCTGCTCGATGGCCAGGTCCTCCCGCTTGCGGTAGCTTCGCCAAACGGAGTACTGCACGACCAGGATGAGCGCGCCAAACAAAGAGGTCATGCTCCCCTTATCGCTACAGGAGACTTCGGTAACCCCGCTCAGACACAGAACGCCATGTACAGCGGAAGGTAGACACGATGCCCCTCAGACTTGAACTGCTTGGGATGAACTACGACTTCCTCGCCGACACGCTTCGCCCATCGCTTCCCGAAGTCATCGAGTGACACCGTGGAGTAGCTCCTCGTCGATTTCGCCTCTATTGGGCAAATACGAAGCTTCCCTGCCGCATTGGAATACCCTTTGGTTATCAGGAAGTCAATCTCTCGTGGACGCAGCTTATGCGCGTTCTTGTCCTTGGGCGGCTCTTCCCATGTGTAGTAGAACAAGTTTCTTCCAGCTGCCTTGAGCTGCTGTGAGACATAGTTTTCAACGATCATCCCTTTGTTAACGGAGATCCTGCCAAACTGAAGAGCCTTCTGGACCTCAAGAGATTCTTCGCCGTCCGAGAACGCATGGCTTACAAACAGCCCGGTGTCCCCAAGGTAGAGCTTCATGGCTGTTTCGTCTACACTCAACCTGTAACCAACATTCGGATCATTGCACCTACGACAGATATTGACTATGTGGGAATCCTCAAGCCAGCTAAGCGCGCCCTCATAATGCTCTCGACGGGAACCTTTCCCCAAAGACCCGAACTTGAACTTCTTACTGGCAGCTGAGAGTTGACCAGGAATCTCATCGAAGACAGCAAGCGCTCTGCGAGCATCCTCGCCACCAAACTTCTGGATGTCCTCCCGATACAGCGAAAGGATGCGTCGCTTGGTCCTCTCGCATTGGACGAATGTTCCATCCTCAACAAACGCTGTCACTGCCTGCGGCATGCCACCCACCACGAGGTACTCATCGAGCATGCGGTTTGCGAGCTTGTGAATGGGATTCGGGAGCGGAGCCATCCTCTCCCTGCAGCTTCGGATCTCATCTGCAAGGGCCTCACGCTTGACTGCCCAGAGATACTCCTCGAAATCCATCGGCCTGAGATAGACGCGGTCCTCTTCCGACGGGATAACGATATCGGACACGTTCTTCTTGATGGAGATGAGGGAGCCCGTCTCGATATAGTCGAACCGTCCATCTGCGACGAGGTGCTTGACTGTCTCTCGGGCTTTGGGAAGATGCTGCACCTCATCGAATATGATGACCGATTGCCTCCGGGGTAGCTCGACGCCATAGTAGAGCTGCAGCATCCTAAGCAGGGTATTAATGTCGTTGGAGTGCTCGTCGAAGGCACTTTTTACCTCGCGGCTGGCCCTGGAGAAGTCTATAACGAGATGGGCATCGTATTCCGCATCGGCGAAGGACTCCGCGAGGGTCGTCTTGCCAACGCGGCGCGCTCCCTCGATCAGGAGGGCAGTCCTCCCCTTCGAGCTTGCTTTCCACTCAAGAAGCTTTTCATAGCACTTTCTCCTGAACATATGCTATATCCACCTACTCTTACACAACTTTTCGTTAGTTCAAAGTATGCCATAGGCACAACTTTCCGTTAGATCATAACATGCTATGATAACAACTTTTCGTTAGGTCAGATATAGACCGTCTCAGATTTTCGATCGATAAAGACCACTGCCTCCCGCGCACCTTCCCTCTACACGGTACAGGCATACGGGCGCCCCACCGAGGATGGCAGGCGTTCGCTAGATGCGTCGCAGGCCCTCCCAGACCCACATGACGAGGGGGGCGGGGAGGAGCTTGTCGGCAACACGCATCACGCAGCCTGTGACGCAGCAGGTAGCAATGGGATAGTTGAGCGAGTTCACGCGCCAGGACCAGCGCGCGACGCGCCCGGCCTCAAGCAGGGGAAAGAAGTGCCTGACCGTGGCGCCATTGCTGGTGTCCTGGGCAACCTCGATGAACTCGGTTTTGATCCACAGGGGGCAGACTGCCGTCACGCGTATGCCCCGACCACGAAGCTCAAAGCGCAGCGCTCGAGTGTAACTTCGCACGAACGCCTTGGTCGCCGCATAGACGTTGAGGCCCGGAAGTGGCTGGAACGAGGCGCTTGATGCTATCTGCATGAGACGCGCACCGCGCCGCATGTAGGGCAGGGCGAGCTGCGTCACGTCCACGAGCACACGACAGTTGAGGCCGACCATCGCATCGACCTCCCGGCGCGTAACGTCGGCGTAGGTACCAAGCTTGCCGAGACCGGCAGCGTTGACGAGAAGGGCGACCTCAAGAGCATCACCCGCTAACTTCGCCTGAGCCGCCGCATCCGCGAGCATGTCCTCAAGCTCGTCCATCGCACTCGGATCCAAAAGGTCGAGCGCGACCTGCCGCACAGGTGTCCCAAGCTCACAGGCAAGCGTCTGAAGACGTCCCGTGCGACGGGCGATGACCCAGATCTGGTCATATCCGCCCCGTGCGTCGGCGAGTCGCGCGTACTCGCGCCCCAGGCCGCTCGACGCCCCCGTTATGATCGCAACACGCATGTCGGCACCCTCCCTTGGCCCCACCGACCCGCCCTCACTTTGAGCGGCGCTCGCAGCTGACTGCGCTCAGCAGGGCCGCACGATCACATCGTAGCGAATGAGCTTGCCTCGCAGGGTATAGCTCGGCTTCTTTCCCGCGAGAAACGGACCCCTGAGAGGGCGCTTGATAACAACCTTGCGCGGGCGCACGGACAGCGCCACGTCGAGCAGGGCGGTCTCCTGTGCCGCAGGACCCTCGAGGCGCTGGAGGAGCTGGAGCTTCTTCTTGGCTGCGGCGCTACCATGTTTGGCCGGAAACATCGGGTCCAGAAGGATGACATCGACAGGGCCCTCCAACTCCTGCAGGCCTGCAACGCCATCACCGACCACCAGCCGCATGCGAGAGACGATCTCGGCAAGCTCTGGCTCGCGCGAGGCGCGCTCAAGCGCATCGGCAAGAAGCGCCGCGATCACCGAGTTGCGCTCGAAGAGCGTCACCTCAAAGCCTGCCGCCGCCAGAAGCAGCGAGTCCTCACCCAGACCCGCCGTCGCGTCGACTGCCCGCAGCCCCCTGTCGCAGCCTCTGATACGGGTCGCCCGCAGCAGAAGCTCTCGGCCTAGGCGCCTTGGCTCCAAGCGCGGCAGCAGGCGAGAGAAGTCAGCGCGCAGGCTCATGCCGTCTGCCGTAAGAACCAGTCCCTCCGGCTCGCACCGAAGCCCCATGCCTGCGGGGAGACTCTCGTTACCCGTCAACTCGCCACCCTCCGCCCTGCCACCTCGCCAACGAAACGTCCGCGTCCCCCTCACATGGCAACCACGATCGAGCAACCTCTTGGGGCCTTGTCGAGAAAACGCAGGCCAAGCGCCTCCTCGACTGCGCCAAGCCATGTGAGACCGACCTGTTTTGAGCTGGGCGACGCCTGTTGATGAGGGGTTCTAAGGCTGCCTGGTCCCTATGCCGGCAGCCCCTCATAGAACCTCACGGCCCCATCGATCTCCTCCTGCGTGGGGTTCTTCCTATGAATGCCACCGATCAGCCTGAGCGGACCGAAGCTGTCAAACCCAAGGCACAGGTACTGCCCAAGCACCTTACAATGCCTCTGGTCTGCGACGTTTTTGATTGAGTTGAAGTGGCTCTGCCTGCAGGCCCCGCACGTCGCAATGAAGAACACTGCCGTGCTCTCAGGCAGGCAGGCCTTCGCAAATTCGAGTAGCTGCTTCGCGAACTTGCCGTAGTAGATCCCAGACGCGAGTCCAATGCGATCATATCCCGCAAGGTCGCTGCGCTGGTCCTTCTTAACATCGATCAGCGTGACCTCATGCCGACTGGCTATCGCGTCAAGCAACTTCTTCGTATTCCCATGATGCAGCGAGCAGTAGCAGATGGCTGTTCGCGTCTGGCCTGTCGTTTCCCTCATGTCATTGTGACCTTTCCCGAAGGGCCTCTCCCACTGGTCGCCACGCAAGGCATCGAGCTCTCTTGGAATCCCATGTAAGAACTCTCCCACAGCGACAGGGCAGATGATCTCTTCTTCGGTTTATCATAAGTATGGAGATTCTGCTCAGGGCAAAGGGCAGGGGGCACGGCCATAAGGCCCTATGCTCACGGGCACGCGCCGCGCAGGGCATGCCTGCCGCAGCACGGCCACGTGGGTTGCTCCAGGCTTAGAGGTAGCGCACCATCTCATCCAAGGGACGGGTCTCGCTGTGCATCCGCGCGGGGTGCGCGTCATCAGCCGCATAGCCCACACACATCAGGAGCACGCTGCTCTCGTTTACGGGAATGTCAAAGGCCCTCTCGAACGCGACGGGGGCGTACCAATATGGAAGCCGCTCTCGATCGAGTTCTTCCAGTCCTCGTCCTTGTTGTAGGTAAACGCCAGCACGCATGGGGCGCCGTAGCGGCACTTGGTAAGCTCGTCGAGCTTGGCGAGGTTCTTCTCGCCCTCGATCACGTACACGCGCACCGGCTGAAGGTTCTTTGCCGTCGGTGCAATGAGCAGGCACTCCAGCAACTTGTCGAGCTGCTCCTTCTCGAGTGGCTTGTCCGCGTACTTTCTGACCGTGTAGCGCTCCTTGGCGAGTTCCATGAAGCCCATGGCAACCTCCTGTCAGTGAGTTCTCCTAATACCTACGGTGGGATTATAGGAGTTCGGACGAGCGTGGTACGCAGGAAGATTGAGAGGGCTAAAGCCTGATATGGACCTGCATAGAGCTGGACGAGCAGCCGCGGCCATCCCAAGGATCCAACCGCCGGGCTCGCGTACGTATACAGGACAACGCCTCGACCACGAGAGGCACCGAGGCGTGGGGCACATCCACAACTCAAATAGTCTTGTCAAAAAGTACGGTACATCACGTTGCATTATGCCCGCCGTGCGGGCGAGCTGCTTTACCTGCCCGCACGGCGCACCCAGAGGCCCGACCACCCACCTGCCGATGATCGGGTGCAGGCATCGGGCCTACGCCAGCTCCTCATTGCTACTCGAGCCCGCGAGAACGCCGGTAGTCATCAAGCTTAGCCTTGTACTCGATGCCACGCTTCTTGAGCGCATGCCCAAAGGCTGCCGTAAGCACGCCAAAGATCCCAAGGTAGATGATCGCAAAGCTCGCCCAAGCGTAGGGGTTCTCCCGAGGAAGCCAGCTGCCAAGGTACGCGCAGGCAACCAGCACCACAAAGTACGTGACCCCAAAGAGGAAGAGGCGCGTACTGTAGGCGAAACGCCGTGCTGGCAGGTAATTGAACCACAGCTGCTGAAAGATACCCCCTGCGATGCCTGCCCCGATACAGGACAGGCACCCGACCATCCATGCGGTCATGCCACTGAGCAAGGCGCTCGCGACGATCATACACAGGAGCACGATCGTTGCCACCAGGCAGCCCGAGACCACCCCCATCTTGCATGCACCCACAAACGTTCGCCTATCACCACCCGAGAACACGGAGCTGTCCAGAATTCCGTCATCCGTCTTTGTCATCTCAATCGCCTCTCTTTCACGATCCCTGACCCTTAGCCCACACGATCAGGCTGATCAGTTGTCAGGAGTCACACCTATCTTCTTCTTGATGCCTGTCGCATAGCCGCGCGAGACGGGCACGTGTCGGCCACCCACCTCAAGGTCGAGCTTGCCGTTGGGCTCGGGACGTATGCCCCTCACGTGATCGAAGTTCACGAGCGCCTGGCGCGACGCGCGAACGAACTCGGTGCCCTCGAGGGCAGCCTCCAGCTCGAAGAGCCTCATCGGGCTCTCGAGCCGCTCGCCGGACACCAGGATGATCCACGCCTTGCGCTCGCTCGTCTCGATGAGGAGCACTTCGTTGAGGGGAACCACGCGGCGCGTGATCGACCCGCCTTCGGGATAGCCCACGAGGCGGCCCCTCAGCGCCCTCAGGCGCTCGACGAGCCTGCGCGCGCCCTCGTCTGCCGGCGCGCTGCGGATTGTGACCTCTATACCGCAGCGGCCTTTCTCCTCTATCAGCCTCACCTCCACGGACCACACCCTTCTCTCTCCATCGCCTAGTCGTCCTGTCAAGACCTTGACAATGCCACTGTATCCAAAGGGGAGCGCCCAAGGGCGGCCGTGCGACCCAGCCGCACGTTTTGGCGACTGAGTTGCACCGGCGTCCGGAGAGTGTCGACAGGCGCCCACAGGCGTCCGCCTTCAGCATGCGGGAGGGTATGTCCACCTGCCTGTCAAGTCAGTCTTGGCAGGAGCACCCATCTTCAGTGTGCGTGAGGTACCGGGAGCGCCCTGCGAACGTGCCTGACGGTCTCCGCGCCGACGAGGGATGCGATGTCACGCAGCGTGCCAAAGACCACATCCCGCATGTCGGATGGAAGCTGCCTCAGTGCCAAGACGATGGCCCCAACGCTTGCCGGACAGTTTCTCCCAAGCTCGTTCCACGTCTCGGCACCAGCGGCGCCAAGCACGTCGAATACCGTGTTCACGAACAGCCTGCGCCTATCCACCCCAGAGGACGCCGCCCAGCCGTTCAGCGTGGCGACGACGACGGATGCCTCGGGGCTGATGGCGTCGATCTCGACGAAGCCCCCGTCCTTGACCACCCAGTGCATGGGTGCATGCTGGTCGAAGAGGAAGCCCGACGAGCGCACCACGCGAACGAGGCTGCGGTCCTCCATCAGCATGCCGACGACGCTACTCCCCGGAACCGTCTTGCTCAACTTTGCCGCGTACTCGTCCGACTCGATGCGGGCACTCGGGGCGAACGCGAAGCCGGGGCCGTCGTGGTTGAAGACGCGCCCTATCCTGCCGTAGGTCTGGTTATCGCAGGTAAGCGCCGCGTACTCAGCAAGGTGACCTCCCTTGCTGTGGCCGCCCACATAGAGGCGCGAGTCGCCCTTTCGCGCGACGTCCTCCAGGTACGCCCGCGCGCGTACCTGGCTGGGGACTCCCTCCTCGAACATGAGGTTGAGATCCTCCTTACCGCCTGCGAGCGAGTTGTCGGTGCCTCGATAGGCGACGTAGGCCGACCCCTCGGGCAGGAAGAACGTAATGGCAGAGAACTGCTTCGCAGGACGGCTGGACAGCTCGCTAACGTAGCCGCCCACCTCCAGTTCCATGAAGCGCGGAGACTCGAGCAGGGCCGTAAGAAGGGTGTCGGCGCCCATGAGTGAGTAGAGGGGCCAGTTCGCGCCAAACAGCTCCCTGCGCCGCACCCCGCGCAGTGCAGCGGGCAGCGGCACGTGCTGCGCGGGGTCGGTGTGCCCGAGCACGCCGCTCTCGAAGTACAGGTACGCAAGTGTCGAGAGGACCAGGCTGTCCACCTCGGTCAGCTGTGCATCCGAGAACGACTCACGTCGCTCTGCGAAGTACTTGACGAGCACATGCGCCATGTGACCCTCCCTTGCCGTAATCCCCCGCCTACAAAATGGTTCTGGATAAGAGAAGCATAGAGCAAACTGGGCCCTAACACCCACCTGAACCGAGACCTCAGGAGTGGAGATCGATCCATCCAGGCCGCGCCTCCACATGAGTCATCGAGGCAGAGATGGAGGAGAAACTTTGTGCCACCACATTAACCGTAATTCCCGTCTGAGTTTCTGACCACGCATAGCCCCGATAACAATATCATCAAAACTGCAGGTAAACCAACATATAGGGTTGACCGTGGCTTCCGTATGCCCTATAATGTGGTAAGAATATTCTTACCACATTATAGGGAGGCGGCCATGTTCGTGAGCTACAGCGCGAAGGGCGACGCGGTGTATGCGAGGCTCGTGACCTCAAGGAGGGTCGAGGGCAAGGTGGTCAAGGAGACGAGCAACCTCGGGCGGGTGGTCGACCGCGAGCGCAACGTGTTCCGCAGCCGTGAGCGCGGGACCTTCACCTTCGACCCGGCCACCGGCGAGTTCGGGCCCGCGCCCTCGGGCGGCTGGCCCCCGCCCGCCGAGCTGCTGGTTCTCGACTTCGGC
>ERZ773076.798-NODE-798-length-14979-cov-3.058161_pt1 | contig 14979 bp, 13 predicted proteins | sample MGYA00580613_ERZ773076 | MGnify/ENA primary metagenome ERZ773076 (study PRJEB29015, sample SAMEA2738005) | human oral metagenome | biome: human oral; feature: human-associated habitat; material: dental | place: China | collected 2057 ...
AATTCATGTTTTGTCCGATAGAACTTCGTGTTGATGATCTCCTTTCGGAGGAATTTCCACAGTCGCTCGATCAGGTTTAAATTCAGAGAATAGGACGGTAGGAAGATCTACTTGATTTTCGTGCCTTTCACCCACTCTCGAAGCTTTTTACTCAGGTAATAGCGTGCATTATCTGTGATGATGTAGATACTTTCAGCCTCAGGGAGCTTCTCCAAAGCTACCTTGTAAAGGGCGATGGCGGAATCGGTATCGACACTCGGACACTCATGGGCTATGACCTCTGTCACATCATGCGCATTAAGTAGTCCGTTAATATTGACTTGGGCGCCGACCGCTCACAGAGTGGGCTGCTCCAAACGTTTGCCCTTCTTGATCCATGCATAAGTGAAACGTGTGTTGTGAGTCGGATGTGTGCCGTCTGCGTAATAGTAGATATCGCTTTCTTTCTTAGCTCTGAAGCGCTCCTTTATCATTTGAACGATGCCTTTTGCTCCTCTGCATCCGCCTCACAAGAAACCTCTGTAGTCTTCTTGTAAGTAAAGCCGATTTGGGTTCAAAAGATCCATCATTCCGGCTGGCGTATATGCTATTCCGAAGGTATCCTTTACCCATTCGGACACGCTCTTGGCATCGGTAGAAAGATGTCGCTCCAACTCTTCGCAAAGCAGGCTGATTTGCCCACTCTCAAGACGTCCCCAATAACCCTTATAGTGATCTTCCAAAAAAATGTCCGTTTTTCCTCGAACGTAAAGATCCTTGTACCGATAGACGGTAGCGACGTCTATGCTCAAACTTTGGGCAACCAAGTCAGGGCTAAAGTCCAAGGCAAGCATCAATATGCACGTAACCCGAGCATAGTATCTAAGACCGATAACGTTACGCTGAAGTTTGCGCAGTTCCTCTATTTCTTGTTCCGGTAGTTTGAATGACATATCTGCCACAAAGAAGATGTTTTTGTTTTACCGTTTCTGTTCGCAATCCTTTTCCGTTTGGCTATAAGTTTATAGTTTTGCAGACAATATCAAGATAAATATCATCCGATGGGACAGAAGAAAGAGCATAGCAACCTCATCAAAGAGCATTTGAAGAAGCGAGGTTTCACCCAAACATGGCTCGCCAAAGAGTTGGGTATGAGTTTCAGTATCACCAACGCCTACGTTCACAATTGCAAAGCAACCTAATCTTACGTTATACCAGGACTTGCCAACTGGGTTAGTTGCCCCTACCTTTTTACTTTGAAAATGGTTCCCAAGTCGATATTATGAGTTTTGGGATAATGTCCAACAGTAAGAATAAAAATAGGGAACACTTGGGAGAAAGATTAGGCTAGAGATATTTAACGTAAAGCTAATGAAGCTTTGCGGCAGTCTTCATCAACAAGGATTGCAATCCTCTATGTGATAATAATGTTGTTTTTTTACGCTAAAAGTAGAGTTCTTTAAAAAGAGCTTTGTGATTGCTGGTTGACTATGTATCACTCCAATAGAAAAATTTAATCTCCTCCGCATCGTTTGATCGAAATACTAATTAATATTATTGTGTTATGAGTTTATGAAAGAACAAAAGAATTTTCTTGTCCCTATGGCATTCTTAGGGCTTATGTTTTTCACTTGTGGTTTTGCATTGGGTATTAATTCATTGTTGGTTCCAGTATTGAAGGTTTCATTAAGTGTTTCTTCAATGGAAGCATATATGCTTATTGGCGCAACATTCTTACCTTTCCTTCTTTTTGGTTATCCTGCGGGAATATTAATCAGTAAGATTGGCTACAAGCGCACGATGGCAATATCGTTTGGAATGTTTGCGGTAGCTTTTGGAGCTTTTATCTTTTCGGCATCAGAAAAGAGTTTCCCCTTGTTTTTGATAGCTTCTTTTATCTGCGGAACGGCTAACACTTTTTTGCAAGCAGCTATTAATCCTTATGTCACGATATTAGGACCTACGGAAAGTGCAGCAAAGCGAATTTCTATGATGGGTATGATTAATAAGTTGGCTTGGCCAGTATCACCATTATTTATTGCTCTTTTTGCAGGTGCTTCGGGTAGTGTTGGTATTGATGATTTAGGAAAGCCCTTTGCTGTTATTATTTGTCTTTTCATTATTTTGGGTGTTGTGGCTCTTTTGTCGCCATTACCAGAAGTGAAGGCAGCTGGTGAAGATAGTGGTAATAGTGATGAAGATGACCAAGAGGTTTCAGCCTATGCCAATAGTAAGAATTCTATATTCCAATTTCCACATTTGGTGTTGGGTGCTATTGCTATTTTCTTTTATGTAGGTTCTGAGACGATTGTTTTGGGAACGCTTATAGATTATGCAAATGAGTTAGGATTGGATCATCCTGAAAACTATTCTTGGATTACACCTATCTGTATTAGTATTGGTTATATAACGGGAATCATACTTATTCCTAAATATCTCTCACAGACACGCGCTCTGCAGATTTGTTCTTTCGTGGCTTTGGTGGGTACATCCCTTGTTGTAGTTCTTCCTGGAACCTATAGCATTTACTGCATTGGCGTAATGGCTTTGGGATGTTCGCTTATGTGGCCGGCATTTTGGCCTTTAGCTTTGATGGATTTGGGGAAGTTTACCAAAAAGGGCTCATCGATTCTGACGATGGGGCTTATTGGTGGAGCTGCGATAACAGTACTCTTTGGACTTTTAAAAGATGTCACAAACACTCGATACGCCTATGGCCTTTGCTTTATATGTTTTGGTTATATTTCGCTTTATGCATTCAAGGGGTATAAGTTACGTTAACAATATCTTGATCTCACTATGCCCTAACATCTTGGACACGCTCTCGATCTACACCCCTTCGGCAAGGGTCATTTGCGAGGCGAAGGTGTGGCGGGCCATGTGGAAGGTTAGCCGTTTCGGGATGTGACAAAGCGCGGCGATCTTCTTGAGATGGATATTGACGGTGTCGCAGCCGGGGATCGGAAGGAGGTAGCCCCGGGGCGGTTCGTGACGAAAGGCCCGTGTGTGAATGCCCCTGTACTGCTCGATGATCGCTGACGCTTCGGGCAGCAGGGGGATGTGGCACATCCGGCCCGTCTTTACGCGCGGCTTGCGGATCCAAGTCATTCCGCCCTCCTCGATCAGATGGTCACGCGTCAAGTGGTAGATATCCGTGTAAGAGAGGCCCGTGAAGCAAGAAAAGAGGAACATATCTCGGGAGACAAGCTCGTAACTCCCCAGCTGCGAGTCGTCCAAATCGATGATGTGCCGCAGCTCTTCCTTGGTGATGTAGCGCGGTGTGCCTACGTCCCATCGGATGGAGTAGCCCATGAAGGGATAGGTGTCGATGACACGCCTTTTGTATAAGTCTTTGAGGAGCGACGCCAGCACGGTAAGATAGCCGGCGGTGGTGTTGAGCTTGAAGGCTTTCTCCTGCGCGAAGTAGGCCTCGAGATCCTCGATAAAGGCCTTGTTCGCCTTGTGCACGGGGAAGTCGCTCACTCGGTAGCGATGCCGAAGGAAGGCTGCGAGATGCCCCCGAAAAACCCGGAGGAACTTGTACCGGCGTTCGCTACGATCCACCCCCACCCGCTCCCGAAAGCGAGCGAGGTATTCCTCCAAATGATAAAGCAGGCCTTGGCAGTCGCTCTGAAGTCCTAAGACGAGGGCCTTGATCTCCTCGGCGGTTACAGCCTCACCTTCCTTCTTCCGTAAGTCCTCATAGGCTCGGCAGACGCTAACCTGCAGGCTGTCCAGCTCGGCGTTTACGGCCACCGCCTCGGCGCTTTTCCCGACGAGCCTGTGCTTACGGCTGTCCCAAAGCGACGGCGAGCAGGCCGTCTTACAACTGAATTGTACCATCGTTCGCCCCACACTGAGGCGCGCCATAATCGGGCTTTTGCCCGCCTTGCTCTTTGCACCCCGTTTGAGGTAAAAGAGCAGCTTCAACGTTTTTTCTTTCATCGTTTTGTTGCTTACAAAGTGGAACCTTAAAAGAGATACTTGTCGCTACGCAAAACACTGAAAACAAGAGAAAAAGCCTCGGTTTAGTTACCTCATTTTGCTTCCTCTTGCCGAAAGGCAAAAAGGGAAACGATTAGGTAACTGAACTCCCTCTTTGAAGCCCCTTTTTTCGCCTTTTCCCTCTGGTGCAAGCCTCTCGAAAGGTTGTGCTGCACCACATTAGACGCCTTACCTGCCAGATAATCATAGGTAAAACCCAAATAAAATTGGTCTTCTAAGTAAAGCGAATCAACCACTGAAGTTGGCGCCACCCGCTCTTTTTCAGTATCAATCATACCATCATCAGTATCTTCTTGCGCCACTGACCACAGAGAGATATGAAAACAAAAAACTAACAGAAAAACATTTAGTTTATTCATTCTAATCGTGTATACTATATTTTGGGCAAAGATAAGAATAATTAATCAATTAGCAAGCTGCTATCTTTACAAAAAAACTTTGCCAAAGGGCGTAGCGTTGGTGCTATAACCTTTGGCAAAGTATCTTTTAAATCTGTAAATCTATAAATTAACTAATTAACCAATATCCAATCACCTTCCAATAGCGGCATCGCTTGTTTGTACTTCATTTCTTTGCGTTCACCGGTACGGATGTGTTGTATCGTTACCTTTTCATTGCGGTTTATTTTAGGCTGTTCGCGTATGATAGTCTCTACTACCGAACGTTTTTGCGAAGCTTGTTGTCCTACCTCGCGTGCCTGAGCTGCCATTTCATCGCTGTTGAGCACTTCCTCTTTGTTTGTTTGGTAGTGTTCATTACTGCGCTGAGGGGCGTGAGCCTCTTGTACCGTAGGAGCTTGTGTAGGTAGTTCTGCTCTGAAAAGGAAAGACACTATATCTTTGTTTACCTTGTCTATCATTGCTTTGAAGAGTTGGAAAGCCTCAAACTTATAGATAAGTAGTGGGTCTTTCTGTTCGTGCACCGCCAATTGTACCGATTGTTTAAGCTCATCCATTTGGCGCAAATGCGTTTTCCACTCATCATCAATAATCGCTAAGGTAATATTCTTTTCAAAATCACTAATAAGTTTCTTACCTCCACTTTCGTATGCCTCTTTCAGGTCGGTTACTATGTTGAGCATCTTCTGACCATCGGTGAAAGGCACTACTATGCGCTCATAAGTATTCGATGGGTTTTCATACACCTCTCTTATCACAGGGAATGCTTGTGCAGCACTGCGCTCTGTTTTTTGCTGATAATGGTCTAACACTTCGCGATAAAGTCTGAAAGTCAGTTCGTTATTAGTAGCTTTAGCAAATTCAGCTTCTGATATTTGGGTCTTGAGCGAGAAGTATTTTATCAACTCAAACTCAAAATTCTTATAGTTATTAGCACTCTTATTGCTTTCTACTATCACCTCGCAAGTGTCGAATATCATATTTGCCAAATCCACTTTTAGGCGTTCTCCCTCAAGGGCGTGGCGGCGGCGCTTGTATATCACCTCGCGCTGTGCGTTCATCACGTCATCATACTCTAACAGACGCTTACGGATACCGAAGTTGTTCTCCTCTACTTTCTTCTGAGCGGTTTCTATACGTTTAGTCATTATAGAGTGCTCTATCACATCACCTTCTTTGTGTCCGAGTTTGTCCATTAGGCGCGCTATACGCTCTGAACCAAACAGACGCATTAGGTTATCTTCTAATGATACGTAGAAAAGCGAACTTCCTGGGTCTCCCTGACGTCCTGAACGACCACGCAACTGACGGTCTACACGACGCGAATCGTGACGCTCAGTACCTATGATAGCCAAACCACCAGCAGCTTTCACTTCCGGACTTAGCTTAATGTCCGTACCACGTCCTGCCATATTGGTAGCGATAGTTACTACTCCCGATTGCCCTGCTTCAGCTACAATTTCTGCCTCTTTCTTGTGCAACTTAGCGTTCAATACATTGTGTTTTATCTTGCGCATCGTTAGCATACGGCTCAAAAGCTCCGATACCTCTACCGAAGTAGTACCAATAAGCACAGGGCGTCCTGCTTCTGATAGCGATACTACTTTGTCAATCACCGCGTTGTACTTTTCACGCTTAGTTTTGTATATCAGGTCATTGTAATCTTTACGAGCAATAGGACGATTGGTAGGTATTTCCATCACATCCAATTTGTATATTTCCCAAAACTCTCCCGCTTCGGTGATAGCCGTACCTGTCATACCCGATAACTTGCTATACATACGGAAGTAATTTTGCAGCGTGATAGTAGCATAGGTTTGTGTAGCGGCCTCTATCTTCACGTTCTCTTTAGCCTCAATTGCTTGGTGCAATCCGTCAGAATAACGGCGCCCGTCCATTATACGACCTGTTTGCTCATCTACTATCAACACTTTATTGTCTATAAGCACGTATTCCACATCTTTTTCAAAGAGTGTATAGGCTTTTAGCAACTGGTTAAGGGTGTGAATGCGCTCACTTTTTACGGTGAAGTCTTGCAATAGCTTTTCTTTTAGCTTAGCTTCCTCTTCTATCGGCAGATTTTGGCTCTCAATATTAGCAATTTCTACCCCTATATCAGGCAATACGAAGAAGTTTTTATCACCATCGTAAGAAGCTATATCAGCAAAACCTTTATCAGTAAGCTCTATTTGGTTGTTTTTCTCATCAATCACGAAGTAAAGTTCAGCATCTACCTTAGGCATTTCGCGATTGTTATCCTGCATATAGTAGTTTTCGGTCTTCTGTAGCAGTTGTTTTACTCCTTCTTCACTGAGGAATTTTATAAGAGCTTTGTTCTTTGGCAAACCGCGATATACGCGCAATAGTTGAAAACCACCCTCTTTAGTATTGCCTTCTGCTATCAGTTTACGAGCATCAGCAAGTACTTTAGTTAAGTAAGTACGCTGTTTTTCTACCAAATCAGCTACTAAAGGTTTTAGTTCGTTAAACTCGTGGCGGTCGCCTTTAGGAGTAGGCCCTGAGATGATAAGCGGTGTACGCGCATCGTCTATAAGCACTGAGTCCACCTCATCGACGATTGCGTAGTTATGAGCGCGTTGTACAAGGTCTTCAGAGGTGTGCGCCATATTGTCGCGCAGATAGTCAAAACCAAATTCGTTGTTGGTACCATAAGTAATATCGGCAGCATAGGCCATACGACGCCCAGGTGAGTTGGGCTGGTAGTTATCAATACATTCTACCTTAAGTCCATGGAACTGAAAAAGAGGCGCCATCCAAGCACTGTCTCGGCGTGCCAAGTAGTCATTCACGGTAACCAAGTGCACTCCGTTGCCAGTGAGGGCGTTGAGGTAAAGCGGCAAGGTAGCCACAAGGGTTTTACCTTCCCCTGTCTGCATCTCGGCGATTTTTCCTTGGTGCAAGGCAATCCCCCCGATGAGCTGTACATCGTAATGTACCATATCCCAAGTGATGGCCTTTCCAGCTGCATCCCAAGAGTTTTTCCAAAGGGCTTTGTCTCCCTCTATGCTTACATAATCCTTCATGGAGGCTAGCTCCCTATCATAAGGAGAAGCGGTAACCTCAATGGTCGGATTATCCACAAAGCGTTGAGCTGTTTCCTTAACTACAGCGAAGGCTTCAGGGAGAATCTCGTTAAGCACTTTTTCACCAGCCTTGTAAGCCTCATCGGTAAGCTTGTCTATTTCAGTATAAAAATCTTCTTTTTGGTCAATATCATCGGTGGCATCGGCTTGGGTTTTGAGGGCTTGTATTTTCTGCTCAAACTCCGAGCGAGCGGCGGCGATACGCTCCTTAAATGCAGTGGTTTTGGCACGTAACTCATCGTTGCTCAGCGACTTATATTGCTTTTGGTGTGCGTTGATCTGCTCTACCAGCGGCGCAATTTCCTTCATATCTTTCTTGGCCTTATCACCGACAAAGATTTTTATTAATGAACTTATCAAACTCATAAAAGTATTTTATTATATAATTAAATTAAAAAAACGAATAACTTACTCAAAAAATATACCATACTTATTTTGGCTGACAAAAGTACAAAAAAATTCTGTTACCAACCTAAAAAAACTGACATTTTTTCAGTTTTTTTGATTTATAGATGATTTGGAGAGCTACGTGATAAAGAGGAATAGGTATAAGTAATTGATATTCAGAATCTAATAGAGCTCTCACGCAAGCCAGCAAGGAAAGCCTGCATTAGATAAGACGCAATTTATTACCTCTTAGATAGTTGTGAATAATATTTTAACGATTGATTGGTGTTATTAACCATTAATCATTAACCATTAATTTAACTTCTTTTTATTATTATCACTTATTGATTTTACGATTTAAATGTTGTAATTTTGCAACCTAATTTGTATTGAAAATGAAAAAGCAAATCATTCAAGTGCTTTGGGGTATTGCTCAAGGGCAGCCTCAAGTACAAGGAGAGACGGTTGTTTATCCTAACATACGCGAGCAGCTCAATGCTATCAAAGCCCTAATGAGTATTGAGGGCTGGGAAGAAGAGCAGGTACCTACACAACAATCTCCAGTTGAGCACCCTACAACATCTATTGAGCACCCTACAACATCTGTTGAGCACCCTACAACATCTGTTCAGCACCCTACCACACCAGCTGAGCGTCCTGCGGCGTCAGTTGAGCACCCTATTGTCTCTACCCAGTCTCGTCCTATGCAACCAAGACAAAGACCTGCACGAAAAAAACAACTCTTTATCCGAGGCACGAGTATCCCAATTGGTTAATTAACAGAAAACTGATTGTTGGGTAATAGCCTTATTTTTTCCTCGTCTAAGAGTAGGGTGAGCACTTGTAGCACCTCCCATTCGTGGTAGGAAGAGGCGGAACATATCTCTTGAGAGGTCATGGGGTTGTAGGCGATGAGGGTCAGCAGCTCTTGAGAAATGATCGCTATGCGTTCTTTTGAAAGGTCTTTTTGCTTGCGCTCTATGCAGTGCGAGCAGATACCACAATCTTGCGCAAGTGTTTCCCCAAAGTAGGCCAGCAGAAAGCGCTGGTTACAACTATCTGTTTGTTCTATATAGGCAAGTACGTCCTTGCATTGTGCTTCTTTGTACTGGTTGAACCACTTGACTTGCGGGGCGATATAGTTGATAGTTCTATCATCATCACGAGGCATGAGGAAGGTGATTTCGGCATCTGTATGCTCGTTTTTGTAGGCGATAAGCCCGTCCTGTTGTAGTTTTTCCAATTGTTGTTGTATTAGGGAGCTACTTATATGTAGGTTGGCTGCAATGGTCTCCACCCTGAAAGAAATATTTTGCTCATGAATCCCTGCGTACTTGCGCATAAGGAAAAAGAGGAGTTCTTTGGCTTGTGGATTTTGGTCAAGATAGCCGATAACCTCTTGGCTGGAGTGGAGGATTTGTACGCTGGCTTTTCTGAAAAAGGCTTGGCTAAGGGCAAGCACCCCATTGCGATCAAGAATCTCCAAGGCCTGATACACCTTAAGGGCATCCATTTGGGTACGTGTGGCGAAGTCGGCCAGATTAAAAAAATGGGTAGTACCTTCGCCTTCGCCTATGGCTACCCGAAAGTAGTTACAGAGCTTAGGGAATAGCTCCTTTAGGAAAGGGACGGAAACTTGGCTTCGCTGGGTGTCTATAAGTAGTTTTTTGACATCGTTATCGTTGTATAGGATAATGGCAAAAGCCTTGTGGTTATCACGCCCTGCGCGTCCTGCTTCTTGGAAATAATCTTCTAAGGAGCTGGGCAAGTCCCAATGGATTACAGTACGCACATCGGCCTTGTCTATCCCCATACCGAAGGCATTGGTGGCTACCACCACTTGTACATTGCCCGCTTTCCACATACCCAAGCGCTGGCTCTTCTCTTCGGTGGAGAGGCCTCCGTGAAAGCTGGTGGCCGTAAAGCCCTCATCACATAGGTGTTGAGCCAGCTCCTCGGTCAGTCGTCGGTTGCGAACATAGACGATGCTACTTTCCTTGTTTTTGGTAAGAATACGCCCCAGCCGTTCCCATTTGTCCTCTATATAATAGGTCATATATGCCAAAGTGGGGCGCGCAAGACTGCCCTTGATCACTGTGGCCTTAGGAATCTGCAACAGCTGCAATATATCTTCTTGTACCCGATCGGTAGCGGTAGCTGTAAGGGCAACAATAGGCAGGGTGGGGAACCACTGTTTGAGTTTTTGGCACTCAAGGTAAGCGGGGCGAAAGTCCTTTCCCCAGTGGGAGATACAGTGGGCTTCGTCTATGACTATGTAGCTTAGGAGGGTGTGCTGCAAGCGGTAAAGCACCTGCTCGTTACTTAGGCGTTCGGGGGCCATATAGAGAAATTTGTAGGCCTCACTCTGCACATTGCCCAGTAGTCGTTCCAGTTCGTAGTGGGGAATGCTCCCTGTAAGGGCTAAGGCGGGAATTCCCTTATCGGAGAGGTTGCGCACTTGGTCTTCCATAAGGGAAATCAGGGGCGAGATAACCAAACACACACCCTCTTTGGCCATAGCAGGGACTTGGAAACAGAGCGACTTGCCCCCACCGGTGGGTAGCATGGCCAGGGTGTCTTTCCCTTGAAGAATAGCATCAACAATGGGCTCTTGGGCGGGACGAAATTGGTCATACCCCCAGTATTTCTTGAGTATTTCTAAGGCAAGTGGCTGCATATGGGCATCGTTAGAGCCGACAAAAATACGAAAATAATGATTAATGGTCAATGATTAATGATTAATTGTTAATTCTATTTGCGTAGGTGCATAAAAAGTGCTACCTTTGGCCGTTATTTGCAGCCAATGGAAAAAGTACTACGAATAGGTACCCGTGATAGTGAGCTTGCTATGTGGCAAGCCAAGAAGGTACAATCTCTCTTAGAAGATTTGGGTTATACCACCACCTTAGTTCCTGTAAAATCACAGGGCGATTTGACTTTGGATATTCCCCTATACGAGATGGGTATTACTGGGGTTTTTACCAAAGTGCTCGATGTGGCTATGCTTCAAGGGCATATAGATATAGCAGTACATAGTATGAAGGATGTGCCTACAGCTTTACCCAGCGGGATTGTAGTAGGAGCAGTACTCAAGCGCGGGAACCCTCACGATGTGTTAGTCTACAAAGGCGATCTTTCGTTTTTAGATACCGAAATAGCAACCATTGCTACCAGCAGTTTGCGACGCAAAGCACAATGGTTGCACCGCTATCCACATCACAATATAGAAAACTTGCGCGGCAATGTGAATACTCGCTTGCAAAAACTTGCTGATAACCCTTGGAATGGGGCTATTTTTGCAGCAGCAGGCTTGGAACGCATTAATAAACTACCTGAAAATCACTTGCGACTCGATTGGATGCTTCCCGCTCCCGCACAAGGGGCTATAATGGTCACACTACACGAGGACAACATGCCATTACAAGGTGTGCTTCTGCGCATTCACGATGGCAATACTTATGTAGCAACGCAGGTGGAACGCGCTTTCCTCCGTGCTTTAGAAGGCGGTTGTACGGCACCTATCGGAGCTTTTGCTCAGTACGACGGACAACAAAAAGTGTATTTTAAAGGCGGATTGTGGAGTGAAGATGGTAAAAAAGCGGCTGTAATAGAAGAAATTCTCACTCAAATAAACGAACATACGGGTGAGCAACTCGCCGAAAAAGTAAAATCCAAATTTGAAAATTGATAAATTAATTATTATGTTATATATCAAACAATTATTACAAAACGGAAAAAACATACACGAGGAAATTACCCTCAAAGGTTGGGTGCGTACCTTTCGCAGCAACCGATTTATAGCCCTCAATGATGGCTCTACTATCGATAACCTCCAAGTAGTAGTAGATTTTGAAAATACAAACCCCGATATACTCAAACGCATTACCACATTACCACCAGCATCGACAAATGCCTCTACTTCCACCTTTGCAGCAAAGTCTAATAAGAACTTCTGCACCTTTTCCATGTACCCAGATGGGCGTGGAATCTGTGTTAAATCATCGAAGTTTCTCCACAAGCCTACTGGTTTAAGATTTCTGATTTCACTCATAATGTTGATATTAAAAGGTTATTACTATAATTGTTGTTTGGCTTATATTATACATTTTCTATTGGTCGGGTGAGTTTGGCAGGACTATCCAATGAGACATAAGGTTGGGTTTTGAAAACTATGTGAGCGCATTTCATAATAAGCAGTTTATACTCTCGCTTTCAAATATGGCAAGAATGGTTGTATTCAGTGTGCTTTTTCATACACCTATAGCACTTCTTCTGGCTGTGGCTGTGAATGCAAAGCTTAAAGGCTACAGATTATTTAAAACCATATTTTTTGTGCCGACAGTATTTCCTATGACCGCCATAGGTCTTATGTGGTATTTTGTATTTATGCCTACAGGTGCATTAAATACATTGCTTAAAAATATCGGATTAAAGCAGTTTGCTATTCCCTGGCTTGTAAATAAAGCTACAGCTATGAATACCATAGTGGGTGTAAATGTATGGGCAGGTATAGGCTATTATATGGTAATTATACTTGCGGGACTTACGGTTATTCCGAAAGATTTGTATGAGGCGGCATCTATTGACGGTGCAAATCCGGTACAGATGTTTTTTAATGTTACAATACCTATGTTAAAGCCGACCTTAATAATGTGTATAGTTATGGATATTATAGGAAGTGTGAAGGTATTTGACCTTGTATATGCTATGACAAGCGGAGGTCCTAACGGACTTACAAATCTTCCTACAACACTTATGATAAGTGAGGCATTTAAATACAGCCACTACGGAGTGGGTTCCGCTATCGGTATTATTATAATGCTTATCTGCCTTGTAGGAACTGTAGGAAGCAATACATTATTAAATAAGGGAAGGAGAGTGGAATAATATGAAAAAAAATATAAGTATTTATAATGTTGTTAATATTAATAAGTTGCAACTCAAAAAAAGAAGAATTAAATGAAGAAATGAAGCAAAAAATTCAACAGGATATTTCTAAAATAGATAGCAATATGAGTAAAGCTGATATGGAAAACATGATGGTATTAGCAAAAATAAATTACAGCTCAAATCCTGAAATTGCAATAATGTATTTTGAAAAATTATCAAAATATAACCCAGAAGCTGCAATGTATGCCGCAGATTACTATATTGACAAAAAAGACGATATAAATTATGAAAAATATCAAAAAATAGCGGCAGAAGCTGGAATTAACAAGGCAATGTATAATTTGGCTTGGTTTTATAGTAAAGTTGGGAAATATCGAGAAGCAGCAGAATGGTATTTAAAATTTCTTGAAAAAAATGAAGGGAATGAAGATGCCATGTTAAATTTGGGATTAACATATGGAAAATGGGAAAAATATGAAGAAGCAGATAAAATATTTAAAAAATTAGGATTGAATGAGGGAAATGGAATGTATTATACGGCAATGTATTATAAAACAGAAAAACAGTATGATAAAGCTGAAAAAATATACAGAAAAATGATTGCTGAAGGAGATGGAAATGGATACTTTGGATTAGGACAGATGTACGAAGACGAATTTAAAAAGAAAAAGGAAGCAGAAGAGTTTTATAAAAAAGGTGCGGAAATGGGAGAAATGAAATCAGCATTTACAATAGGAGACAAATATTTTGATAAGGATAAGTGGGAAGAATCTATAAAATATTTTAAAATAGCGGCAGAAAAAGGAAATGTAAAAGCCATGTTTAACGTAGGGCTAGCTTACAAAATTATAGGGAATCGCACAGGGAAATATAAAGAAGCTAAAGAGTGGTTTCAAAAAGCTGTAGAAAATGGTTCAGAAGCAGCTAAAAAAGAATTAAAAGAATTAGAGAGATATGTTATCGAATAAATTAATGGGAGAAGAAAGAAAATGTCAAAACATTATTTTGAAAATAAAATAGGAAGTGATATAACTCAAAATTGGTCATCATTAAATCAATATTATTATTTTGAGTATTATAAAAGGGAACAGGAAAGAATTGATAAAGAAAAAAAAGAAAAAGATGAATTTAGAAAATATTTAAAGGAAAGAGGATATCAACAAATTGACAAGGAATTTGCTAAAACCTTAGTTTGTGATGGAGTAATATTAGAATGTGATAATGCTTATTTTGAAAGAATTGAATTAACAGAAATACTTTATGATTTTTCTCCAACAAATAAAATGATAAAGTTTGTAATTCCAAAACCGAGAGTACTTTTAATGGGAATCGATCCAGTAGGAACTTCTGAGCATAAAAAGGCTGAAAATTTTGAACCAGATGCTAAACTTTATTGTAAAACAACAGGAGCACCATGTGAAATAAAAAAGAAAGCTATTTTATGGAATGATGTTATTCAACATACTAAAATTAATGGATATCCTATTTTAGTAAAAGAATCGAAATTATTGTGTTCTAATTGCCCAAGTGCCAAGATAATATTTAAAGATAATGGTCAGGATAAGGAGATAAGATATGCTGATTTTGCTAAAACAATGTCAAGTTATGGATGGAATCCAACAACAAAAAAAATTGCTAAAAGTGTAATTCCTGCGTCATCTTTTATAGGAGAGGCGGGTCTAAGTATAGGAGGTTTATATATAACTTATATGTCTAAAGGTGTTTTTGCTCCAATTGGAAATTCAATAGCCGCTTCTGGAGCTATACAAGTAGTAGATAGTTCAAGAGATTTGTATCAAATTTGGAGTAAAAATAATACAGATATGTATCAAGAATTAAGTAAAGGTATTTTAAGTTTTATTGGTTTTAAAAAAGAACAAAGTGAGAAGTTATCTGAGAATATTATTAATAAAATAGATATATTCAGATTTTGGAAAGGAACATACAAAAACGTTGATAAATTGAGTAAAACTTATTTAAAAAATACAGAATTAATTGAAGAGGCGGATCAACTAGCAAAAAATTTAAACAGTAAAAATAAAAATATAAAAAATTTAGAAACTTTAAAAGAAAAATCTCAATTAAAAAAGAAAGATGCGAACAGATTAAGAAAACTAAAACGCGATGCCGAAAAAATCCAAAAAAATATTGGAACTTTAGTTGAACAAGACAAGTATACAGAAGTTGTTGATTTAGGAAAAGATACAGTTTCAAAA
>ERZ773076.800-NODE-800-length-14950-cov-13.366969_pt1 | contig 14950 bp, 15 predicted proteins | sample MGYA00580613_ERZ773076 | MGnify/ENA primary metagenome ERZ773076 (study PRJEB29015, sample SAMEA2738005) | human oral metagenome | biome: human oral; feature: human-associated habitat; material: dental | place: China | collected 2057 ...
AGGGGCCGCCGTCCCCCGCCGACGGGCGGCCTGCCGATAAGCCGTCCACCGGTGGGCCGTCCGCCGAGGGGGCTCTCCAAAGGCCCGGGAAACCGGATGAGGATCCCACTCGGGCTTCAAGGGGCGCCGTCCGCGCTTCAGGGGGCGCCGTCCGCGTCAAGTGCGCCTCCCGCGTCTTCCCTGGCGGCGTCTGCCCACGAGAACGCGTCGATCCCCCACGCGGTGGCGTGGATCGCCTGTCGGTCGACGGCACGCGGGCGTGGATCTACAGGCCTCCCCACATCCGCGGCGTCCCCGCCCTCCGAGATGTTCCCCGTCCCGCCCGGCCTCCGGACGATCCTGCGTCCAGTGCGACCCCGCTTCTCGTCCTCTTCGACGGGGACATGTGGGCCCGTCGTCTGCACCTGGGCGACGCCCTCGACCGAGCCATAGCCTTAGGTCTGCTGCCGCCTCTCCACGTCGCCATGCTCGACTCCCTCGACGTGGAGACCCGGTGGCGTACCCTCGGCGTGCCCGGGGGACACGTCGACGCCGTCCTGGACGGCCTCCTTCCGCACATCCGAGCCTGCTACCCGGTGAGCGCGCAAGGGGCCGAAACGATCGTCGCGGGGCAGAGCCTCGGCGGGCTGTCGGCTCTGTGGACTCTGGCCCTCGGCGAGGGCACGGTGGGGCACGCCATCGCCCAGTCGCCGGCGCTGTGGCGGTTCGACGTCGCCGAGCCGCTATTGGCCGAACGGCGCTGGGCCGGAGCGGACATCCAGGCGGGCGCATACGAGACCGAGACTCTGGCCCTCTCCACAGGCCTCGTCACGACGCTGAAGGGTGCCGGACGCCGGGCGAGGCTCGCAGTGGCCTGCGGCGGTCACGACTGGGCGTGGTGGAGGATCGGCCTGCTCGACTCACTGGCGGACATCCTCCACCCATGCGGAGGCCGGTAAGCGGTTAACACGGCGTTGGAAAGCGCGGTAGCACGGCACCGCTCACGTCCCGTCCTCCGCTTGAACGCCGGGGTTTCTTCCACGCCGCATGAGCGGTGTGGAAGAAACCCCGGCCCTACCGCATCCGGCCGACCCATCGCTCCGCTGGGCCACTGAGCTGGAAGCCAAGGCATCGGGCCATGGAGCCTTGCAGCCTTCACACGCCTATGCGCCCCTTCGTCCGATCGCTTCCCGTCACTCCCCGGTGCCGTGGAACACGGCCTCCAGATTGTGCCCGTCCGGGTCCAGGACGAAGGCTCCGTAGTAACCGGGATGGTAGTGGGGGCGTTCGCCGGGAGCGCCGTTGTCGGCGCCCCCGGCCGCGAGTGCGGCACGGTGGAAGTCGTCCACCTGTTGGGTCGACTCCGCCGTGAGGGCCAAATGGACGGGCGTGGGGCTCTCCGCGGGCACCAGCCAGAGGTCGGGGCCGGTCTGGGCGCCCAGGCCGTACATGCCTTCGAACTCCATGAGGACCCGATACCCCAGAGGGGCCAGAGCCGACTCGTAGAAGGCCCGTGAGGCCTTCGCATCACTGACATTGAGGGAAATGTGGTCGATCATGCTCCACAGCCTAATCCCGCCTTCCACCGTTTTCGCCTCGCTCGCCCGAGGCGCAGGAGAGCCGTAGCGAATCGGTTCCGCTCCGTTCGTCCAGTAGGCCGGCGTCGGCGCCTCGGCGACCCTCGCTCCACTCGCCTGGAGTACAGGCTTCCACCGGCCCCGAGCGACGGGCCGGCCGGAATCGAATCCAAATTCCGCATTCCACAAGCGGATCGGATACCCGACGGCCAGCCACAGGATATGGCGCCGCCGGGCTCCCCGTTCGGCGTGTTCGTTCCCGAATCCACTGGTGCGAACTGTAGCATCGTGACATAATGGTGGCACGATGGGGTCGCATCAGGATCTTCACCTCCTGCGTGTGACGTCGGGATTGTCGTCCAAGGCACCCCCCCCGAATCTCCTATACACCCGAACGCTCACCCCTCCGCTCCGCCAACATATCCGACCCGCGCAAGCGGAGAATCCTCATACCTCACGTGTATTACGCATTCTCCCGTACAGGAAGGAAATGCAATGATAGCCATCACACTTCTGGTGGGAATATTATTCTGGATAGGTGTAGATATTTGGGCCGGCACATCATCCAGATGGTATAGCGCAGTAAAATTGAATCCGAATATGTACTCCGATGATTTCAGCGTTCTCGTGCCTATTTACGGCAAAGTCAACTACTTGCAGAACGTTGGCTTCCTCCAGGACTATGGCAGGCGCGTCGTCCTCTGCACCACATCGGGCGAATCCGCCGACTTCTACCAGAAATTGGAGGCAATCGCCGAACGATACGGGTTTCGGATCTTTAAAAGCACCTACACTTCACGCTCCTCCGGACGCAAGCGAAGCACCAGCGGCGTCACCAGAGACACTATAGTACGTGACGCTTTGAATCTAGTCGATCTCAATTCATACACAATATGCTTGGATGCTGACACGACGACCGAAGAACCTCTGGAAACGATTATCGGGTCATTCGCTCACAGCGGAGGCGATTTCGCTTCCGTTCGAATTGTCACGCAAACTGACGGGCCGGCAATCGTTCAGATGCAGCGACATGAATACATCATCAGCATGCGCGTCAGGAAGATTATGCCGTGGCTCCTGAGCGGCGCCTTTCATATCGGAAAAACCAACGTGATGAGGCAGATCATGCAAAGGCATTCCCTCTTCTTCCAGGGAAACGACGTCGAAACCGGAATAATCGGGGACGCCATGGGGTTCAAAGCCGTGCACATCCTGGCCACCGTGAACACGAACGTCCCCGACACCTTCCGGGGATGGTGGCGTCAGCGAATCGCTTGGAGCGGAGGGGCGTTCAGGCTCTTCATCGTTAACTTCAGATTCATCTTCCGCCATCCCTTCCTCTGGGCGTACAGCGGAGTCGTCGTCATATTGATGTTCGTCTTGCGCTGGTTCGCCATCTTGACTCCCGGCTGGACTCTGCTCTTGGCCCTGTTCATATACTACATCGCCATGATATGGCTCCATTGGGACGATGGAAGCAAGTGGCTCATATTCCAGCCCGTCTACTCTCTCTTCGTTAGCTTGATCGTCGTCCCCATCGGCATCCTCTACTACTTCGTCATGGCCATTCCCGAACGCAATTTCGGATTCATACGCGTCAAGCGAAAGGCACAGGCACTCACCTCCAGTCCACAGAGTTTCTCAACGAACTTGGATCGTAATGTGGACATCGTCAATACTTCACACGTTCTCTCTCAGCTGTGAGTGGAATGCGTATTCTGATGTCGAATATACATGTGAATTCCAACTCCTGTTGCGGTAGGCGCGTGAAAACCAGCGAACACGCAATTCGCGGTTCGCATTAACCGAAAACATATGAAGAGGCGATTCTCGTGAAATCACTTTCAACTGCATTCCGCCACATCGCTCTGGCGTCGGTCGCATCCGTCTGCCTGGCCCTTCCCCTCGGCTCCGCCACTCAGGCCGACACGGGGACGGGTGCGTCGGGATCCTCCACAGCCCCAGCCGCATCCGACGGCTCCTCGTCGTCCACGGAAGAGGTCCACCCCACGGGCGTCGACGCGAACGGCAACCGCCTGTCCGATCTCCAGCTGCGCAAAAATCCCTCTCTCCGCACGTATTCGGGGAATGCCGCCGGACTCTATCCGATGAAGCGGACTGGCGACTCCCCCGACAGCGTGATTCCGCCCGACCAGCGCACACGCGTCAACCCGACGACCGGATACCCCGACCGGGCGATCGTCTACATAACGAAGGACGACAGGCACCACTGCAGCGGCTGGATGGTTTCCGCCGACACGCTCGTCACGGCGGGCCACTGCCTCTACAACAGGGGTGGGAAGGCGTGGTACACGAATCTGAAGTTCTTCCCCGGCGCTAACGGCAACGTTCGTCCTTACGGATTCGCGACTGCCACTCAACTGTGGACGGACGTGAATTACACTCGCTCCGGTGACACCCGGCAGGATTGGGGTGTGGTGAAGCTGAACAGACGCATCGGCGATACCACAGGATGGTTCGGACTTCGTTGGCAGGCTCAGACCTACAATGGGATGACGGCCACCGTCCGCGGTTACCCAGGGGATAAGCCGCACGGTCAAATGTGGACGATGTCGGGAAAGATCGAGGATTCGCAGCCGAACAAGCTGTGCTACTCGCACGATACCTTCGGCGGGCAGAGTGGTTCGCCCATCTATCTGAGCAACAACACCGTCATCGGCATCCACACCAACGGAGTCAGCCGGTTTGGCCTGTGCCCGAAGAGGAATGCGGGGACTCGGATAACGCAAGGCCTCTTCTCCGTCATCCTCAACATCGCCCGCTAGCCTGTGAATCCTGATAGTCTGCCGGCATGGAACGCATCCGCGCGAACGCCAGGTTGAGGCACGCCCTGCTGCTGGGCGCCAGCCTGTTCGCCGCTGTGTGCGGTTGCGCGAGGGAGGCGGGGCCGAGCCGCGACGCTTCACCGCTTCGCAGTGGCGCCCCGTCTCCCTCCTCGCTCACATCACCGCAATCTTCACCCATGTCATCGCCATCCTCGCCCATGTCACCGCCATCCTCCCCGCTCACGTCATCGGGTCATCGCACGGTAGTCAACGGCTCAGTGACCGACAAACAGGGGCGGCCAGTTTCAGGCTGCTCGATCGACGACGAAGGCAGGACCACCGAGGAAGCCATCGTCACCGGCCCCGATGGCCGTTTCACCCTCTACAAGTCGCCGGGCACGTACAAAGTCACGGTAGTCTGCCCCGGCACGGCGTACCGTCGCACAACGGTGAACTTGACGGTTCCCAGCGGCGATCGGAAAGCGGGAGTCGACTTCACGATCACTGTCGAACCGACATAGCGGATTCCATGCTTGAATCGAGTCCATGCGTAGAAAACCGTAGACGCAGGCGTTTTACGTGTCGTATCCTTCAAAGGTGGAAATGGACGGGTCTGAACAAGCGCAACGTGGGATTCCCGAATCCGGAGGCCGTTCTCTTTCTCCGAGTACGGCCTCGCAATTCGTTCGCGCCAGATTTTCGGCTTCTTCGCATTCGTGGGCGCTGAAGCTCTGGAGGGTTGCCGTACTCCTCACCGTTGTCTTCCTATTCAGCTCGGGCTGTATGCTTCTCATCGTCGTCGTCTCCGCGCCAGCTGCGTTTTCCGGAGAGTATCGCGCCCCAGCCGCCTATGTCTTGGCCGTCGCCAACGTGCTTCTATCCCTGAAGCTATGGGTCCGCGCGGACCCAGCGTATCGGAACAGAACACTGAATGGCTACGGCGACCTCTTCGCCCTCGACCTCGTCGCCCTGGTTGCAGGGGCGATTTTCTACTCCCTTCTGTCACCCAGAGAACTCCCTTCCGCCGCCTCGAGCTCCGAATCGGCAAACTTACTCGTTCGACTGGCGATCGCGCTCCTAGTGGCCGGTTTCATCTCCCTCGGCGGTCTGGGAATCGTGAATGCTGGGAGCGGAGTTCACATGTCCGAAGGGAGTTCGGGCGCATCCGTTCGCAGAATCAGGCACGTCGCTTCCAGGGCGGCGGTGCGAGTCCTGGCGGGGACCACGGCCATCGCCGTCGTGTGCGGCGGGGTCGCCATCGGACGCATGCGTCTCACGTCCAGCTCGAAACTGACGTGGACGACGTCCCACGCCTCAACGATCGGAAAGAAGAGGGTTCTCGATATCGTCCAGGCCGCATCCACCATCGTCACTGTGTCGAGCACATCGGGGCGTGTGGTGGTCGAGGGCCTGGACTCCAGCAAGGTAGGCGGCAAAAAGGCGGTTTGGCGGTGGGAATCGAAAGCGCAGATCTACGGGCAGCTTCCAGTCGGCGGAGCGCCGCCTCGCGGTGAGCCCAAAGAGCTTCTGGCTGTTTCCCCAGACGGACGCTATGTGGGATTCCTCATCGCCCCTTCGGTAGTCGACGGGAAGCATTCCCACCAGGCAAAACACTATATTTCAGCGAATATCTCCGCAGCGACCGGGCCGTCAACCGTTGTGGTCCTGGATTCCCGCGACGGAAAAGTAGTCAGAACGTTTCGCAGCGAGGAAAGAATCGCTCGGCTCGCTGTGAACGACCAACTTGTGGCCGTTGAGACCTTCTCACCCGCTTCCCTGGATAAGACGGCAGTCATCGCCTACCGTCTCGACAATGGGAGGCGGGAATGGAAGCAGTTCCGTTCGGATTGGCTCGCCGGCCCGATTTCCCAGGGCTTCGTCACAGTCCCCCGTCTTGCCCATTGCGACGCACGTCTGTATGCGTGTGGCTCGACTTCCCTCACCCTCATTTCCAATCGCAATGGTTCGTCCACCATTAAAGTCATGCATGCGATGCCTTGGATTCCCATGTACACATATTCTCCGAACGGCAATGGCGGTATCGAATTCATGGGGAAAACGACCGCCACCGATTGGGTTGTTCGCTTCATTGATGAGATACCCCAAAAAAATATAATTGAACAAATGACTCTCGATGAAATGATAGAACTTAAAAACAAATGGTCTAAACTGCCTAGGGAACTTTACAATATGAAAACTGGCCAGAGGGTAAACGCTAACGGGAAAAGAATTGAACTTATAATGTTAACCACTGGCCCAGCTATCGGATTGAGACCCTTCAACCTAGAGAAGGGATTGGGGAAACAACAGCATGATGTTGCGATTGAACGGTTAATCGATGTGAGCACCGGTCAAGATATTCCGATTGAAAACGTCAGAGCAATCTATGCAATCGCTATACATGATGAATATATATCTTTAACTGACGTAAACTTGAAGAAAATGGATAAAGAATGATTTCATATTTTAGTAGCAAATTCCATGTCTGGAAATATTGCAAGTTCAAAAAACTAGATATTTTTCGTGGTTTATATTTTGGCTCCTCTTTAGCCTCTTGCTTATTGATTTGTATATTATTTTTCAATCATGGTCTCAATTTGCAGGTAAAAGTTCCTTCAGGTAGAGTGGTTATTCTTCTTGTATGTGCCGTGGTTCTTGCGACTCCATGGATTTTAAGGGTCCGGCGTCCTCGAAGGATTCATTTCGCCGCATTCTTCATATGTTTATTCTACCCAACATGTTTTCTATGGTATAAATGGCTTGATATATTTGTCTCAACAGGTTTCAGCATTCATTTCCTTCTGCTCCTCACAGCGACAGCCCTATCACTTGGTCTGGCGGTGACCTCGCGAGTATACTTGAAGTTCCAGCACCATCGCTCATCTGCCAAGCAAACGAAGGACGTGAGAAAACAGACCGCGCCTTTTTCCATGTCTCAAGTAAAGCGGATCGTGTCTCTTTTCCGTCGCCGTCATATCGACAAGCTTGCCGCACGTCTCCGAAGGGAGATCGAGGCCCTCAAGCACTTTCCGAAAATGGGGATCGCAGCATCCTTGGCTCTGTGGGCATTCTTGCTCGCCGGGATTCTCGGACTTCCTCATGTCTACGTTCCCGTTCATACGACGACCGCGACTCCGATCGCAGCGCCGAAACCCATATCCGCCGTCAAAGGTGAACGGACGTGGATCAGAAACTTGACAGGTCGCCAAATCGACGTCAAGGCGGGATCTCGAGGCCCCATCGTTCTTCTACAGAAACGGCATAGCGTGGAACTCGTCGGCATCAACGGCGCATCGGGAACAACCGCCTGGTCCTACCGCAGAGACAAGGTTAAGCCTGGCGGTAATTGTGAAGGAGAAATAAGTCGTTATCGAACGATATCCACCATACCGTGCGGTATTATAACCAGCCCAAACAGGCGATACGCTGCATTCGCGGTTTTCGCTGCGCAGAATTCAAAAAAATATGACCTAGCATCTGTTGTCGTTGTCGATACTAATACTGGCGCTGTTGTCATCGAACGGCCTTACAATGGAGCTCAACTTACAGATCACATTGCTTATATCGGCAAGGAAGGCATCTCCCTGAGAGACGGTAGCACCCTGTGGGAAAACACCACCGAGGCAAGTGGCCAATACTGGGGTTCCGTCGGGAGTTCCGCGTTCGTCACCAGATTCTCATGTCCGAATGACAGATATAAACCTACCTGGCCTTCGAAAGTCTGTGAGGTTCGGATGGCCAGCGATTTACATCCTTCCACTACCCACGCGATCACTAATGTCCTTTTCTTTGATTCTGATACCGCAACTCCTTATATTAGAAACGGATGGCTTGTCAGACGTATTGATCGAGACAATAAGAACAACATACGATTGAAAAACATTCCCCATCACGATCTCGAAGCTGTGAATGTCGACAATGGTGCAATTGTTCATTTGGGGAATAGCGCACGAACACTTCCGCCCGCCATAAGTAATATCATTGTTTTTTATTTTGAAGACAAAGACAGTACCCCGCCTAGAATAGTTGGCCTTCCCGAAGGGAAAGATTTAATCTCTTCTGCTACATTTAAAGAATATGAAAAAAATATAGTGAAATCTCTTTATCCTACGCGAGATATTTTTTCCGTAAGATGGAATGATCAGCAGAATAATGATGCGATATCGCCAAAAATTGTCCTCACTCGACCAGGATTCACCGAATCGGTCAACGTGTCCGTTCCCTTACAGTTGATTCGCTACAGCCCGGATATCGGCCAGGAAAGCGATAGATGCCTCGTGGCTATCCCGACACCAGGTTCTTTGGTCGTTCCCATACCGGTTAATGCAAATTATTCTTACTCTAATGTAATCTCTGACCGTACTATTCTAATTGGCGTAAGGTAATATTCTCCCTATCCTCATGTGACCGTTCCAGATCTCCGACGGAACAGGGATTATGCCCGCAGCCATCCCAACCATCTGGGCACCTTGGAGGAATATTCGGCGTATTCTTCGGGAAAAGTACGGCGCAGCGCCTCCTCCTCGGCCGGGATCTGCAACCGGTCGATGAGGAGTGCGAAACAGGCCGCGGGCAGCCACGCCCACGGGCCGCGCAGAACGGCGTGAGCTGCGAGGATTCCCGCCATTGCGACGTACATGGGGTTGCGCGTCACGCGGTAGACGCCGTCCCTGACGAGAGCTCGCGGGCGGTCGACGTCGACCGGATCGGCCGAAACCCCCGCACGGTAGAAGCGCATCGACGAACCGAAAAGGAATGCCAAGCTCGCCAGAGCAAGCGGCAGGGCAAGCGTCCACTGCCACCATCGTGGGCCGGGCGGTGCAGCAGGCAGAAAGGCCTGTGCCGCCAGACCGAACACCATGAGGAACATCGGTGGGATTCTGGGCATCGCTGCGTTTTCCGTCTCTGTTTCTTTCCGAATCCCTAGCCTAGCAGCGCAGCCAGCGCTTCCGAATATCCGGCTATCTCCGTCGACTCCCGCATATGGCGTTCCCTCCCGCTCGCCCTGCGTCTTCGCTAGTATCGGCCCCATGGCAGTCCATCCGAATCCCCCCGCCTTTGCGCGGCGCGCTCTGCCCATTCGCGAGCGCGTAATGCTCCAACCTGAGGAACCGCCAGTCTGCGCGTGGCAAGCCAGCGATGCCCGTGCCTTCGCCGGCTATGTCCTCTCCCTCGCCGGGGCGCACTCCGACCGCCCGGGAATCGTCGCGGTGGACGGCCGCGGCGGCGCCGGCAAGACCACGCTCACGTCGATGCTCGTATCCGCGTCCCCCGGCGCGCAGGTGCTGCACATCGACGACGTCGACTGGAACGAGCCCCTCTACCAGTGGGATCACCTGCTCGTCACGGCGCTCGGCGAGTTGCACAGAGCCGGTTCCCTCGACTTCACGCCTCCGGCGTGGCACCGCCACGGGCGCGAGGGCTCCATCGTCGTTCCCGCGGGTGCGCCGTTCGTCATCGTCGAGGGGACGGGCGCGGGAATGCGCGCGGTCGTCGACCTGATCGACGTGCACATATGGGTTCAGACCGACGACGGCGTGGCCGAGGAACGCGGTATCGGGCGCGACACGGCCTTAGGCGTGAACGGAGACGCCGAGGAGACGATCCACTTCTGGCATTGGTGGATGGCTGGCGAGCGTTCCTTCTTCGCCGCCGACCGCCCCTGGGAGCGCGCACACCTCATCGTGTCGGGCGAACCCCTTCCCGGCCTCGCCGCCGGCGAGCTCGCCTGGGCGGAGGGCCCGCTTCGCTGACGGCGACGCTCCGGCGCCCGGCCCTTCGGCATTCCCGCTCCTCAGGCTCTCCGATCCCCGGCGGCCAGCGCGCTACGGCTTGACGTACGCGTATCCCTGCCGCGCATACTCGGCGATCGAGGGAATCGCCGCCGGTATCGGGGTCACCCACTGCGGCAGCGTCTTCGGATCGATCCCGTGGTTGGCGATGGAACGCGAGCAGACTTCGAAGGTGGCTCCGGCCTGCGCGGCGCGCTCCATGGCTTCGGTCCAATCGTTGTCGCCTTGCAGAACGTAGATCGCGGTGCCGTTGATCATGACGGAGACCCTCGAAGCCAGTCCGAGATTCGTGAGATTGCCGAGATTGCTGAGCACGGCGGGCCAGCGGTCAGCCGCGGAGACATGAAGGAGGTAGCGCGCATCCTCCGCGTATTCTTCGTTCATCTGTTCGTCCTTCGTTTCATCTGTCGCCTTTCGGCTTTTCCGCCATTTTCCCACAATCGCGTCGCCTAGGGTGGTGCGATGAGGTCGTCTCCTTCGGGTTGTGCCTGCCGCCCCACTGCGCGGGCCCGGCTCGCGGTTCTCGCCGCAACCGCACGCAGGCTTCTGTTTCACCCTCCGCGTTCGAGGAGTTCGCGGTACGGCGTCCATCCCACGGGGAGCAATCCGCCGATGCCCGCACGCCGTCGGTCGTCGGACGCCGACCAGCCTTGCGCCTCCACGGCCCCGGCTTTCCCGACTGCGCCTTGCGCTACGCGGAATCCGAGGTCCTCGAACGTTGTGTCGGGAGCGGTGCCGCGGCGGACGGACGCCCGCACGCTCCACTGCCGATCGGAGTACCCACCGCCGCGCAGCACGCGGTAGTCGCGGTATCTCGCGGGGTCGGCGAAGTCCCAGCACCACTCCCAGACGTTCCCGAGGGTGTCGAACAGCCCGAGGCCGTTCGGCGCCTTGCCGCGCACCGGCTGAGGCTCGTCGACGTCGTCGGCCTCGGTCCACGCGATCTCGCCAAGCGGCCCGTATGTCGGTCCGTCCGTTCCCGCGCGGCACGCGTACTCCCATTCGGCCTCGGTGGGCAGGCGGTAGCCGTCGGCGTCCACGGCCCAGTCGACGAAGCTGCCGTCCACGCGGTACGCGCGTCGGAGGCCAGCTTGGTCCGACGCCGCATTGCACCAGCCGATCGCATCGAACCAGGTCACGCCATGCACGGGGGTGTCGGGCAGCGCCGCGCCCGCGGGCTCGCAACGATGGGGGCCCGGCGTCTTCGGAATGGCGTCGGCCCTGACCGCGGCGTGCCGCCCGAGCACCGCAGCGTACTCCGCCTGCGTCACCGGAGCGTCGGCGATCGCGAAGGCCTGAAGTTCGAGGTCGACTCGCTCGCCGAGCCGGGCGTCGTGAAGGCGAACGGCCCCGGGAGGGAGGGTGACGAAGCGCGGCGTGTACACGGGGCAATCCTATCGATCCGGCAGCCACGGACTCGATGAGCCGACGGGCCCCGTACGGATGGCCGCATGAAGAACGGCTCCGGCTCGGTCGGCTCCGGCTAGACTCAACCATGCCGCTGCGAGACATTCAGGGCGTTCGGAGTCAGGGTTCAAGCATCGAGCCCGGCGGATCGAATCCGCCCGGTTCGCCGACTCACCACGGCCGGAACCGCCTCATCGCCCTCAGCCGCCCCATCGAAAGGACTCTCCGTGAACTTGAACGACGTACAGCAAACGCTCTTCTTCCCGCTGATGGGCCGCGCCGAGGCCGCGCGCCGCTGGCCGGACCTCTTCCCGGACCCCTGGGCGGAGCACGCGATGAGCATCCGGGAATCCGAGGGGAGCACCGCGCAGCAGCTCGGTGCTTTTCCAACCGCCGTCTACGGCCTGCGTCATCTGCTGACGATCCGCGAGATCAACGCCTATCTCACAGGCCACCCCGGTGCGGCGATCGTGAACATCGGCTGCGGGCTCGACCGCATCGTGCACGAAATCGTCGATCCCGATTCCCTCGTCTACAATCTCGACTTCCCCGAAGTGCTTCAGGCGCGTGACCGCTGGATCGATCCTCACGAACGCGAGGTCGCCCTCCCCTATTCGGCGACCGACCATCGATGGATGGACCACGTCGACGCCGGCAGAGGGCTCATCGCGATCGCAGCCGGCGTCTTCTACTATTTCGAGGTCGACGAAGTCAGAGCGCTCGTGCGCGAGATGGGCACGCGCTTCCCGGGCGGTCGGCTGTGCTACGACGCCGAATCCCCGAAGATGACCGCAGGCAGCGAGAAGAGCATCCACCGCAACGGTACCCCCGACGCGCGCATGCCCTTCCGGGTCAAGGACCCCTACAGCGTGCGGACCTGGAGCGATCGAATAGACGACGTGCGCATCGAGTTCGACTTCTCCTCCTACCTTCCCGGCCATTCTCGCTCACAGCTCCCACGCGGGATTCGCTTCGGCTTCACCGCCATGCGCCTGCTGAAGGGCATGTACGAGGTGGTCGTGACCTTCACAGGCAGCGCGACCTGACGCGATCGGGGGCATCGGCCCGCCCCGCAATCGGCGGCAAGGCCGGATGACGTCTCGGAGATTGACCGCAGAGGATGCGTCCCTGTTTCGACGGGATGGCTTGACTGCACTCCACTGCACTCCCCCGCGACGTGCCAGACTGAATCACAATACGAGACTTGATTCAGAAGGCGGTTCGTATGGCGAAGACACCTATGGGAGCGGCGATTGCAAGTGCCTGCGAAGCAGCCGGGCTCTCTCAACGGGCGCTTGGAGACCGCACCGGCATATCCCAATCGACGCTCAGCCGCATTCTCTCCGGCAAACGCTCAGCGAAGATGACCGAGATCATCTTGATAGCCGAAGCCACTGGATGCACAGTCGCGCAGCTGTCGGGAAATTCCGTCACCGAGAGAATTCAATATGCCGCGCGAACGACGAATAGTCCGATGATGGAGAGAATGCGCCAGCGTTTGCTTCATTTCATCGAACTAGACGCTTACCTGGACGATCAGGCGATTCCCGCAGTGTCTCGCTGATACCGCAATAATGAACCTGGAAGCTCAGGCCAAAAAAGCGGCGATCTCTTTCTGTCGCGAACATCGTCTAGGCTTACAACCGTTAGACGATCTCGTTGCGCTTATCGAACAAACTACCGGACACGATGTGGCTATAATCGATGCAGATCCCGACGAGCACGGGTTGACTATGCACGACCCAGATCGAGAAGTCACTTTCATTGGCATCGCCCGAACCCCTCATCCAATGCGGAAGCGCAGCACTTTAGCGCACGAACTTGCCCACGTGTTGTTCGAAGACTGGAATAGCCAAACAGAATTCGGCTCCCGCAGTCCACAAGAAATACGCGCAGATGCATTTGCACGTCATTTGCTTCTACCTGAAGACGGCTTAAGAGAATTGCTCGGGAATCGAAAATCCTTATCCACAGCCGATCTGTCCGCCGTCGTGCAAAGTTTTCTGGTCTCCCCGGCGATTGCCGCCATTGCTCTCTGCGAATGTCAATACATCGATGTTTCAATCAAAAAGCAGTGGATGGCGATAAACACACTCCAACTAGCTACGCAGTTCGGATGGAAAGATCAGTACGAGTCCCTCCAGGACGGTTCCAACCGCTCACGCGCACCGCAACACCTACTTGCGCGCGCAATTTCCGGCTACAGGGAAGGCGTCGTAACAGCTCAAGCCATCGCCACACTTAAGGGGGGGCAGCGTCGAAAACGCAGTCGAGGAACTCTCAAAGGCCGGAATCACGCCCTCTCCGCTCGAAATACCTCGGGTGTCGGCTGCAGATCTACCACCCGTCACCGTGGATTTGAGCTGTTTAGACATTGACTAACCAGAAAATCCCACATGAGTGGGTATACCATTATCTATGCAGGACCGAGCATCAACTTCTTTTCTATAAATAAGGAAAGATTACTTTTCAGCGTTTTAGGAGCTTTGAATGCACCAGAAGCTGTAGAGGAGGAAGTCCTTCGAAAAGCGCGCCAGGATAAGCGCTTTTCAGCTGCAGGACGCGTCTGGAGAAAATTACCGCCGAGACTCCTGCATATTCTTTTCGATGATGTGGCAAAAGGGTTATCGATAGCAGTCGAACGAAGTAGCGACGGTAGGTGAGCATCTATCGGATAGGGCAGCCATGAGAAACATTTACCTGCGTTTAAAAGAGTTTGACGACGGACTTCTGCCGTTGAAGAAGACGAACCTGATGAGCCTTCCCTGCTGGAGTTGAGTTCGTTACAATCACGCACTACCGAGGATTTCTCCGTGGACCACGGTGAACCACCCGTCCTCGCTTGCACCCCACTGCCGCCATCCTTCGGCCATCGCCTCGAGGTCGTCGGCCGTCGCCAAACCGATCTCGCACGCCTGCGGGCCGAACGAAGTCAGGCACCGCTCGGCCCATGTGGCCGACCACCATTCGCGATCTCGCTCCGTGGCGAAGCACCAGGTCGAGGCCGAGGCGACCACCTGCGTCAGCCCCGCCTGGCGCGTCCATGCCAGCAGCCTGCTTCCGGCGTCGGGCTCGCCGCCGTTGGCCCGGGCGGTGGCCGTATAGACGGAAAGCCACAGGTCCATGCCTTCGGGCCGCGGGAACCAGCTCATGGCCGAGTAGACGGCGTCGCGCACGGCCACGATCCCGCCGGGGCGGGTGACGCGGCGCATCTCGGCCAGGGCACCCACCGGGTCCGCGAGGTGCTGAAGGACCTGGTGGGCGTGGACGACGTCGAAGGAGGCGTCCTCGAAGGGCAGGGCCATGACGTCCCCGCTGGTCACCTCCACCTGCTCGGACAGCCCCCGTTCGCGAAGCGTCGCCCGAGCCGCCTCCAGGGCACCGGCTGCGGCATCGAGGGCGACGACCC
>ERZ773076.802-NODE-802-length-14946-cov-2.843060_pt1 | contig 14946 bp, 12 predicted proteins | sample MGYA00580613_ERZ773076 | MGnify/ENA primary metagenome ERZ773076 (study PRJEB29015, sample SAMEA2738005) | human oral metagenome | biome: human oral; feature: human-associated habitat; material: dental | place: China | collected 2057 ...
GGGCGGACGAGAAGCCAAACCGCGAAGAAAAAGGCAAAGGCGATCATTCCCACGCCGGTCCACAGGTCGAGGTTTGTTCCGGCGGCCTTCGCCAGATCCTCGTCGTCGGCGAAGAACACCCCGTAGACGGCCAGCATCGCGCCGAACGTGAAAAACATCGCGGCAACCCAGGCGCGCAGGTCCAAAAAAGCCATGCGCCAAAAACGGGGACAGCGTTTCTTGCTCATCGTTTCCCTCCGTCATCCCACGAAAATGTTGAGTAGAACCAGAGCTGCCATGACGGCGGCGCCCAGCGGCCAAGGATTCTCCCACCAGGCAAGTCCGCGTCCCTCCTCCAGGCGCTCACGCTCGGCCTTGACCGCGACCTTGTGCAGATCTGGCGCGGGAAGGCTTCCCTTGATCGGCATCTTCGTACGGCCCCACACGAGCCCGTCCAATTCCTCGACCGGCTTGGGCGAAGTTCTGAGGGTGACGAGGACGGACACGACGACGTCGAACACGAAGGCCATCCCCGATCCGGTGAAGGAGGCCGCCTGCTGGGAGTTGAACTCCAGGAAGCCGTTTTGGTAGCCGATCTGCACGGCTGCCGCGCCCGCGGCTCCGGCGACGAGGCCCCACAGCCCGGCCGGCCCGCTCATGCGTTTCCAGAACATGCCCAAGACGAAGGTGGCGAAGAGGGGGGCGCTGAAGATCGACTGCAGGAGCTGGATGTAATCCTGGATGTTGTTGAACTCCGCTGCGATGAAGGCGGCGCCGATGGCGATGAGGACGCCGGCCACCGTGAGTTTGCGGCCCACGCGGAGGTAGTAGGTGTCTTTGCGGCCCGGGCGGATGTAGGTCTGCCACAGGTCGTAGGTGACCACGGTGTTGAAGGACGATACGTTTGCCGCCATGCCGGCCATGAAAGCCGCGATGAGCGCCGCCAGCGCGAGTCCCACGAGCCCCGTGGGCATGACCTTTCCGATGAGGGCGGGCAGCGCCTCGTTGTGGGAAAGCTTGCCGTTGGAAAGCTCGGGTATGAGGACCGCGGCGATGAGGCCCGGCATGATGATGATCGCGGGAAGGAGCATCTTGGGAATCGCCGCGATGATCGGCGTGCGCTGGGCGGCCGACATGTCTTTCGCCGAAAGGGCCCGCTGAACCTCGGTGAAGTTGGTGGTCCAGTAGCCGAAGGAGTTGACGAAGCCCATTCCGAGCAGCAGCGCGATCCAGTTTCCATAGGGGTTGGTCGTGTTGGCGAGCCCTGTCCCTCCCCACACGGACAGCCCGTTTTCTCCGAGGAGCTCGTGGGTGCGAATCGTCTCGAGAAGGCCGTCGATGCCGCCGACCCTGATGAGCCCGCCCACGGTGAGCGGGATGAGGAAGGCGACGATGATGAAGAATTGCAGCACCTCGTTGTACATCGTGGCGGTCAGCCCGCCCATCGTCGTGTAGAGGAGCACGACGCCGGCGGCGGCGATGATAGAGGCCCACAGGGGCCAGCCGATGAGGACGTTGATGAGGAGCGCGAGGGCGAAGAGGTTGATGCCGGCCACGAGGATCGTCGCTATGGCGAAAACCGCGGACTGGTAGACGTGGGTGGGCCGGTCGAAGCGAAGCCGGAGGTATTCGGGGACGGATCGGACTTTCGACCCGTAGTAGAAGGGCATCATGATGAGCCCGAGGAAGACCATCGCCGGAACCGCGCCGATCCAGTAATAGTGGACCGTCGCCAAGCCGTACTGCGATCCGTTGGCCGCCATTCCGATGAGCTCTGTAGCGCCGATGTTGGCCGAAAGGAAGGCGAGCGCACAGATCCACGCGGGCAGCGAACGCCCTGAAAGGAAGTAGTCCTCGCTCGTGAGGACCTTGCGTTTCGTCACGACGCCGATGGCGATGACGAAGAACAGGTAGACGACCACGAACGAGTAGTCAAAAGCCGTCGCGTCGAGCCGTAGGTCCATTCATCGATCTCCTTCTAGCGTGCCGCCGTGGAATGCATAGAGAAAAGGGTAGCAGCGAAAAGGGCGCGTCGCCCCAGACGGCGGAGCAAACGGGGCTCAACGCGCGACTTTGACCGGGCGGCCTTCCCTGCACGAGGCCGCGCAGGCCTCGGCCACACGGAGGGAGGCGACGGCGTCGTCGATCGTCGACGGGACTTCGCCCTTTCCGGCGACCACGTCGAGGAACGCCTCGAGCTCTCGCTCGTAGCAGTCGGCGAAGCGGGCGATGAAGTCGACCCACGGCTCACCGGAGGGGTAGGCGACCCCGGGTTCGAGCGATCGCACCGGAAGGCGTTCGTCCATGCCGACGACGTCCGTCCCCTCGGTGCCGTGCACTTCCATGCGCACGTCATACCCGGCGCCGTTGAAGCGGGAGGAATGCGCCGTGGCGAGCGCGTCGCCGGTCAGGCGCAGCGCGAGGACGGTTTCGCACACGTCGGAGAAGTCGGCGAAATCGGGCAGCCCCAAATCCGTGCCGAAGGCGAAGACCTCTTCGACTTCGCGGCCCGTGACCCACCGAAGGGCGTCGAAGTCGTGGATGAGGCAGTCGGTGAAGATGCCGCCGCTGGCGGCGAGGAACTCGCGGGCTGCAGGGGCTTGGTCGAGAGTGTGCATGTGGACCCTTCGCAGCTCCCCGATCTTCCCCGCTGCGAGCCTTTCGCGGGCTGCGGCATAGGCGGCGTCGAATCTGCGCTGGAAGCCGATGTGGACGGGGACCCCGGCGGACTTGGCCGCGGCGTTGGCCCTCTCTGTCGAAGCGATGTCGAGCGCCACAGGTTTCTCGCAGAAGATCGGGACGCTCAGGCGGACGGCGGCTTCGATGTGGCGTGCGTGGGCGTCGGTGGGCGTGGCGAGGACGACGCCGTCGAGATCGTCCGAATCGAAGAAGTCCTCGACGGAGCGGACCCGGGCGCCCAATTCGTCCGCCGCCTGCCGAGCCCTTTCGGGGACGACGTCGGCGACGACGAGGCTTTCGACTTTCGGCGCCAGGATTCGCGCATGCATGATTCCGATGCGTCCGACGCCTAGCAAACCGATGCGAGGCTTGGCCATTGACACTTTCCTTTCGCTTGTGTCGCTTCGTTGCGAGATGCGCGGCTTGCAAAGTTTGCGCTCTACAAGGTCTGGGCCTTATAAGGCTTGCCCTTTGCGAGATTCGTGCCTTGCAAGGGGCGTGAAAGCCTCACGAGGCGGCCGCTCGTCAAGGCTACCCCACCGCCGCGGACAAAACGAAGCGCCTGCAGCCAGAAATGAAGCGTTGCCGCCGTTTGAGGCGCCCTCGCGGGTTGAGTCGCTCTCGCGGAAACCCGGCCGGTCAAAACACGCTCCCCAATCGGGCTTGACACCCCTTCGGTTCCATGGTTAATTAGTAATGTAATGAACCGCAGAACTAAGGAAGTTGAGGCAATGCGTTTTTCCGACTCGCATCCCATCTACCTGCAGATCGCAAACGACATCCGCAGAAGCATCCTCACGGGGACTCTTGCGGCGGGAGACCAGCTCATGTCAACAACGCAATACGCGACCACCTATCGCATCAACCCGGCAACGGCGAACAAGGCCTTCGCGCTCCTCGTCGACGAGAACCTCGTCGAAAAGCGAAGGGGAATCGGCATGTTCGTCACCGAGGGGGCGCACGAGCGCCTGCAGGAGGCCGGGCAGAAGTCTTACGCCGACGAGACCCTGACGCCCGCCCTCGCCGAAGGCGTCGCTCTGGGCCTCTCATCCCCCGAGATCCTCGACATGGCGGCAAGCAGCCTTGCCACACTCACAAAGGAGAAGCAATGAACCCCCTCGGCATCGACGTCGCCGACCTGACGTTCCACTACGAGCGTCACTCGCAAAACGTCGTCGACCACGTGTCTTTCAGAATCGAACCGGGGTCGATCACCGGCCTCCTCGGCAGGAACGGCTCCGGCAAGTCGACCGTCGGCATGCTCATGGCCGGCCTCCTCTACCCGACTTCCGGAAGCGTCCGCGCAAACGGACAGCACGTCTACGAGAACCCCGGCCTCATGGCAAACGTCTGCTACGTCAGCGATTCGACCCCCATACTCGAAGACGAGAAGACCCGGCGCACCCTCGAGCTCTGGGAGGCGTCGCGCCCCAACTGGGACCGCGACTACGCGAACGAGCTGATCGAGGCGTTCCGCATCGACGTGAAAAAGAAGCCCTCGCGGCTCTCCCGCGGCCAGCTCTCAAGCCTCTACGCACTGCTGGGCCTGGCCTCCAGATGTCCGGTGACCGTATTCGACGAGGTCCACCTCGGAATGGACGCCGTCGCCCGGGAGATCTTTTACGCGAGCCTCCTCGCGGACTACACGAAGCACCCGCGCACCCTCGTTCTGTCGTCGCACCTGATCGAGGAGGTCGAAAGTCTCCTCGACTCGGTCATTTTCATGGACAACGGGCGAGTCGTCGAAAGCGGAGACGCCGACGACGTCCGATCCAGGCACTCCGACGGGGGCGAACTGGCCCATCTGACCGACGTGCTCATGAAGATGGCCCTCTCTTCCAACACCGCAGCCGCATACAGAATTTTGCAGAAGGGACGCGACCATGAATGACAAGGCGAACGCACAGACCATGGCCGGCAACGCCGACACAACCACCATGGCCGACGACGAAAACGTCGCAGCCGAAAGGGCGAAGGCCGCCGTCAATCGCTTTATTTTGAAACGCCATGGACGAATGATGCCGATGGCAATCGGGGTCGGCCTGTTCTTGGGCGCCCTCGCCGCGACAGCCGTCTACTTTCTCGAGAAATACGACTACCTGATCTTTAGAAACGGCGGCAGGCACCAGATCGTCATCGACGGAAGGCAAATCGACATCGGCGTCTCTCCCGAAAACCTTGAAAGAATCCGCGGCTTCGCCGCAGAGATTGGAAACATTTCATACGCGGTCATCGTGACCGCCATGCTGCTCGTCGCATTGACGGTGGGGGCGGTGATCCAGGGGGCGTATGCCGCCATCAGGACGCGGACCTACCTCAGCTCGGGATTTCCGCGTCGCTCCATTCTCCTCGCCCACGCAAAGGCATTTGGCCTCGGAACCGCCGTGTCGGGCGCGCTCGCCCTGGCGGGGGCAGCGGTCCACGGGCTAATCGCCGGCGACTTTTCCGGCAGCATCAAGGTGACCGGAACGCACGCCGGCCGCACGGTCGGCACTTACGAGGTCAATCTCTGGTTCCTGGCCGTCGTGGCAACGGTCGCCATAGCCGGCGCGTACACAGCCGCCTACGGGATTTTCATGGCCTTCGTCCGTCTTCCCTGGTATGTCGCGGGAATAGGCGTCGCCGTCGTCTCAGCGACATGGGGCACGCTGAACTGGACCTTCAAGGCGGTGGGTTCGGACGACTCACTCATATACGTGGCGCCTTTCAAACACATAGGCGCAAGCGGCTTCCCGCTTTACAGCGTGCTTTGGGACCTCGCATCCATCGTTTTCTACGCGGCCGTTGCGTGGCTATGCATGCGACGAATCCAGGTTCGCCGCTGACCGCGAGCGCGCCGACCGGACGGGGCCGCAGCGCCGAGAGGAGCTGCGGCCCCTTTTCCGAAAGGAGGCCGCCCAGACGCACGGCTTCTCGGCTGACGTCGAGCACGCCAGCCGTTGCCGGGCAACAACGCCCTCGTTGCGTTGTTTCTGCACGTCATGCGATCGAGACGAACTCAAGGTATCGGCAAATGCACTAACGCTTCCACAAAAGTTAAAATGCTTTTAATTATAGATGAAATATAAGAGTGCAATTCAGTTTTCGCCATTTAATACCTCTGACAAAATTTTGAAATTCATCACCTTAATGCGTTATTTAGGACTAACGACCCTCACTTTTCGTAAAAATACGACGCAAAGTAAAGGTATGGCACGGCGGGTAGCTCGAGGACCTCGAGGAGTGCGCGGAGAGATACGATCGCGCCTCATGGAAGTTGCCCGCGAACAATTCTCCACCCGCGAATTCAATTCGGTGACCGTGCGAGGCATCGCCGAAGAAGCGGGGGTCGACCCTAGCCTCGTCTCCTATTATTTTGGCGGAAAATCGGGCCTTTTGCGCGCAGCGATGTCGCTGCCCGCCGATCCCGTGGCGGCCGCCCTCAAAGAGATGACGCCACTTGAAGGCGCGGGATCGAGAGTTTTCAGAGTCATCCTCAACCTTTGGGAAGAGACGAACGCCAATCACGCTGCGCGGGTCCTTATCCATCAGCTTCTCAGCTCGGAAGAGACGATGTACGTTTTCAGAACGTGGATCGACGAATCTGTGGTGACTCCGGTGTCCAAAATGCTCGGCGGACCCGACAGGCGCCTGCGGGCCGCCTCCGGCGTCGGGCTCATCATAGGCGCCCTCCTCAATCGATACATCGCCGGCATAGAGCCGGTGGCCTCGGCGTCGATCGAGGATTCCGCGGCGTTCTACAGCGTCTGCCTTCAATACCTTTTCACGCCTGAGATTTTCCCTTCGGATTTCCCGGCGATCGAGTCTTCCGTCCCGCCCATGCCGAGCTCTTTCGAGAAACAGACGCTCTCGCCTTCGCCTTCTGCCTCGCCAGCTTCGTCCTCTTCCCAGAACCCGCAGCATCCGCAGGAGCCGACGCCGCCGCAAGGCCTCGCCCCACATCCGCACGAGCAGACGCCGAGCGCGCATGAGCCGGGGCCCCGACAGCTCCCCCAAACGTTCCAGGAGCGGATACCGCGAGAAGACCTCACGCTCCCCGAAGACCCTTCCTTTCCCCAAGATCCGAGGAGCTGGCCATTTTAGGCCGCCTGAAGGGCCTGCCCGACTCAGCGTCTCGGCTCTGCGTCTGATCTTTTGCATCGGATACGTCTGGCAGACTTGTACCATGCAGAACTTCTACTCGATCTACTCCCACGGTTTCGCGCGGATTGCGGCCTGCACGCTTCCCGTCGCCATCGGCGATCCGCGCGAGAACGCCCGGCGGACGGCCGAGCTGGCTCGCGAATGCGCCGAAAAGGGCGTGGCCGTCGCAGTCTTCCCCGAGCTCGGGCTGACCGGATACTCAATCGAGGACCTTCTGCTTCAAGACGTGCTGCTTGACGCCGCCCTCGAAGCGCTCGAGGACCTTCGGGCTGCCTCCGTCGGGATCGCCTCTGTGATCGTCGTCGGCGCGCCCCTCGTTCACCGCGGCCGCGTATTCAACTGCGCGGCCGTCATCCATCGCGGCCACGTCCTAGGGGTCGTTCCGAAGTCCTACCTTCCCGACTACCGCGAGTTTTACGAGAAGCGGCATTTCGCGTCCGGCGAGGAGTGCGCCGGCGAGAGGATCGCTCTGCCGGGGGTCACCGTCATCGACGCGACGCTCGCCGCGGACGAGATGGGAGGCGACTTCGCGGCGTCGGAGAGCCTCGCCTTGTACGGCGTGCCCCCCGAAACCGTGCCCTTCGGGCCCGACCTCCTTTTCGAGGCGGAGGACGTGCGAGGGCTGACGTTCCACGTCGAGGTCTGCGAGGACATGTGGGTTCCCGTCCCCCCGTCGGCGCGGGCCGCGCTAGCGGGCGCTTCACTCCTGTTGAACCTGTCCGGCTCGCCCATCACGGTGGGGCGGGCCTCCGACCGCGAGCTGCTCATCCAATCGGCGTCTTCGCGCTGCAACGCCGCCTACATTTACGCCGCCAACGGCGAGGGCGAAAGCTCGACCGACCTTGCCTGGGACGGGCAGACGGCGATTTACGAGCTCGGAAGAAAACTTGCGTCGGGGCCGCACTTCGCGACGGGGCCGCACGCGACGATCGCCGACGTCGACCTCGACCTCCTTCGCCAGGAGCGGCAGCGTCAGGGAAGCTTCGACGACAACAGGCGCGCACTGGGAATCGGACGGCGCGACCCCTGGCACGACGAGGCGAAACGCTGTCGGGACGCCTTCCGGACGGTGCATTTCACCCTTTCCCCGACCGCCGACGACGTCGGCCTCATGCGCCCCGTCCATCGGTTCCCCTTCGTCCCTGAGGACAGCGCGAGGCTCCACCAGGACTGCTACGAGGCCTACAACATCCAAGTCTCCGCGCTGTGCCAACGGCTCCGGGCGATCGGCCGGCCAAAGATCGTCATCGGCGTCTCCGGCGGCCTCGACTCGACCCACGCGCTCATCGTCGCGGCCAAAGCGATGGACAAACTGGGCAGGCCGCGGGAGGACATCCTGGCCTACACCCTTCCCGGATTCGCGACCTCTGAAAAGACGAAGGCCAACGCCCGCGCCCTGGGCAAAAGCCTGGGCGTGACTTTCTCAGAAATCGACATTCGCCCCGCCGCCCTGCAAATGCTCAAAGACATGGGCCATCCCTTCGGCCGGGGCGAGGAGGTCTACGACGTCGCCTTCGAGAACGTCCAGGCGGGCCTGCGAACCGACTATCTCTTCCGCCTGGCGAACGCAAACGGCGGCATCGTCCTGGGAACGGGCGACTTGTCCGAGCTCGCGCTCGGATGGTGCACTTTCGGCGTCGGCGACCACATGAGCCACTACAACGTCAACGCCGGCGTCCCCAAAACTCTCATACAGCACCTCATCCGCTGGGTGACATCGTCCCGGCAATTCGACGATTCAGTCGCGGCCACACTGCGCTCCATTCTCGACACGGAGATTTCGCCCGAACTCGTCCCCGCCAAGGACGGCGAGCAGATCCAGTCGACGCAGGCCGTCATCGGCCCCTACGAACTCCAAGACTTCACACTCTTCTACGTTCTCCGCCGAGGGCTCGCCCCCTCGAAGATCGCCTTCTACGCCTGGCACTCGTGGCGCAACGCCGACGAGGGAGCGTGGCCGGAAGGCATAGCACAGACCGATCGCCGCAGCTACGGAATCGGGGAGATAAAGAAGTGGATGGAGGTCTTCTACAAGCGCTTCTTCTCAAACCAGTTCAAGCGTTCGACGCTGCCGAACGGCCCGAAGGTCAGCGCGGGAGGGACGCTGTCCCCCCGCGGCGACTGGCGCATGCCCTCCGACGCCGCGGCACGGGCCTGGCTGGCCGAAATGGCGGCGATTCCGGACAGCGAGAGGCCAGCGCATCCATGACTGCGCACAGGAGGCGGGCCCGTCGCCGGAGATGGGGCTTTTTCCCCTTGCTCGAATGGGATGCGCAACTCTCCCGCATCGAATATCGATATCGGGGCCGCCTTGACGTAAAGTCTCAACCAGCCGTTTATCGCGCAAAAACATTGAAAGAGAAACAATCGAAAGGAAAGGCACATGCCCGTCAAGCTTGTGGCCGAGGCAGAACCTGGCCTGCTGGAGGCAGTCAATGGACTGATCCCGCAGCTGTCCTCGTCCACTCCCCCGCTGGACGACGAGCAGCTCGACGAACTCCTCTCACAGCCGGCGACCTATCTGTTCGTCTATGAAGGCGTGCCGACTGGGGCCGAGGACAATTCGCCTCGAATACTGGGAATGCTCACCCTCGCCACATTCATCATTCCCACGGGCAAGCGTGCGTGGATCGAAGACGTCGTCGTCGATTCCGCCGCCCGCGGACAGGGAGCGGGACAGGCCCTCGTCGAGGCTGCCATTGCTCACGCCAAAAAAATCGGCGCAAAATCCGTCGATCTCACCTCACGCCCGTCTCGCGAAGCCGCAAACCGTCTCTATGTGAGATCTGGATTCACGGCAAGGCAGACGAATATCTACCGCTACGGCGGCTAAAAGCATCAAAAGAAGACAATGGAGTGAAGATGCGTTCACATAAGAACATTGCGGTGGGCTTGGTGTGCCTGTCCATCGCTTCGTGCGCGGCCAGCAGTCAGACACATGCGGCTTCAGCGACGACGCGCCCGACAGAAAAGGCCATTTCGATCGCCAAAGTGCATCCGATTTCGCTCGACGGCCCAGAAACGGTCGAGGGGTTGGAAGTTGGAACGGAAAAGAGCGCTACAGCGCCTCACAGCTCGCTCGTTCACGTGGCCAATCCGGACGTTTTGGCGTCAAAGGTCAATCTTTGGGCGGTGGAGGAGCAAAGGAAGCTGTCTCGTCCTTCGTCCAAGGAATACCTGACGATGTCTCCCGGGGTCTGCGGCGCCAGCGGAACGATCGTCTGCTTCGCCGTTGATTCGACACAGCACACGCATGGCAAGAAGGTCATTTCGACCCAGGCTTGGTACCTCGACATGAGTGACAAGTCCGTCAGACAGTCGCAGGATTTGCTCACCCAGGCTGGAAAGAACAAAGTTGTGCACGCTCTCGAGTCCCTTTCGCTCGAGACGTCGGTGAGCATGTCGGTGAAACGCGCTTTGAAGCCGAATTCCGACTCCCCGACGGCGAAGCCGACCTCGAATTCCACGCCGGTCGCAAGGCCGTCGGCATCGGCCTCCTCGACGTCGGCGCCGACCTCTCCGGATCGTCAAAACGGCATGAGCTTTGCGGGCGTCTTCTTCCAAAGCGACGGGTCCCTGGTGCTCAGAGCGCCCAATGACAACGAGAACGGCTTTGATTCCTATCGAGTGGCAAGCCGCGACGTGGAGAAGCTTCTGACCGAGGACGGAAAGAAACTCCGCTCGGGAATAATGGCGAAAGCCGATCCCATTCCCATTCCAAAGCCTGAAAACAAGCCGATTCCGAAGCCCGACGTCGATTGCAAGGTTGTTTCCTGCGTTGCGCTGACCTTCGACGACGGCCCCGGCGACCAGACCGACAGACTGCTCGCGGTGCTGAGGGAAAAGGGCGTGCGCGCGACCTTCTTCACCATAGGCAAGAACGTGAAGGCCAACCCGGGCATCGTCAAGAAGGAAGCCGCCGAAGGCCATTCCGTCGGCAACCATTCGTGGGACCACCCTCAGCTGACGAAGCTCACGCCCGAAGAGCTCCGCAAGGAGCTCAAGAACACCTCCGACTCGATCGTCGAAGCCGGCGCTCCGGCGCCCGTGCTCATGAGGCCCCCGTACGGTTCGTCCAACGCGGCCGTCCTCAAGGCCATCGGCGAAAACGGCATGGCCGAGACAAGATGGGACGTGGACACCGAGGACTGGAAGAACAAGAATGCGGCCGTCACAACGCAGCGCGCACTCGCAGGCGCCAGGCCCGGTTCGGTCATTCTCATGCATGACATCCACGCCAGCTCGGTCGATGCCGTCCCAGGGCTGATCGACCAGCTCCGGGCGAAGGGATACACCCTGGTGACCGTTCCTCAGCTGATGGGAGACGACATGACTCCCTACATCGGCCGCAGGATCTTCAGCCAGCACAACGTCAAGTAGACCGACCTCTGCGACAGGCCGACCGCCGAAGCGGGCACGCAAAAGCTCGCCTTCGGCGGTCGGCCTGTCGCCGTTTGGGATGGAGGCGGGATTCTCGACGTCGGCCTTGCGCCGCTGCAGGCCTCAGGCCTTAGGCCGTCACGACCAGCTCAGCCCGCTGGAACTCCTTGAGGTCGAGGTATCCGTTGGCGGCCATCGCGTGGCGCAGCGCCCCCATGAAATTGGTGAAACCGCAAGCCTGGTGGGACGGGCCGTCAAGGATGTCGCGGAGGCTCCCGACCGTGGCGACCTCGACCCGCTCGCCTCTGGGCAGCGTGCCGTGCCACGCTTCGGGGCCCCAATGCCATCCGCGGCCGGGAGCTTCCGCCGCCCTGGCCAAGGCGGTGCCGAGCATGACGGCGTCGGCCCCGCACGCTATTGCCTTCACGAGGTCGCCGGACGTCGAAACCGACCCGTCGGCGATGACGTGGACGTAGCGGCCCCCGGACTCGTCGAGGTAGTCACGCCGGGCCCCGGCGACGTCGGCCACGGCGGTGGCCATGGGCATGTGCAGCCCCAGGACCTGACGCACGGAGGAGGAGGCGCCGCCGCCCTGCCCCACGAGGACCCCGGCCGCACCGGTGCGCATGAGGTGGAGGGCGGCGGTGTAGGTGGTCACCCCGCCGACCACCACGGGCACGTCGAGCTCGTAGATGAAGCGTTTGAGGTTGAGGGGCTCGACGGATCCGGAGACGTGCTCGGCCGACACGAAGGAGCCGCGGATGACCATGAGGTCCACGCCCGCCTCGACGACGGTGCGCCAGTGCCGTTGCGTCTGGGCGGGGCTGAGCCGCCCGGCGACGACGACGCCGGAGGCACGGATCTGGCTGAGCCGCTCGGTGATGAGCTCGGGCCTGACCGGAGCGCGGTAGACCTCCTGCAGGACGCTGGTGGCCCGGGAAGGATCGGCCCGGCGGATGCGCTCGAGCGCCTCGGCGGGGTCCTCGTAGCGGGTCCACAGGCCCTCCAGGTCCAGCACACCGATGCCGCCCAAGCGCCCCACCATAATGGCGGTCTCGGGACTCATCACCGAGTCCATGGGAGAGGCCATGACCGGCAGATCCACGTGGTAGGCGTCGATCTGCCAGCCCACGCGCACCTCGGAGGTGTCCCGGGTGCGGCGCGCCGGCACCAGGGCGATGTCGTCGAAGGAGTAGGCGCGCAGGGCACGCTTGGAGCGTCCGATCTCGACCTCTGTGCTCATGGCCCGATCCTAGTGGGGCCGGTCCGGTATCCACCGGAGCGACCGGCGGGGCGGCCACGCGCACGGGGGCACCGGACACCGGCCGAGGCGCACTGGCACCGGCGCATTGATGTCGCAGCCCGGTGGCATGCTGACCCCATGAGCACCCCGCACTCCTCCTCCGCGTCCGACGCCGCCACCACCCCCTCCACCTGGCCCCTGGGCCCCCTGCTCGGCTTCGACACCGAGACCACCGGCGTGAATCCTTCCCGGGACCGTCTTGTCACCGCCGCACTGATCCGGCGCACCGAGCGCACGATCGGTGGAGATCGACAGCAGTCGGTGACCACCTGGCTCGCCGATCCCGGCGTCGAGATACCCGAACGGGCAAGCGCGGTGCACGGAATCACGACGGAGCAGGCGCGCGCCGAAGGCAGGCCCTCGAAGGAGGTTCTCGAAGAAGTCGCGGCGCTCCTGGCCGAGCACATGGGGCGCGGGCATCCTGCGGTCGCCTTCAACGCGACCTACGATTTCACCCTCCTGGAGAGCGAATTGGACAGACACGGGCTGCCGACCTTGGCCGAGAGGCTGGGCGGCGAAGTCTTCCCCGTCGTCGACCCGTACCTGCTCGACCGCTCAGCCGACCGATATCGCAAGGGCAAAAGGCGGCTTGAGGACCTCTGCCGCCATTACGGAGTCCATGCCGAGGACGATTTTCACAATGCCGAGGCCGACGTTCTGGCCACGCTGCGCCTGCTGGCCGCGATAGTCCGCAAGTTCCCGGAACTCGCGCGCGCCGAATTGGAGGACATACAGGAGAGGGAATGCGAAACGCACGCCGACTTCATGGCCTTTCTCGCTCGCAAGGCCGCTGAGAAGGGGCGCGAATTCACGGACTCCTTCGACTGGCCGGTCGCCGAGCCGCGCGGCTGACAGGAGCGCCCTCAGCGGCCTGAGTAGTTCGGCGCCTCAACGGTCATCTGCACGTCGTGCGGATGCGACTCGCGCAAGCCCGCGGACGTGATTCGCACGAAGCGGCCGTTTTCCTTGAGCTCGGGAATCGTTCTGGAGCCCGTGTAGAACATCGTCTGATGCAGTCCGCCCAAAAGCGTGCCGAGAACGGAGGAAAGGGTTCCTCGGAAGGGCACCTGCCCCTCGATCCCCTCCGGGATGATTTTGTCGTCGGAAGAAACGTCGCTCTGGAAGTAACGGTCTTTCGAGTAGGATCGCTTGCCTCGCGAGGACATCGCGCCGAGCGAGCCCATTCCCCGATAGTGCTTGAACTGCTTGCCGTTGACGAAGACGATCTCGCCGGGCGTCTCTTCGCACCCCGCCAGGAGGGAGCCGAGCATCACGACGTCGGCGCCGGCCACAATCGCTTTGCCGATGTCGCCCGAGTATTGGAGGCCCCCGTCGGCGATGAGCGGAACGCCGGCGGGGCCGCAGGCTTTGGAGGACTCGTAGACCGCCGTCACCTGGGGGACGCCGACGCCGGCCACGACGCGCGTGGTGCAAATCGACCCCGGCCCCACGCCGACTTTCACAGCGTCGACGCCGGCGTCGATGAGCGCCTGCGCGCCTTCTCGCGTCGCGACGTTTCCGCCGACGATCTCGACGCCGTCGAAGGCCGAATCCGATCGGAGCCTCCGAATCATGTCGAGGGCCAGCTTCGCCTCCCCGTTCGCCGAGTCGATGACGAGCACGTCGACTCCTTCCTCGGCGAGGGCGCCTGCGCGCTCCCAAGAGTCGGAGAGGTAGCCGACCCCCGCCCCGACGAGCAGGCGGCCGTCCGCGTCCTTTGAAGCATTCGGATACTGCTGCGTTTTGACGAAGTCTTTGACCGTGATGAGGCCGGTCAGCCGCCCCTCGCCGTCGATGAGCGGAAGCTTTTCGATCTTGTGTTGGGCCAAAAGGCGCGCCGCCTCCTCCTGGGGCACGTCCCTTCCGGCGGTCACGAGAGGCATCGGGGTCATCGTCTCGCGAACGGTGCGCGTCGCGAACTCGCTTTCGGGGATGAAGCGCAGATCGCGGTTGGTGACGATCCCCAGGAGCTTGTCGTCCCCGTCGACGACGGGCAAGCCGGAGATGCGGTATTTCGCGCACAGCGCGTCAAGCTCGGCGATCGTCGCCTCGGGGCCGATCGTCGCCGGATCGTGGACCATGCCGGATTCGGAGCGCTTGACCTGGCGGACCTGCTCGGCCTGAGCCTCGACGGAAAGGTTGCGGTGGATGATTCCGATTCCGCCCTGGCGAGCCATGGCGATGGCCATTCGGGACTCGGTCACGGTGTCCATCGCGGCCGAAACCAGAGGCGTTTTGAGCGAAAGCTTGCGGGTCAGGCGGCTCGCAGTGTCCACCTCGGAGGGGATGACGTCGGTTTCACGCGGGAGCAAAAGGACGTCGTCATACGTCAAACCGACGAATTCAAAGGGGTCGCGAGTGCTCATGGCGCAATCTTACGGTGTGAAAGGATGCGACGGCGCGTGTATTCGTGTGAGCGTGTCGACTGCTTCGCTTGAGCGTGCCGGCCTCCGCTGGACGGC
>ERZ773076.803-NODE-803-length-14902-cov-3.749175_pt1 | contig 14902 bp, 14 predicted proteins | sample MGYA00580613_ERZ773076 | MGnify/ENA primary metagenome ERZ773076 (study PRJEB29015, sample SAMEA2738005) | human oral metagenome | biome: human oral; feature: human-associated habitat; material: dental | place: China | collected 2057 ...
ATGAAAATGCAAGAAGGACGCTGGATTGGTCTATTAATCGCTAGAAAACCAGACTAAAAATATATTAAAAGAAAAGGTAAGTAAAAAATGAAGAAAAATAGTGAAGAAAAGAAAAATTTTAATTTTAAGGCTTGGTGGAGTAAAATAAATGAAAAATCATTTATGCCACTAGTTTGGTTAACTTTGTTAGGAGTAATTGTCTGGATTATTTGTCCATTAGTCCATTTAAGCCGTGTTTGGCGAATTGGATTAGTATTCTTTATTTTTAATAGTTATTTAAGTTACCAAATTGGCCGCATTATGCAAATTAGAAAATTGAGCTATTGGTGGTTGCTTTTATTCCCAGTAGTGTTTGCAATCGCTGTTTTAATTCATTTTGCAAAATATAATTTTCTACTTTGCTTAGTATATTTAAGTTTTGAGTTGTTTGGACTCTGGCATGATGATTTTTACAAAGAAAAGAAATAAAGAATAGGTGATGCTTTATGTCAAAATATCGTGAGATGACTCATGAAGAAGTTCTTGCAGAATGCAAGAAATATATGAATGATGAACACTTAGCTTTTGTTGAATCGGCATATAAATTTGCTAAGAATGCTCATGAAGGTCAGTTTCGAGTTTCTGGACAACCCTATATAATTCACCCAACTCAAGTTGCGGGAACTTTAGCTACTTTACGTTTAGATCCCGATACGGTAGCAGCTGGTTATCTTCATGATACTGTAGAGGATACGCCGGTAACTAATGATGATATTAAGGAAAAGTTTGGAAAAGATGTCGCTTTTATTGTTGACGGTGTAACAAAGTTAAGCAAGATTCAATATAAGTCGAAGAGTCACGAAGAATATCTAGCAGATAATCACCGTAAAATGCTAATCGCAATGGCTAAAGATTTACGAGTAATTATGGTTAAGCTTGCTGACCGCTTGCACAATATGCACACTTTAGACCATTTACGTCCTGACAAGCAGAGAAGGATTGCTGATGAAACGCTAGACATTTATGCACCACTTGCAGACCGGTTAGGTATCGGAACTATTAAGTGGGAACTCGAAGACATGAGTTTGCACTATTTGAATCCTCAGCAATACTACCGAATTGTTAACTTGATGCAGTCTAAGCGAAGTGAGCGGGAAGGATATATTGCTGATGCAATTAAAACTTTAAAGCAAACGCTTGATAGCTTAGGAATTGAGTATGAGATTTATGGACGCCCTAAGCATATTTATTCTATCTACAAGAAGATGGTTAATAAGCACAAAGACTTTAGCGAAATCTATGATTTACTAGCAGTTCGTGTAATTGTGAAGTCTGTTCGTGATTGTTACGCCGTTTTAGGTGCTGTTCATACTAAATGGAAGCCAATGCCTGGCCGCTTTAAAGACTATATTGCTGTTCCAAAAGTTAACGGATACCAATCGTTACATACAACAATTATTGGACCTGGCGGCAAGCCACTTGAAATTCAGATTAGAACTGAAGCGATGCACCAGGTTGCTGAATACGGTGTTGCTGCACACTGGGCATATAAAGAAGGCGTTAAGGGCGAAGTTGAGCAAACTGATGCAAATAAGAAGCTTAACATGTTCCAAGAAATTCTTGAACTTCAAAATGAAACTAAAGACTCGCATGAATTTATGAAGAGTGTTAAGACTGATATCTTTTCAGATCGTGTTTATGTCTTTACTCCTAAAGGTGACGTTTATGAACTTCCAAAAGGCTCAGTACCATTAGATTTTGCATATATGGTTCACTCAGAAGTTGGTGCTCATTCAGTTGGTGCTAGAATTAATGGCAAGATTGTTCCATTGGACTATAAACTTAAAAATGGTGACGTAGTTGAAATGCTCACTCAGACGTCAGCTCGTCCATCCCGTGATTGGGTTAAATTGGTTAAGACTTCAAGAGCAAGAAATAAGATCAAGCGTTTCTTTAAAGCAGAAGACCGTGAAGAAAATATCGAAAAAGGTCAAAACTTTATTGAACAGGAACTTCTTAATCGTGATTTAGTTCCAAAAGAGTTTATGGACAAAGAACATATTCAGAAGGTAATTAATCATTTTAATTATCATAATGAAGAAGAAATGTTTGCAGCCGTTGGGTATGGAGAAATTTCTGCAGCTACTGTTGCTAATCGATTAACTGAAGACCTACGTAAGAAGGCTGAAGATGAAAAGCAGCGGCAACTTGAAGAAAAGATTATGAATGCTGGCCAGCAAAGTTCAACTGAAGAAGATGATAGTTCTGATGCACCAGCTGATATTATGCGTGTTAAGCATAATAATGGCGTAATGGTCCAAGGTGTTTCTGACTTAATGCTTCACTTAGCTAAATGCTGTAATCCAGTTCCAGGAGATCCGATTATTGGCTACGTAACTAAGGGACGCGGGGTAACAATTCACCGTGCTGATTGTCCTAATATTACTGAAGAAGCTAAGAAACAAGGTCGATTAATCGATGTGGCTTGGGAAAACATTGCTAAAGATAAAGATAAAGAAAACTATAATGCAGATATTGAGATTTATGGTTTCAATCGTTCCCGTCTTTTAAGTGATGTAATCAATGCTTTAAATTCAAAGACCAAGAATATTGTTAATATTTCTGGAAAAGTAGATAGTAATAACATGGCACATATTTATGCTACTGTGTCAGTTAGAGATGCAGCACACCTAGAAGATATCCTGAGCCGGATGCGTGATGTGCCAAATGTTTATGAAGCAAAGAGGTCAATTAATTAATGCGTGTTGTTGTTCAAAGAGTGAATAAAGCCCAAGTTACCATTGATAATGAAGTTGTGAGTAAAATTAAACGTGGCTTTCTTCTGTTAGTTGGGTTACGTGAAGGCGATGAGCTAGATCAGGTAAAAAAGGCTGCTGATAAAATTGCTAAAATGCGTATTTTTGAAGATGAAGATGGAAAAACTAACTTGTCTTTAAAAGATGTTAATGGAGAAATTTTAAGCGTTAGTCAATTCACCCTGCTAGCTAATACTAAAAAAGGTAATCGTCCAAGTTTTGTAGAGGCAATGCGACCTCCTAAGTCAAAGGATCTTTGGGAAAATTTTAATAAAGAATTAGAAAATAGAGGCTTTCATGTTGAAACCGGCGAATTTGGAGCTGATATGCAGGTTAGTCTTGAGAATGATGGCCCATTTACAATTGTGCTAGATATTTAATTCTTTAAGTAAAGGCTTACAAAGGTTGACTTTACTGGCTGAAAAATATAAGCTAAAAAGGAATTATCGATGACAAAGAATGTAGATTAGCATGATCTATCTCAGAGACCGCTCGTTTGGTGAGAGAGCGGATAGGTTGCGATCTGTGACACCTTTAACAGATAATAGTTCGTTTCGCGAGCGTTAATCGCAGCAAGCAAAAGGTGGTACCGTGCTAATTTATTGCGCCCTTGATTAAGTTCAAGGGCGTTTTTTTATTAATATATTAAAGGATGATTAAATGAAAGTTCAAAGACCAAAAGGTACAGTCGATATTTTGCCAGCAGATTCTGGTTCATGGGAAAAAGTTGAAACAATTGCAAGAAATTTCTTCAAACGTGCAAATTATCGTGAAATTCGGACACCAAGTTTTGAAAATTATGAAGTCTTTTCTCGTTCATCTGGTGAAAGTTCAGATGTTGTAGAAAAGGAAATGTATGACTTTAACGATAAAGGTGGTCGTCATATTGCACTTCGTCCTGAAGGAACAGCTGGTGTGGTTAGGGCATATGTTGAAAATAAATTATATGGTCCTGATGTAGTAAAGCCATTTAATGTTTACTATATTGACAATACTTTTAGATATGAAAGACCTCAAGCAGGTCGTCAACGTGAATTTCACCAAATTGGTGTTGAAAGCTTTGGCTCAAATAGTCCTCTAGCTGATGTTGAAACTATCATGATGGGGCACGATTTATTAGCTGAGTTAGGCGTTAAGAATTATGAATTGCACATTAATACTTTAGGTAATGCGCAAGTACGTAAAGATTATCATGATGCTTTAGTAAATTACTTCACGCCTCTTAAAGATCAACTTTCAGAGGATTCACAAAGACGTTTGTCTATGAATCCACTTCGTATTCTTGATTCAAAGGCTGATGAAGATAAGCAGTTTTTACCTGACGCTCCAAGAATCGTTGATTACTTAGATGAAGACTCTAAGAAGAATTTTGAAACTATTACTGATATGCTTGAACAATTAGGCATTAATTATGTATTAGATGACGATTTAGTACGTGGACTTGACTACTATACTGGTGTAATCTTTGAATTTATGGTTGAAGATAAGAACTTATGGGAATCAGCAACCACAATTTTGGGTGGTGGACGCTACAACCACTTGGTAGAAGAATTTGACGGTCCAGAAACTCCGGCCGTTGGTTTTGGTATTGGCGAAGAGAGATTAATGCTTGTTCTTAAGGAACAAAATCCAGCTTTATTTAAAGATGAAGGTATTGATTTCTTCATCACTAATATTGGCGAAGGAACAGAAATGAAGGCTGTTGAAATTGCGCGTTCTCTTCGTAAGCAAGGCTTTAAAGCTCAATATGATGTTGATCAAAAGAAATTAAAACAACAATTTAGAAAAGCAGATCGTGTGCATGCCAAATTTGTAATTACCTTGGGTGCTAAAGAGCTTGAAAATGGCGTACTTAACATTAAACGTTTAGCTGATGGTAAGACTTTAGACTTAAGCTTAGAAGATCTAAATGATATGAAATCTGTAATGGAAAAGATAGAGGATTAAAAATTATGATGAATATGGAAAAAAGAACGGACTATGCTGGCAATATAACTAGCAAATACGAAGGACAAGAAATAACCCTTTATGGTTGGGTACAACGCGTTCGTAACTTAGGTAACTTGGTATTTATTGACCTTCGTGACCGCGAAGGTATTGTTCAAGTTGTTGTTAACAAAGATTCTGGTAAAGAATTAATGGATATTGCGGATTCTCTTAACAACGAAGACGTAATTGAAGTTAAAGGTAAGGTTGTTAAACGCTCTAGCGTAAACCCAGATATGAAGACTGGTGAAGTTGAAGTTGATGCAACCGAAATTGATATTTTAAATAAGTCAAAGGTACCACCTTTTGAAATCAAAGATGATATTAATGCAGCCGAACAAACTAGATTGAAGTACCGCTACCTTGATCTTCGTCGTCCAACTTTGCAAAAGGCAATTATGCTTCGTTCAAAGATTTTAAAAGCAACTCACGAATATTTTGATGAACATGGTTTTATTGATATTGAAACTCCAATTTTAGGTAAGTCTTCTCCAGAAGGTGCTCGTGACTACCTTGTTCCGTCAAGAATTTACCCAGGTAGCTTTTATGCACTTCCTCAATCACCACAATTGTTCAAGCAATTGTTAATGGGTGCAGGTTTTGATAAATATTACCAATTAGCACGCTGTTTCCGTGACGAAGATTTGCGTGGTGATCGTCAACCTGAATTTACCCAAATTGATATGGAAACATCATTTACTGATGAAAAACAAGTTCAAGACTATACTGAAGGTCTTTTGAAGAAGATCATGAAAGATGTAATGGGAATTGACTTGAAGACACCAATCAAGCGTATTACTTGGAATGAAGCAATGAATAAGTATGGCTCTGATAAGCCTGATACTCGTTACGAAATGTTTATTCATGACTTAAGTCCAATTTTCAAAGATTCTGACTTCAAGGTCTTCTCTGGTGCAATTGCTGATGGTGGCTACGTGAAGGGGATTGCTGTTAAGAATGGTGCTAAACAATATTCACGTAAGAAGATTGAAGAAAAGCAAGATTATATCAAGCGTTACCATGCTAAAGGTTTGGCATGGGTTAAATATGAAGATGGTGAATTCTCAGGTCCTGTTTCTCGCTTCTTAACTGATGAAAATAAAGAAGCTTTGAAGAAAGAATTTGACCTTGAAGGTGGCGAATTAGTAGTATTCGTTGCTGATAAGTGGAAGGTTGTAACTGATTCTCTTGACCATTTACGTCGTGAATTCGCTAAAGAAACTGGAATTATTCCAGAAAATGTTTACGACTTTGCTTGGGTTGTTGATTGGCCACTATTTGAATATGACGAAGGTTTGGGTCGCTGGATTGCTGCTCACCACCCATTTACTATGCCAGATGATGAAGGAATTAAGTTACTTGATACTGATCCACATAAGGCTCATGCTCGTTCATACGATATTGTTATGAATGGTGACGAAATGGGTGGTGGATCAATTCGTATCCACAAACGTTCAATTCAAGAAAAGATGTTCAAGGCACTTGGATTTACTAAGAAGCGTGCTTATGAACAATTTGGCTACTTACTTGATGCATTGGACATGGGATTCCCACCACATGCTGGTCTCGCAATTGGATTAGACAGATTTGCAATGATGTTAGCTCAAAAAGACAACATTCGTGACGTAACTGCCTTTCCAAAGAATGCTTCTGCTTCAGAGCCAATGATGCATGCTCCAGCACCTGTTGCTGATCAACAATTAGATGACATTGGTATTAAGGTAGAAGACAAGTATGAAGACAGCGTGAAGGAAATTGAAGCACGTCTTGAAAAGGAAGCTCAAGAAGACGCTGATAAGAATTCAACTTGGGATGAATAAAAAATTAGCTTAATAAATAAGAGTAAGGATTATTTTTGAGAGATAGTCTTTACTCTTTTTTTATTGGCTGAAACTAGATAATATTAAACTTGAAGATTGTTGAATATTGGAAAATCATAATGTATAAAAAAGCACTGATAAGCTCAATTCAAGCTATCATTGCTTTATTTTGGATAAGTTAAATATTTTCAACAAATTCTGCAATTCGTTTTAATGCTTCTTTTAATTGCTCAGTTGAGGAAGCATAAGACATTCTAACGTATCCTTGACCGCCATCACCGAAGTAGCGACCAGGAGTTACACCAACTTTTGCCTTGGTAGCTAGTTCATTTGCAAATGCCTCATCATCAGTACCAAAGGCATCTGGAATTTTAGCAAAAATGTAGAAAGCTCCTTGTGGGGTAGACATTTCAAAACCTAATTTTTCTAATCCAGCTTTCATGAATTTGAGTCGATCTTCGTAAATTTTTCTGGATTCAAGTGGATCAGCTTGGCCATTGTTTAGGGCTTCAATTGCTGCTGCTTGTACATTATCGGTAACTGAAGTGACTAAGAAAGCATTCACCTTTTGAATTGTTTTCATAATATCTGCGGGAGCAGCAATATATCCTAATCTCCATCCCGTCATTGCGTAGGCCTTTGACAAGCCAGAAATTAAAATATTTCTTTCAGGAATATATTGTGATAGAGAATGATGAACATTATTGTCATAAACTAATTCTCCATAAATTTCGTCAGTTACAGAAAATAAATGATATTTAGTAATAATTTCTGCTAGTGCCTTTAAAGTTTTTTCTGGATATACTCGCCCGGTAGGGTTTGATGGATCAGTTAAGATAATTGCCTTGGCACCTTTACCTTCATTTTGTAAAACTGTTTCAAGGTGTTCAGGAGTAAGAATAAAACCATCTTTTGAAGTATCCATTTGAACTGGGATAGCACCGGTTAATTTAATCAATTGGAAGTAAAGTGCCCAAACAGGAGTAGGGACTAAAATTTTGTCTCCTGGATTTAAAATTGACATAAATACATCATTTAAAGCGCCTGTCGCACCAACAGTTACACAAATTTCTGTTGCTGGCTCGTATTTTACATTAAGGCTACGGTTAAGGTATTTGCTAATTGCATCTTGCAATTCTGGTTTACCAGCTTGTGGAGCATAATGAGAGTCATTTGCTTTAATATCAGCAATTGCTGCTTCTTTAACATGATCTGGTGTATTTAAATCTGGCTCGCCAATTGTTAATTTAATAATTCCAGGAATTTGAGAGGCCTTTGCATCAAAAGCTCTTATTTTTGAAGGTCCTAAAGAATTTAGTCGTGTATTTTTCGTAAGTGATAAGTCATTTGTTAATTTTGGCATAATATAAATCCCTCCGTTAGTATTATAGATTATTGTATAGAAACAAAAATCATGAAACAACAATTTTCTATTAAAATTTGATATGTTTAAACAAGAAGGTGAGAAAATGTTTAATAAAGAAGAAGCACTGAAGAAATTAAACTCAGAGCAATATGAAGTTACTCAGCATGCTGCGACTGAATATCCTTTTACTGGAAAGTATGATAAATTTAACCAAAAAGGAATTTATGTTGATGTGGTATCTGGTGAGCCATTATTTTCTAGTGAAGACAAATACGATGCTGGTTGTGGTTGGCCAAGTTTTACTAAACCAATTGAAAAACTTGTTTATCATCGAGATCAATCGCATGGAATGGAACGAACCGAAGTAAAAAGTCCAATAGCTGACTCACATTTAGGGCACGTGTTTACAGATGGGCCTGTTGATCAAGGAGGCTTGAGATATTGTATTAATTCTGCTGCGTTAAAGTTCATTCCTTATGATAAGCTAGAGGAGGAAGGTTATAAAAATTATCAGAAGTTATTCAAAGGACGATAGAAAATGAATTTTGAAGAAGAACTTTATAACTTAGATGTACCTGAAGAACATATTCCTGAATTATTGAAATTCGGCAAGGATAATCCTGAATTTTTAACTAAGGTAATTAAAGCAGAAGGAAACGTTAAAAAATATAGTGTTGCCCAAACTAAGATGGAACCAAGTGATCTGATTAATAACCAAATTGCGTTTCTAGGAAGTTCAGTAACATATGGTGCTGGTGCTTTAGGTGAATCATTTGTTGACTATTTAAGTAAAAAAGATAATATTTGTGCTTTTAAAGATGCTGTTTCGGGAACAACACTAGTTGATAATGACTCTAATTCATACATTGGTAGAATCGGAAGATTGCCAGTTTTAGAAAAGTTGACAGCATTTGTCTTGCAACTTTCAACTAATGATGCAATTAAAGGAAAAGAAGATCTAGGCGAAATCGCTACAGATGATAATTTTGATACACAGACAGTAACGGGTGCAATTGAATATATTTTAAATTATGTAAAGAAGAACTGGAATTGTCCTGTTTTGATTTTTAGTAATCCAAAATTTGATTCAGAATTCTATGGTCAGATGGTTGAAAGAGTTAAGGAATTACAAAATAAGTGGAATTTTAATTTTCTTAATTTGTGGGATGATGATTCTTTTAACTACTATGAAAAAGATAGAGAACTTTATATGCTTGATCCGATCCACCCAACGCGTGCAGGATATAAGTTAAGCTGGTTGCCGGTAATTGAAGAAGAGTTATTAAAGATAAAAAAATAGTAAAAATCAAGTAGATACTTTAAGCTAAGTAGTGAATTGATTATGAACTAAATAATTAATTCGCTATTTTTATATATAAAGCTATAACGAAAAAATAGTGAAAATAATCCAGAATTATTCAAATTTAGAAAGAAGTGCTAATAAAATGAAAGTAGCTAAAAACCTTGATAACACTAAAGAATTGCACTATGATACGGCTATCTTTGCTGGTGGATGTTTCTGGTGCATGGTTGAACCTTTTGACACTTACCCAGGCATCATTAGTGTTGTTTCTGGCTATACTGGTGGTCATGTTAAGAATCCAAGTTATGAAGAAGTTTGTACTGGGACAACAGGACACGTTGAGGCCGTAAAAATAACCTTTGATCCTAAAATTATTTCTTATCAAAAACTAGTTAATATTTATTGGCAAGTGACTGACCCAACAGATGCTATGGGACAGTTTCAAGATCGTGGTAGTCAATATCAACCGATAATTTTTTATAATTCTCCGCAGCAAAAGAAAATTGCCGAAGAATCTAAAAAACAACTTGAGGATTCGCACAAGTTTGATCAGCAAATTGTGACAAAAATTGAACCTGCTGAGCCTTTTTATCCTGCAGAAGAATATCATCAAGATTTTTATAAAAAAGACCCTTTGCGCTATCAAATTGAAGAAGCTGGTGGCAGATCACAATTTATTGAAAAGCACTGGAAAAAATAATAGCTAAATAGGCACTAGAATTAGCTTTATTTTTTAATAATGATTGTTAGAATAGATAGTGCAAAATATTATTTGATATAAAAAGGAAAATCAAGATGAGTCAATTAGAAAAGCTGTCTCGTAGACACTATCTAATTTCGAAATTATCTGCTGCCTTTCTTTATGCTTTGGCGGTTGCAGTTGCCCTGAACTTTTTCTGGGGACCTGGTAAGATTTACGCCTCTGGTATTACGGGATTTGCGCAGATTATTCAATCAGTGTCAGAACGATTCATGCCATTTACCTTATCGACCTCAGTGATGTACTTTGTTTTAAACATTCCGCTTTTTATCTTGGGATGGTGTAAAATAGGACATCGCTTTACAATTTTTACTATTATTGCCGTGTTACTTGGATCGATTATGATGCGAGTAATTGCTCCAATCAAGATTACTTACGATCCAATCATTTGTGCTTTATTTGGTGGCGTAATTAATGGAGTTGGGACAGGAATCGCCTTGAAATCAGGAATTTCTACAGGTGGTTTAGACGTTTTAGGCATTATTTTAAGAAAAAAGACTGGTAAAAGTTTCGGTCAAATTAACATTTTCTTTAATCTGATCATTGTTATCTGTGCTGGTTTTGTTTTTGGTTGGACGAGAGCTTTATATACTGCTTTGAACATTTTTGTTAACGGTAGAGTGATTGACGCTGTTTATACGCAACATCAAAAAATGCAAGTCTTTATCGTTACCGAACACCCGAAACATATTATTGAAGGAATTCAACGCAAGATGCACCGCGGTATTACAATCTTTCATGATGTTGAAGGTGCATATAGTCATACGGAAAAAACTGTTTTAATGACAATTATTGATCGTTATGATATGTTTGATATTTATAATATTGTTATTCAATCTGATCCTTATGCATTTATGAGCGTAAGCGAAGTTGATAAAGTATATGGACGCTTCAAGGAGCAGAAACCAGTTTAATAGCGTAAGTAAAAAAGGCTTAATCTACATAAGTTGTAGGTTAAGCCTTTTGAAATACATTCATAAAACTAATTATTTAGCATAGTCATCGATGCCGAGGTGTTCCAAGATAAAGGCTAACAAGTAGCGATATAATAAGGATTGTTAGTCTTAATAGACTCAAGGGACATAAAAAGGACAGAATAAATTTTTTAAAAATTATAAATGTAAAGAAATAATTTGAGCTAATGATTTTTTCTTTTCTTCTTCGGTTACATGCGTATAGATATTTAAAGTCATTTCAATTGTTTCATGGCCAAGAATATGCTGTACAGTTTTTGGCTTAATATTTGTTTCAGCAATTAGAAGAGTTGCAAAAGTATGTCTAAATCCATGAACGGTTATCTTTCTTAAACTAGAATCATTATCGTAAATTTGTCGAAGCCAATCACCTGCATCGCTCGGATTTTTCCATCCACCATCTCTTTTACAAAATAGTTTATCTGTTAATCTAGTTTGTTTAGAATGATATTCTTTTAAAACTTTAGCTAATGAGTCGGTAAGAGGAACATCCCTGAGTGACGCTTGGGTTTTAGGTGTATCTAAAATGACTTTATTTTCTAAACCAATAGCTACAGTGTGACGAACATGGATAACTTTATTAGTGTAGTCTATGTCTTTCCACTGTAAGGCTAAAGCCTCGCCACGCCTCAACCCAGTGTTTGCTAAAAGATAAAAATATGTATAGAACTTGAAGTTGAACTTCTTAGCAGAAGCCAAAAATTTTTCAAGCTCTTTACGATTATAAAAATTATTTTTTCTTTTCTTCTTTTTGTTTTTAGATATAGTAGGGATAATGAGCTTATCACAAGAATTTACTTTAACATAGTCTAATGTATAGGCGTACTTATATAAACGGCTTAGAAGTTGATACATGCGTCTATAATTAACAATTTCCTTAGACTTCTTTTCAATCCATTTTTGTAGATCAGAAACGGATATTTTATCCATATAATTGTTACCAAAATAAGGGAATATATGGTTTTTGTAATATTCATTTACCTTATTTGCATTTGATTGTTTAACTTGTAATTTATAAGCGTTAAACCATAAATTCCAAAGATCATCTAATTTTATTTGCTTTGGCTTAACATAACCCTGACTACCATCTGCGCGTAGTTTACTATATACTTCTAAAGCATGTGAATAAGTTTTAAATCCCTTACGAGTTATATTTATTGGTTTACCATTAGCGTTTAATCCAAGATATGCTTGAAATTTATATCTAGTTTCTCCAGATTTTAAAGTATATTTCTTAATATTAGAATTTTTTCTTTTCGGCATAATAAAAAACCTCCTATTGTAGCCTGAATAAGAACTCTGCTATAATAAGAGGGCAGAGTCCTAGTTTTTATGGCTTTGTTAATCGAAAATATTTATGTTTTGAGCTATTGGCGTAGCTCATTTCTTTATCCCACTGATGTTGGCGCATCGGTGGGATTTTTTGTTTATCTGGCTTTTATTGTCATCAAGATATGGGACAAAAGAATTATTTGTTTTCTTTAAGTAATTTGATTATTTCATCATTTTGCTTAATTAGCCGATCATTTTGGCGTATTTGCATCCAGTTTTGAGCTTCTAAAACTAGCTGTTCGGCATAAATGGTTTTTATACCTGAATCCTGAAATTGAGGAATAGTTCCTTTAGCTTGACTCATGTCAATAATGACATCCATTGGTATTTTATTTTCTTCTGTATAAATATCTTGAATTTTATTTTCTTCTAAATATTTATTTCTTCTTTTTTGTTCTTGTAAAGCGTATTTTTCTCGATTGCGTTTTATGCGCTCTTCACGATTTCCAAATAAAGACATATTAGTATCCTTTCTAAATCAATAATAAACTATACTTCTTTTTTTCTGCACGATAGTTCTTCCAGTATATAAATGACGTCCTTTAGGATTATCACCATGTTTATTGTAAATATAAACGTTAGTAATATTTGTTGAAGTATCATCAACTCTTAAAAGGAGTGGGAGATGGTCACCCGGATTCCATAGAATGTATAGTAAATCACCATCTTGAGTAGTTTTAAACGCACCTGGATTGTTTTGAATGCTTTCAGATGATTTAGTTCCAAAATATTGGGCTGAACTTTTTAGGGAACTTTCTCTACTTTTCGAATTTTTCTTGTTCTGCTGTGCAGCTTTTTCACCTTGTTTTTGAATTTGTGGTGCACCGGTAGATGCAGCAGTTAATTTTTTATTTTCATCAAAACCTAAATCTACTGTATCTTTACCATAAGTAAGACTTATAAAACCATTGTCATTTTCCTCTTCGGTCGGTTTATCTTTCATAATCCTTTTAACTTCAGCAAGTGTCATGCCATACTTTAAATTCTTTGCTCTCGATAATAATGTTGTTTCAGTTAATTTACTATTTTGTTTATTAGATGCAGCAGATTTTGGCACTTTTTTAATCTTTTTGGAGCTAGCAGATTTACTTTCTGCCTTTTTCTTATGAGAAGTATTATCAGCTTTTTCCTGTTGTTCTTCTTTAACTACTTCTTGTTTATATTCAGGTGTTAAATTTATTAGACCAATAAAAGTTATGGTAGATATTACAGAAATAATAATCATTTTTTTATTATGTTTTTTTAGCCAAAAGTAAAATATACTACCCAAAGATAAAATGATTAAAAGTGAAAGTATTGTTTCCATTTATTACTCCGTATACTTATATATTTTTGATTTAATGTTATTATGCACAATTAATTTATAGTGATTTTAAAAATCTAATAACCCAATCTTTATAAGAGGGTGGGATACAGTAATAATACATAAAATGATCTACATTCCATTCTTCTTTAGTAATATCTTCAAAATAATAATGGGCCAGTATCTTAATACCTGTTTTATGTGCATTTACTTCTATAGGGGATGAGCTATTGTCACCACAATAATAAAATTTTCCTTTATCACCATTAAAAATATGACCAATTTCATGAGCTATTTCTAATGGTAAACCTTCTTCGTCATTATTAAGATTAATAACCATTTTTCGATTAGTAGTATTGCAACAAGAAGGCGTGCCAGGCTGGAGTAAGTGAGTAGCTTCAAATTGAATATCATGAGCCATCGCGTAATTAAATAGATAATTAATTGACAAATTATTCATCATCGTTTTTAAGTAACCTTCTTATAATTTTTAAGTCTTCTGGTGGAATAGGTTTTCCCTGGAAAGTAAAAATAGTGTCATCATCGTCTAAATCAGCTTGAGATTTATCATTAGATGAAGGATTGTGATCATCTGTTAAACCTTTTAGGTAGTCTGTAGTAGTATTTAATACTTTAGCCACCGCTGCCAAAGCGTCTGAACCTGGTTTTTTAGATTTCCAATTATAAATCGTATTAGTTCCTAATTTTGCTTTATCGTTAACTTCACGCAACGACATTTTTCTAATTTTAGCTAATTTTTTAGTCCGTTCAAATTCAATCATATCAAGGAATTCTCCAATCCTTGACAAAAAAAGTTTGTAAAAAGACTAAATTTATATTGACTTATTTAGTCTTTAGACATAAACTATTAATTGTCAACGAGTTAATAAACAAATTAATTAACAGCAAACATTATTTTTTAGTATGGGGATACTTAATTAATGCTTATTTGCTATGCATTTATATTAGCCTATAGACTAATTAAAGTCAATAGATTTAGTACAAATAAATTAACAAGTTAATTAACTTATTGAACATCAAATATATCGAGGTGAGGAAAAATGACATATATTTGTGGACCCAGTTCGGAGGAATGGAACCGAATGAGTGATAAAGAAAAGGAAGATTTTAAGCAGTCATATGAAGACATTAACAATTTTGCTGAAAAAATAGTCAAAGAAGATGAACTGCTTAAAAAAATCAGTTCTCAAAAATTACTTCAAGAACTGATTAATCAGAAAGTCTTAACACGAATTCCAGTAG
>ERZ773076.810-NODE-810-length-14818-cov-63.465082_pt1 | contig 14818 bp, 28 predicted proteins | sample MGYA00580613_ERZ773076 | MGnify/ENA primary metagenome ERZ773076 (study PRJEB29015, sample SAMEA2738005) | human oral metagenome | biome: human oral; feature: human-associated habitat; material: dental | place: China | collected 2057 ...
ATTTAAAAGCATCCTTTTCCTGAGTTACCACAGATTATCTAGGCTAAGCCCTAAAGAAGTATCATTTGCTTCAGCATTTGATACTACCATTCTAACAGAATTTAAGAACCGTGCTGTCCCAAAAAGTCCCATACGTTCCCTATGAGGTTAGATGACTTCCTCCAAAGCCAAGACAGCCTCATTTTTCAACCTGTAATAGGTTGTACGGCTCATCTTCAAATCATAACAAACGCTGTCGGCTGTACCCTTGTTGATGTAAGTCATTCTCAGCACCGTTCTATGTTTCGGATTTTTCAGCTGATTGATCAGTCGTCCAAGCTCAAGCTTCCTGTTGATAACCTCTTTGGTATCCTGCTCAATTGCCTCTTTCATCGTGATCAACTGAGCATACACATCATCAACTTTTCTTGTCTGGCCGCCTTGGACTTTTACATCAGTCCACCTCGGACTTGAGAGCAAACCCGCCTCAAGCTCATTGATTTCGTCAATCCTGCTCTGAATATCCATATCAAGATTTTGCAATTCGTTTAAAAGCTCTTTAGCTTTGCTCACTCTCTGTCTCCTTTTTATGATATAATAATCTTATTGGAAATTTAGCTGAGGCAGAGAGTGCCTTGGCTTTTTTGTTTTAGTAACTGTTAAGTATCTTGAGGGTCTCCTCATAGCTAAGTTTTACTTTGACCTTTTGCTCATCGTATGCTCCTAAAAATCTTGGAATTCTGAAATGAATGATTGTACAGCCGTCATGATATCTAGTAATTGTGTAGACATGTTTGATCAGTTCTTTTCTGAAAGAAACGTTAGGTAAAACGACTAAATCAGGTAAAGTTACATCAGAAGGCTTTTCTTGCCTTTTTCTGTTCCCCGAATATGGATATTTTCTAGGTCTCATTTTTTGCCTCACAAAAGTCAATTTCATCAAGTTTTAACTGATACAATTTGCCACCAAAACGAACAACTGCAACTGGATATGAAACCTGTCCAGCTTTATAACCACCAACCATTGGGCTATCTCCATGAGTATAAGAATATTGAAATACTCCAATAAAATCGGCTCTTTCCCAATATTTACCCATTTTTGCCAAGCAAGGCTCTTGAGTTTCTGTCATAATAACTTCCTCCTACGCCTCTACTACTGGAAAGTGGATTTTACCAATAACTAGCGACCCTACACTGTAGTAATAGCCACCATTGCCATCATCAGCCTCACATTCTGCCAAAGCTATTGGATTTTGATTGTGGTAAATAGTGACCGTATTCTCACAAGTGGTCCCGTCGCCATTGTCGAATTTTGTGGGTTCTCCGATTTTTACATCAGTAATGACTGCGTCTAGCGTGACATTCTTGAACTCTCCACCTGCTGAGGCACAGCAATCACTTTCTGACATTTCAATAGTGACCTTTGTCCCGTCCTCAAGTTCTAGGTGGTCCTTGTCCCACTTCACAATACGCTTATAGAGTAACAACTCTTTCAGTTCTTCTAGTGAGCCATAACGCTCATCTTTGCTGCCCCACATGAAGCACCAATCTGGGATTTCAATAGTTTTGGTCATCTTAATTACCTCTTTTCTTCAAATATTCTTTATTTTCGTAGATGTTGCCTAAAACTTCATTTTCTTCAATTTCAGTCCATAAATTTACTGCTTCACTGCCTGTATCAATTACCCAAGCTCCTTCAAGTTGCTTAACAACCCCTATTATTTCCTTGTCATACTCATAAAAACCGCCCACTTCGTCAGCTCTTCCAAAAAATCTAGTGGTTTTCACAATGTCGCCCTCAAAGATTTCTTTTCTTGGCTCTGAATTATCCAAAATGTCTGTAAAACGCATGATTTCGCATTGCTCCCAGTCATACTCATCATGACAAGTGTCACAGTCTGAATGTTGGCAACCTCTAACTGTCACAGTTTTCTCGTTATAATCTATGTCGACAATGTGATCAGGCAAAAACATTTTAGACAGTTGTTTAACAAATATTCTTACTTTTAACATCAGTTACCTCTCTGTTTAAGATACTTAGGGATGTCATCACCGACCTTGAGGCTCTCGTACTGTTCCTTGGTCACAAGAAACTTGCCGTAAGCCCCAGCGGTCACCGTGTACCGCCCCTCTATGACTTCCTTGTCTGTGATTCTGCCGTGCATCTCTGCGCCTGCGTTATCAGCCCTATGAATCGTAATCAATTTTCTTGCTTCAAGCTGTTCGACTCGCTCGTTGAGCTTGTTAATCTTGATGATTGCTGCCATCAAGATTGCTAGCAAAACAACAATGCTGAAAATGTAAATACTGTGTTCTCTCATTCCAAATCCTCCTCAGCTTATCTTATGGCTTTCCAGGCCTCCGAAATCCTGACCATAATTGACAAAATAAGAGCCAATCAGGATTGCGTCAGCTTCATCGTCTTTCACACTCAGGTCGAATTCATCTGATACTTTGGCTACTGCCTGCAGCTTCATTGATTTCTTGCTACGGTCCTTATAGCTAAACTTCCAGTACTTGCGCCAAGTGGACACGTTCACGAAGTACATGTTGTCAGCAATCAGCCGGCCAAGGATAATTCCTGTCACAATTCCGATACTGATCATAGATTGTTGATTTGGACCCATGACTGAGTTCTTCTCAACCACAATCGATTCAAAATGGCGATCATATTTCTGGAGCGCTCTCGACTGAACCGCTCGCAGTTCGCTAGCCATAAATCGCCCGCGCTCAAAGTATGATTTGTTTTTATATTTTAAGACGCCGCTCTGAACAAGGTCAGAGCCGTGAAAGACGGCCCATCCTGTCGCAGTAGTTGAAATGTCTAGTGATAATGTCAGAGATTTCATTGCAATTCTCCCTTGATACCGCAAAGATCAAAGAGATTCCGCTTGTTGTTTTCGATGAACTCAAAGAACTTTTGAAGTTCGGCCAAGTGGCGTTTTTCTCTCTTGACTCCAAGGCTTGTATGATACTCTATCGGCGTTTTCGGTGTTACCCTGATGTCTAGCCAATAGAGAGGCTCGAACACGTCGCCACTTGTATCGAGAGAAGCATCTGCGTCCGTATTTCTAAAATGCATCTGCATATCATATTCAATTTTGTTTGTAATCGTGATATTTTTATCTACGATTTCAAGGCTGATGGTTGTGCCTGGTATGTCGATTTTATTTTGCATTTTTTACTTCCTTCTATTCCAATTCCTTTGCGATAGCAGCAATAACATTGACTGTCACGCTATTTCCTGCTTGCTTGTATAATTGACTGTTACTATTGACCTCTTGAGCTTTATCAAACGCCCGATCAGGAAAACCTTGTAGTCTCCAGCATTCGCGAGGTGTTAGTTTTCTAATCCTAAAGCCATCTGATGAATGATTGTTTTCGTGATAGCTATTGCTTGTCAAGGTAGGAGCGATGTCATGTTCTCCGCCTTGATTATATCCGTGTGCTCTTTGAATGATTTTTACACCCTCTCCCTTATTCGTTGTAAGTGTAGGAGCCAATCCAGTTGATTCATAGGCCTCTCCGTTCATCCCATTTCCAGATGGATTGATATTACCAATAGACCTCACTCTCTGCGATTCACTTTCAATAATGTACGATCCGACCCCTTGACTGTTTGGGTATCTGGTTGTAAGGGTATTTGTTGACTGTCCCTGATGTTTATCAACTTGTTTGCTAGTGCTTGAGAGAGGAAAAACTCTTCTGGTACGTTCTCCTCTAAGATGTCCGATAATAAACACCCTCTCTCTGTTTTGGGGGACTCCAAAATCTTTGCTGTTAAGCACTTGCCATTCCACATCGTACCCCAATTCATCCAAGGTTGAGATAATGGTCTCAAATGTAGTTCCATTTTCATGATTGAGGAGTCCTTTGACATTCTCAAGGAATAAATATTTAGGTCTAAGAATAGATGCGAACCTAGCAATTTCAAAGAACAAAGTTCCTCGTGTATCTTCAAAACCTCGTCGGTTTCCTGCAATTGAGAAAGCTTGGCACGGAAATCCTCCACAGATAATGTCCACACATCCGATTCCTCGAATAGACTCATCTGTGACTCTTGTGATGTCATGTAGTTCTATTTCTCCTTTCGTATTGTGTATGGCTTTATAACTAGCTCTAGCGAATTTGTCTATTTCACAAAATCCTATACATTCATGACCAGTGCTTTCCATTCCAAGACGAAAACCACCGATGCCTGAAAATAAATCTAAAAATTTCATCCTCTTGTTTTCAAAAAAACGCGACTGCCTTCATGTGTGAGTTTGGCTAAATACGGGCAGTCGCTCGTCCAAGGTCACATGACCTTTACTGACGTTTTCTAGTTCGCTTTTATCGTGGTTCACGGCACGTTGGTTTTGGGTTATTTCGACTCTTCAATCGCAAACATATCCTCAAATTCATCTGCCTGCTCTTTAAACTTCATCGGACTGTCTGCCTTGAAATAAAATCCATTGTCATCCAATTCCCCTTTGACACCCGTCGCCCAAGATAAGAAAATCGCTTTTTGACAATCAGGACAATTCATGAAAGTAAAGTAAGATGGAACCTTCCATCGCTTCACGCATCCGCAAAATGGGCATTGCAAATCGGCATCTACCTTCTCGCTTGGATTCTGCGAAATCGCTGTACTTCCGCTAAATTTAGCAGATAACTTGTCCGTTGCTGCTTTGATATTGACAGGATCAATTTCAGCTAACTTCTCAGCATCAATTTCTAAAACGCTCCCTGCATTCTCAGGCTCTTTCTGACTTAAATCCTCAAGGATTTCGTCTGACCCTGTGACCATTTGATAGGCCTTGAATAAGGTTTGATAATCAAGCCCCTGCGCTCGTTCAAAGCTCAATTTAATATCATCTTGTTCAATATAGATTTTCATTCTTTCCTCGCTTTTTCAAATTTGACAATTACTTTCAATCCAGTCACTCGCTGGATTTCTTCGTCTGAAGCATCTTCCTTCAGCAGCTTCAGCGCGACATCTTCCATGCTTTGAAATGCTCCTATGTATTCGTCAAAGCTTCTACACGTTCCGCAGTAGTCTGGTTCTTCATAATGATCTAGCGTGTACCAGCCGCCGAGGTGGTTTTCGTAGAGATAGATCATTAGACTCCTCCAATCAAATCATTCAGGCTTACCACTACATCTAGTTTTTTCTGACTTCTGCAGTAATCACAATGCCCACATCCTTGAGGTTTGATTTGGCCTTGGACAACCTGCCAGACGTGCGCTATATTTTCCTTAATGCTAGCAAGTCCTTCTTCAAGCCATTCTTCATCAATTTTCAAAATTTCTTTGTCGGGAACTGCTTCTTTGCTGACCGCTACAATGAGCGGTCTAAAGTCTTTTCCTGTCATTTGCTTTAAAAGCTCGCGATAAAGAGCTAGCTGTCCGTGATAGCCAAAATTCAAAATGTTATTGACAGCCGCTGGCACTCGCATTTTCAGCTCCGGGTTCCATTCTTCAGCATAGATGGATTTCATGGTTTTAAGATCCACAAAGTAGTCGCGGCTAAGATTGATGCTATCAACTTTGCCTTTTACTGGCACGCCTTCGACAAAACCAGTCACAATCATTTCCTTTCGCACGTCGTCGTCAGAAAATCCGTCATAAAGCCGTTTAAAGCCTTCATCACTATCCAAAGCGTTGATAACTTCTTCTGCTAATTCAAAGTCTTTTAGCAGACCATAAGGCTTTCTGCTAGAAAATAACGCTGACTTGTTTTCCTCTTTGAATTTTTCATGTGCTTCGAGGCTTTCAAAGCGACTGTGCACATAATTCCCGAAAATCAGAGGTTTTTTGTCTCGTTTATCCTCCCAGCGACCTTTATCTATCGCTAACGCTCTGGCTTCACAAGTTAAATACTGCTTCATGCGAGAGTTCGATAGCCAAGTTTTGTCTTCGTAATAATTTTCTTCGGTTAGTTCCGCAAACTCCATCTATCTATCCTTTCCAAAATCAATTCTAACCCCTCTGATTTCACCTCTACGCCATTTTATAGATCGACTCGATAAAATCTATGCCGTAATTACGAAATGGCGCAGAAGGTCTTTTAATGGCATTATGCTAGGTCTTCTAAATTGTCAAATAAATTCCCTTCACTTGCTTTGATTTCTCCAGTTTCTGGATCAACAAAATCCGGAACTTTGTCAGTGGTTGGATTCAAAGTATCGTCTTCAAGGGGTGTGACATCTTTAGTTTCCTTCGCTTCTTCCGGAGCTCCTAGCAAATCAGACAGATTTTCTGGTTCTTGAGGTGTGATGTCTTTTGTTTCCTTAACCTCGCTTATCTTCGAGTCTTCGTTATCTGCTACAATCGCTTCCTGCAGTTCGGTAGAAAGTGGGGCATAGGTTGAAAGCATGTGTTTTAAAACTGTTTTTCTGGCCATTGCGTCAAAATCTGATTGCCACGGGCTATACTTACTAGAGAACGATTGACTGTACTTCTTGCCGTGCGCCTGAACTCGTTCTTTGGTCCAAAACACTGTCTTTTCAAAACCGTTGGCCAATCGCATGAACGCAAAGTACCCAACGACTTTTTCTTTTTCTTTTGGAATAGCGGTCATGTCCACTTCGAGATCTTCGGTCAGAGGGTTAAAACCTTTATACTGACTTTCATAGACCTCGCCAGCATTTAAACGTGTTACTTGTCCGCTTCGTTGTGCAAGCTGAATTAAGCCCTTATACCCAATCTGGAACTGCGCCTGACTCTTGTAAGGCACGATGTACGCATAGCCAAGGCTTGGCTCGATTGGCAAGTTAAGGACTGCCGCTTTCATCGCTGCTGTCATGATGCTTTCGTTTGTCGCTTTTGCCAGCAAATTATTATTTGTCACCACGCTCAGTAAGCTAGCTACGAACTGTTGCCCGTTTCCATTTACCACTTCTGAAAATTTTTGTTTTACCGCTGGCGAATTAAAAAATTGTTTGTGTGTCAATTCATTCGTCATTTTCTTCTCCTTTTTGTTTGTTTCAAGTTCCAATTTTCACGCTTTAAGCGTTTGTTTTCCCGACTGAGTGTGATAATCTTGTCCTGTTGCTCGTCGATAATCTCGCCTAGCTCGTAACAGAGCTCTAAGTAGCGTTTTCGCCAGTAAGCATTATCCTCATAGCGTCCTCTGATCATAGCTACTCATCCCCCACATAGACCCAGCTACTCCCGTTCCAGACCCAATTGTCAGGATCAGGCCGTTCTGGTTTCTCAAGTGGTGGCTGCAGCGTGTCCATCCTGTCATAATTAAACATGAGCATACACCTTCCCGAGCTCGAGGACTCGCTTCACATATCTAGCCTTGGATTCTAGACCTAGATCCAGTAGTTCGTTTTTTTCTTCATGGTTGGCCAACAGCCACACCCGATTTTCAAGCTCAACTCTCGTCATCTTCTTCCGCCCCTTCTTCTACCTCTTTGACCATAGTCTTTTTCAGGCGATTCGTTGCTTCGTCAACCGATTTGCCTTTCAGGACATCTTCTAAAAGACGACTCGCATCATGCATTGCCTGAGCCTTCGCTTTGGCAATTTCGTTTTCTGGGAAAAGGCCTATTTCCTGGCCGAGCAAAAAAGCAAGGCTGAAATCGTGCATCTCTTTCTGAAGTTGTTTCACTTCATTAAGTGTTCGTTGTGCTTTAAACATATTATTTCTCCTTTGCAGCCAACAGCTCTTGGTAGATCTTTAGCAATCCTCCTTGACGTTCCCATTCATCAAAAAGATGCCTGTACGCCTTTCGAGTTTCTACCAATTCGGCGTTCAACTCAATCGCTAACGATCGCCAGCGCTCGGCTTCATCCGGCAGAGTGAGAATCTCTGGTTCTTCTGTGAAAAAGTAATTTTTAATTTTGTCAATCAACCTCATTGATTAAATCCTTTCTGTATAGATGCCGACAATCTTGTCGGTAGCTTTTTTTATTTCGCTAGCAACCCAAGTGGTTTTTAAATAGCTGTTTTTTGCCAATTTCTGTGATACCAATCAATAACTGCATCCCGTGGATATTTCTCGCGTTTTCCTTCGATTCGCGGAAAATCCTTGTGACAGTTAAAACGCGAATCGAATGTACCTGTATCCCTCGTACCCAGAAGCATTTCTGAGCATTGAGACTTATTCAGCTCCATCGGAAAGTGCCGTTTTTCGTCGGTCACAATGGTCATGACCTTTAGTGTTCTGTCCATCAATCCAGCTTCGAACTGGTCTAATAATTGATTCATTAAGTCATTCATGGTATAATCCTCTCGTAGAATATTTTGATTAGCGCCTGATTGCCGTCAGGTGCTTTTATTTTTAGGTTACATAGACGCTTCCATTTGCCGCATAATACATCAGCTCATCCATCTTATTTGCAAACCGTTCGTCCGTCGTGATTAGCAACCGTTCTTTAAACAGGGTTGATAGCCCGTAAAATTGGCTTTCAAACTGTACGATGGTCTGCTTGCGTTCCTCAGTAGTCACTTGCTGACGAGGAGCGCCTTGATTTTGTGTCATCACTAAACTTAAAGGCATTTGTTTTCATGTTTCCTTTCGTTATTCTGTCAACTAGGCTCTTTTCATAGAGCTTCTTCAAGTGAGCGCCGCCGTAATTCGTTGTGATAATTGTATTCGTCCTATTTTCAAGTATTTGATACAGGACTTTCTGCACCCAGCTATTGCCTTGTTTGATATCATCACCCACGCTTGACTCTTTGCCAATATCGTCCAGTATTAGATAATCGACTTTCTGCAGGAATTGGATCGTCTGTCTCTCTTCCCACTTGGAATCCTTGTATCTAAAAGCATCCTTCATCCGTGAGAACATTTCAATCGTTGGCATATACACGACCGAACGTTTTAGCTGAAACTTTTGGAAACTCTCGTTTAAGGTTTTAGCTATCCCAACGGCCAGATGACTCTTGCCAACTCCGGGCGGTCCAGAGATAATCGTATTCCCCTCATAACGCTCTTTCACATAGTCAAGAGTTACGCGCTTAGCAAAATTAACAGCTTCAGCGTCTTGGTCTGTATGAATTTCAAAGTTTCCAATTGTCGCATCTTTCAAATCATTCGGAATGATACTCTCTTGCATGAAGAGCGAGTACGACCTCGTATCTCTGATTTGTGCTTCGGCCTGTGCCAACTGCTCGCTCGCATTGTCATTGATTGTCTCTTGCATGCACTCTGGACAATAAGTCAACACGTTTTTTGTGCAAGGATTGACCGAGCGCCACATATAGACTCCAGCATGCTTTTGGCATTGCTCTCTTAATGTCTCAATTTGAGAAGCTCTAGTCTGTAGCTCTTTGCTCGAAAATGCTAGCATAGATTCTCCTCTCTAAAATCCAAGTTGCGGGTCGTAGCCGTCATCAGATAGCCTTGACACTCCTGATGTACTATTAAGCCACTTAGGTTTCTGTCTGTTTTCGACTAATTCGACTGTCACAAGCCCTTTCTGTTTCCAGTCTCTCAGGATGCTGCTGAGATACTTAAAATAAGGCTTGCCGTTCCCGACGCATTCTTTGATTGCTAGTTTGATAACCTCTTTGTTGTGGTCTTGCAAAAAGTCTTTCAAGTCCTCAATCTCAAAAGGGGTTGGGAATCTACCAAACTCCGAAAAAATCCAATCGTGGACAATTCCTAAGTCGTTTTCTGCGGGTGCGTCCTCTATACTATATAAAGTGTTATCACCAGCCCCATCTGGCTCACTCAGTCTTGATATATTAGTCTTGATATTATCAGTCTTGATTGTGTGTACTTTTGACACTTCTTGACGTGTACTTTCTACACTTCCAGAGATATATAGACGATTTGGTTTGTTCACGCCTTGCCGGAACTCCCTAAGTAACCCCATGTCAGCAAGTTCTTTCTTCGCTTGAATAATGGGTTTGTTGCTACAATTAAGTTTTTCCATAAGTTGCTCGTTTGTAAAATAAACAAACACATCTCCTTTTTCATCAAACCATTTGTTTTGAATTGATAAAGTGCGCCTATCAAAGAGGAACATATATATCTGCTTAGCCTTGTCACTCAGTTCATTGTAAGGTGGTTCATATAGCCATTGCGGCATCTGATAAAAAGCATTGTTTCTTACTTCGCTTATTTTCAATCATTCTTTCTCCTTTCTATTTCTAATCTCCATTTCTGCTATAATAAAGCTAGAAAGGAGGTGATGTCATGACTAATGATGTATTTTACAGTCGCAGCAGAGCTATTCTAATTGATAAAATTAACGACACCATTCGCAATTCAGGTTTGACAGACGATGAAAAAGTGAGTATCGTTAATCAATATCTTAGAAAGATGATTGCAAATCACGAAGTTGAGATACAAGCTCTGATGGAGCAAATTCCAAATCGTAATCTGTAATATCTTCTCTGAAGAGTTCAGCTAATGCTTTCACTCTTGGCTTCATGTATTCACTAGGATTCGGAAAATCCTGCTTGATAAGTTGTAAATGTTCAATTACACCCTTGACCCTTTTCGTTGATGGAAGGGGTCTTGTTGTTTTATACGGATATCGTCTTGGTCTCATCTTTCTCCTTTCTAAAATACGAGTTTCGAGTTACCGTTTTGGTGACTTTCTTGGCAAAAAAATACAAAACAAACCTCGGCTAAAGTCGCCACCAAAGCAAGTAAGGCTCTTCGTGACGGGCGTTCTTCTGCTCGAACAAAGTCTATTGCTGGGTCGGCACTTTCACAGACTCGTAAAAAGTAATACGATATAGTCTGAGTTTAAAATATAGCTTTTTCCTTTTTCAGAAACTTTTATAAGATTCTGGTCTGGGAAAAGCTTTTTTATTTCTTCAGGTACTTCTTGAATATCACATTCTCCGAAAGAAATTTCTGAGTCTATCGTTGTAATTCCGCCGATTTTCATATTTGCTCCTTTCTGTTTTTTTTCGCTCCATGAGCAATAACTAGGAAGGGAATCGCACCCCTCTACGCTATCCTAGTTTCTTTAGCTTCTTCAACCGTTTCAAAGACTAAGATTGTAAGAGCCATTTCCTGAAAGTCTTTGTCATCAAATCCAATGACGTCACCATAAACTCTGATGGCTGTTAGTAATGTATTGTACAATGCGTACATATCATCTACTGATAGCTTTTCACGATCTAGGATTTCTCCGAGTTTCAAAGAGCGTTCTCTGCGGTTCTTAACCTGTAAGATTTCCTTTGCTAGTGCAATTTGTTCTTGTGTTGTTAGTTCTTTGTTCATTGTCTTCTCCTGCTTTTTTGTTATTTCCTTAAGCTTGATTTAAGTATATCACCATTTTGGTGACTTGTCAACAAGATTTTAATTAAAAAATAAAAAAAGTTGCGTTTTCGGTGACTTTTTTATATAATTTACTTATAACGATAATAGAAATAGGGGTGAGTAGAGTGGATTTAAAAAAATATATCGGAACGCAAATTAGGATATTTCGCAAATCAGCTGGATTTACCCAAGATGAACTTGCCAAAAGATTGAATACTACTAAACAAACTATTAGTAGATATGAAAAAGGAGATAGGAAAGCCAATCAAGACATGCTCTTTGAGCTTTGTGATATTTTTGGTGTCTCAATAGATGATTTTTTCCCTTCTCAAAACGAGGCTCTTCAATCTCCTGCTGTTTCCCAAATTCAAACCATCTACGACCAGTTGCGTCAGCCAAGGCAGGAAAAAGTCCTGACCTATGCAGAGAGGCAACTGAAAGAGCAGAGAAACGAAGAAGAAACGAAGATAAACGAAGTATCTGAAGTTATTCAACTCTACAGCTACGACTACTACGACCACCCGGCTTCTGCTGGTACAGGGCAGTATTTGAACGATGTACGAGTTGAACAGATTGAGTTGCCAGTAGATGTAGACGCTGACTTTGTTATTCCGATTAAAGGGGACTCTATGGAGCCGGACTATCACGATGGCGACCTGGTATTCATTCAGACAAGTGTTGAGTTAAACAATGGAGTTATCGGAGTTTTTAGCTATAACGGTGATGGCTATATCAAGCAACTTGTTATTGATGAAGACCAAGCATACTTACACAGCTTGAACCCTGCGTACAAGGATATGCCAATCACTCCAGAAACAGACTTCCGAATTATCGGCGAAGTCGTGGATTTGTATAGAGAGAAATAAAAAAACCACTACTGACAAGGTAATGGTTTAGGAAAAATATCAAGCCTTAATTGGTTGAAAATGTAAAAATATATAATTTTTTTATTATATAAATTATCAAAAATAGTTGACTTTTTTAAAGAAATCATTTAGAATGAGTTCATTAGAGAAAAAAGCGTCGGTATCTCTACGGGGACCGATACGGGAAAACTCCTTCATTCTAAATGGAATGGGGGAGTTTTTTTGAAACCTTTTAAAACGATTGAAGAACAAATCGCAAGACTAAAAAGCAGAGGGTTATCCATTACAGATGAATCTAAAGCAGCTAAGTACCTGCTAAGTAACAATTACTACAACATTATCAATGGATACAGTAAGTTTTTTCAACATCCTGGCACTAATAACATTTATATTGACGGTGTCACATTTGACGAAGTTTCAAGTCTCTATACATTTGACAAAGATGTAAAACGAGCCATTTTACAAGCTATTCTTGAAGCTGAACACCACATCAAGTCAATTACTGCTCACAGATTCGCCGAAGCTTACCCCCGTCAAAAATATGCCTATCTAAACACCAATTCTTATGCAGATAATAAAATATTAGACGTGGGATTTATTGTATCAAAACTATCCAAAATCATAAACACAAACAAGCGATACAGTGGAAATTCAATTTACCACTACGCTCATACTCATTCAGATGTCCCAATCTGGGTACTAACTGATTATCTAGAGTTTGGAGATTTACGCAAGATTATTGAAAACCTGCCGAATTCACTCCAAAATGAAATTGCACGGGATTTAGTAAGTTTTATAAGCACAAACGTACCTGACTTTAACGATGTTTTCCCACCAGAAACCTTGATATCTTTTCTAAAAAATATTAACGAGGTACGAAACAAATGCGCTCATAATAATCGCTTATTAAACTTCAGATGCCGTTCTAATAGTACGTTCTGGGAAACGATTCATAACGAAGAGATCTTGATGGGAGACGACAGTAGAAAAACTGTATATTCAACAATTATTAGCCTTCAATGCTTTATTAGCAAAGCAGAATTCAACATTTTGTGGAATACTCTTAGAAAGAAAGTTATCAAACTAGAGAAAAAGCTGCCTTCTATAGACATCAATGTAATCAACCAGTCTTTAGGTTTTCCTGATGATTGGCACCGTAATGAACCAAGAATATAAATTAAACCAACTATTTCCATTTTGGAAACAGTTCAAACAAAAAAGCCCCTCGCTCTCAAACTTTGGCGAGTCTGAGCGTGAGGCAATTCAGCATAGTAAAAGGCATTAAAAAGCCCTCTTTACTATACCCATTTTACCAAGAAATGAGGTAAAAATCAATGGCATACTTTAGAAAAAGGGATAACGGCTGGGAATATCGTATCTCTTACAAAGGACCTGACGGCAAGTATAAGCAGAAATCAAAAAGCGGGTTTAAGACCAAAAAACTGGCTCAAGCTGCAGCAAGGGAAATAGAAGATAACCTATCCGAGAATATCCTGACAGACAAAGATGTCACTCTTTATGATTTTGTCAAAACGTGGTCCGATGTTTACAAGCGTCCGCACGTCAAGGATAAGACCTGGGATACTTACACCAAAAACCTCAAGCACATCAAGACTTATTTTGGAGATTTGAAAGTAAAGGACATCACTCCGCTTTTTTATCAAAAAAGACTCAATGAGTTTGGTGAGAAATACGCCCAGGAAACCCTCGAGAAATTCCACTATCAAATCAAGGGAGCTTTGAAAGTAGCAGTCAGAGAACAAGTGATCAGCTACAACTTTGCCGAAGATGCCAAAGTCAAATCTCAGATAGAAACTAGGTCAGAGGATAACGACTTTTTAGAAGAGAGCGAATATAAGGCTCTGATAACCTCTACACGCTCCAATATCCAGTACGTGTCCTATTTCACCCTCTACATACTTTCCGTCACTGGTATGCGTTTTTCTGAGGCTCTGGGGCTAACCTGGAATGATATAGACTTCGACAAAGGAATTATTGACATTAACAAGGGATTTGATTACTCGAAAACTCAAGATTTTGGAGATTTGAAAAACGAGAGCTCAAAAAGAAAAATTCCAATCGACAGGATCACAATCGAGACCTTAAAAACTTATAAAAAAGAACACTGGCAAGCTAATATTAAAAACAGGGTATGTTTTGGCGTTTCAAACTCGGCTTGTAACAAGCTCATAAAAAAACTGGTAGGTCGTCCAGTAAGAAACCACAGTCTAAGGCATACCTACGCTTCTTACCTGATATTCAAAGGGATTGACATTGTAACCATATCAAAGCTATTAGGTCACGAAAGCCCAGATATAACCCTGAAGGTCTACTCGCACCAGATGGAAGCCTTAGCAGATAAAAATTTTGAGCAAATAAAAGAAATATTCCTGACCGCTTAAATTTGGGGCGGATTTGGGGCGAAACCCCCACAAAGCCCGATAAATCAATAGCTTTTAATCCGTCTACCGCCTTTTTTATCGGTTTAAAGCCGACTTTATACTGACCAAAAGCCTGAAAAATCAGGCTTTTTTTGTTTTGTTACGTTATTGGTCAAGTTTAATGAATTGCAAAGATGCCAGAAGCACCAGTCTTTATCTAAGATCTCAGCGCTGCTAACAAAAAAGAGCGGAAAATGCTTTCCGGCTCCTTTTAGTGCATTCCAAAATTATAATTCAGCAATTTGGCTAAGGTTGACTTCGGCAACCGTGTCATTTCCAAACATAGAGATAATCATCTTGACCTTATTATTGTCAA
>ERZ773076.812-NODE-812-length-14782-cov-3.219121_pt1 | contig 14782 bp, 13 predicted proteins | sample MGYA00580613_ERZ773076 | MGnify/ENA primary metagenome ERZ773076 (study PRJEB29015, sample SAMEA2738005) | human oral metagenome | biome: human oral; feature: human-associated habitat; material: dental | place: China | collected 2057 ...
CCGATGCCCAGGCCATCAAGACCTTCGAGCGCACCACCAACCACGACGTGAAGGCGGTCGAATACTTCCTGAAGAGCAGGGTGGCCGACGATGCCGAGCTGGCACCCGCCGCCGAATTCATCCACTTTGCCTGCACCTCCGAGGACATCAACAACACCTCGCACGGCCTGATGCTCAAGGGCAGCCGCGAACAGGTCACCCTGCCCGCCATCGACCGCATCATCGACACCCTGCGCACCATGGCACACCAGTATGCCGGCCTGCCCATGCTGTCGCGCACCCACGGCCAGCCCGCCTCGCCCACCACCCTGGGCAAGGAACTGGCCAACGTCGTGCAGCGCATGAAGCGGGCCCGCGAGCATATTGCCGCCGTGCAGCTGCTGGGCAAGATGAACGGCGCCGTCGGCAACTACAACGCGCATCTCTCCGCATATCCGGAGGTGGACTGGCCGGCCTTCTCGAAGCGCGTCATCGAGGGGCAGCTGGGCCTGACCTTCAACCCGCTCACCACGCAGATCGAACCGCACGACTACATGGCGGAGCTGTTCCATGCGCTGATCGGCTTCAACACCGTGCTGCTGGACCTGTGCCGTGACATCTGGAGCTATATCTCCATCGGCTATTTCACCCAGAAGCTGAAGGAAGGCGAGGTGGGCTCGTCCACCATGCCGCACAAGGTCAACCCCATCGATTTCGAAAATGCCGAGGGCAACCTGGGCCTGGCCAACGCGCTGCTCTCGCATCTGGCCCAGAAGCTGCCCGTCAGCCGCTGGCAGCGTGACCTGACCGACTCCACCGTCCTGCGCAACGTCGGCGTGGCGCTGGGTTACGCACTGCTGGCCTTCGATTCCGCCCAGCGCGGCCTGGGCAAACTGCAGGTGGCCGAGGCGGCACTGGCCCGTGACCTCGATGCCAACTGGGAAGTGCTGGCCGAGCCCATCCAGACCGTCATGCGTCGCTACGGCGTGGAAAAACCGTACGAGAGGCTGAAGGAACTCACCCGCGGCCGCGCCATCGGCCAGGCCGAGCTGGTGGCCTTCATCGATACCCTGCAAATTCCCGCCGCTGCCAGGGAACAGCTCAAGGCCATGACGCCGGCCAGCTACATTGGCCGGGCCGAGGCGCTGGCGAAGCGGGTGTGATGTGCCATGATGTCCGGTAAAGCGTGACGGGAGGAGGCTGCATGGCGCTGGAATTCCTGATGGAAATCATCGTGGGGACGGTGGTAGAGATCGGAATCGATGAATACCCGAAGTACGCTGCGCGGCGCCGTCATTCCGCATGGCGCGTGCTGCTGACCTCGTTCCTGGTTCTGCTGGCGCTGTTCACGATTCTCATGCTGCTTCCCATCGGCCCCGAACGCAGCTGGGCCGACCGCATGCATTTCGTTCTCGTTGTGTCCACCATCGGGGCCATCGGCATGACCCTGGCGTACGGGCTGTATCGCTGGGTTGCGGTGCGCAAGGCGCGTAAACAGGCGCAGGCAGAACGCGCGGAAGCAGAACACGTGCAGGCGGGACATGCGCAGGGAGAACACGCGCGGGGAAAACACGGGCAGGCAGAACACGCAGCCAGCGCTGTAGACAGGGACTGACCCGGACGAAACGGTTTTTGTGCCGCAGGGGAGGGGCACGACTCCCGGCCAGCCGCATGCGGTGGAGACGGTGGTCTTGCGAGACAAGGCGTGTGAACTTCAGCAGGCTTCCCCACATGTCGTGGATGCGGACCAGGCTGCGTTCACGCGATAACCCGGGTGCGATACGCGGGCTTTTGCACGAAGATGCCGATAATTGCGCATAATTTAACGAATTATCGAAAAGAGAAGGGGGAAACGTCCGTGCTCATGATCGCAACCGCCCTCAGCAGTGTCCTGATCGTGCTGCTGGCCAGAGTGGCCATGGGGAAGACCGCGTGGAGCTGGCCCTGTGCCGCCGTGGTGTTCATCGTTTCCGCTGCCTGTCTGACGGGTGCTTTCCTGCTCGATGACCAGCCGCTCGAAGGGGCCGCCCTGAAAGGTGTCGTGACCGGACTGGTCAACGTGGTCCTGTTCTTCGTGCTGAAAGGGGTGTTCCAGAAGACGGCCGCCCGCCAGCAGGACGGACCCTGACATCGAATACCGTCCGTCTCTGCGCAGTGTGCCCTGTGCCCTGTGCCCTGTGCCCTGTCCGCTGTCAGCACACGGCTGAAGCCAGCGCGGGGGACGAACCGGTTCGTTACACGCCCCAGCAATATCCAGCAACCCTGACCAAGGAGACCCCTGCATGAATATATTCGTTCCCAGTGCAAAACTCGTCGTCCTGAAGGAACTGCCGTTCAGCGATTATGCATTTCCACGCTGGCAGTCCTATGCGTCCATCGCACTGGTGGCTTTGCTGTCGGCCATTTCTGCCACGCTGGCGCCGCAGATGCATGGCCTGCCCCAGATGTCGTTCTGGGTTCTTTTGGGCTCGAACTTTCTTTCCACCTGGGTGCTCTTTCTGATGGCGATGTTCATCCTGCGCTGGTGGATGAAGCGGGGTGACCGCTGGGATGGCGAGGGCGACATGTTCAACCTGATTGCGGCGTCCTGGCTGGTGATCGATCTGATCGTCTATGCAGCGTCGATACTCGGCGCGCCGGGCTTCATCGTCATGCCGCTGTCCATCTATACGATATGGGTTGCCGGCAATGCCCTTTCCGGGGCCATTCCAAAGGCTTCGCTGGGTTATTCCATCGGCGGCGTGATACTGGCCATCATTCCCGGGGCACTGATCGGTGCCGCGGTGGGCATCATGCTGGTCAAGATGGGCTACCTGCCCATGCCGGCCGCCCCTGCGGGCTGAGCAATGCCGGCTGGTCCTGCGGGCTGAGCGCACAACGATCCTCTGCAAAAGTCTGCGAGCGCTCTGGACCCAGGATCGGGATGGCATGGTTCTGCTGGCCACGCCAACGCGGATCGTCAGAGAAGGATCTATCAGAGAAAGATCGTCAGAGAAAAAGGAGACCCCTGCATGAACATTTTCGTTCCCAGCGCAAAACTCGTCGTCCTGAAGGAACTGCCGTTCAGCGATTATGCGTTTCCGCGCTGGCAGTCCAACGCGGCCATCCTCCTGCTGGGGATCCTCTCCGGCGTCCTGCAGGTGCTGATGCCGTTGCGACCCGGTGCGCCCATGTTTCCATCGTGGTATGTCATCGGGTCGAGCATCCTCATCATGTGGGCTGGCTATCTGGTGGTGGTGCGTGTCCTGCGTGGGTGGCTGAAGCGGGGTGATCGCTGGGATGGCGAAGGCGACCTGTTCAACCTGGTTGCAGCGGCGTGGTTCCTGATCCACACCATTTCCTTCCTGCTCGCCCTGTCCGGCGCACAGCCGTACATCGTCACACCGTTGTGGATCTACTCCCTCTGGGTGGCGGGCAATGCTCTGTCCGGAGCCATTCCGAAAGCCTCTCTGGGCTATTCCATCGTTGGCATCCTGCTGGGAACCCTGGCCAGCGTGCTCCTTGGCGCCCTGATCGGCGGGGTGGGCGGTGCCCTGCTGGCCATACTGGGCCTGGTCCAGGTGCCGCACGGCGCGGCGGGCTGATCACAGCAGGCCAACCCTGCAGGCTACCCCCTGTGGACTGATCGGGAGGATGCCACATCGGTTTCCGGCGTGGAGCTTGGTGCGCAGGACGGATGAGTTCATGATGCGCCCTGGTGGCCGGTACGCTTCCTGCATGGATTGCCAATCTTTGCCAAACGGGCTAAGCTTGCGCCCATCCACGACCGCCCATCCACCACGCCGGAGGCTTGCCCATGGTCACGATGAACATCTCCCTGTCCGAAGCACTGAAGAACTTTGTGGATGAGCAGGTCTCGCAGGGCGGCTACGTGTCCAGCAGCGAGTATGTCCGCGACCTGCTTCGCAGGGAGCAGGATCGCCTGCAGCTGCGGAGCATGCTGCTCGATGGCATCAACAGTGGCCCGGCAGGAGTGGCGGATGACGCCTATTTCGATGATCTGAAACAGAAGGTACGGGAGGCTGCCCGCAGGCGCTGTGAAGCAGCGGTGGAATGACTATTGTGAAGTACAAGGTCATTGAAGACAGCATCCGGGCACGTCAGGATGTCGAGCGTATCGTTGCCGACTATTTGGAGCAGGATGCAGAACGGGCGGGGCTGCATTTTGCCGAGGCGCTTCAGAAGGCCTATCGGCACATCGCCCGGTTCCCTGGTACCGGTTCATCCCGCTACGAGCATGTGCTTCAACTACCGGGGCTGAAATTCTGGCGAGTGCCCGGTTATCCGCATCTGGTGTTCTACGTCGAGCATCCAGAGCAGATCTCCGTTCTGCGTGTCCTGCATGGTCAGCGCGACATTCCTGCTTTCCTCACTGAATGACATTGCACGCCACCCTCCCCGAAACCGACGCCTGGGAACTCTTCTGGGCCATCAAGCAGGGCAGACCCGTCAAGGTGGTGGACGGCCGTTCACCCGAAGCCTTTGCCCGTGAGCATATCCCCGGCGCCCTGAACCTGCCGCTGGTTGCCTCGGGCGCAGATGCCGCAACGGCGGATGCCGGCTGCGTCGTCCAGACCACCAGCCTGTCCTCGCTGTCTCCCGATGTCCTCTACGTCTGCTGCGACGATGGCATAGACGGCGACGTGGCCGAACGGACCGCCTGCCGCCTGCAGGCCGCCGGCCTGAAGGTGCAGATACTGGTGGGCGGCATCGACTGGTGGCGGCGCGACGGCTATTCCACCGAGGGCGAGAACGCCCAGACGGGTACCCGGGTCGGCTGCGGGTGCGGCCGGCGGGGGTAACGCATCCCGACCTTGGCTCCAAAGCGCTCGCAGACTTTTGCAGGAGCTTCCGTGTACCCGTATGAGACCGTGCATTTATTTGATTTCAATAACAAGACACGTTATCAAAATCAAAGACAATAGTGTATACCACGTCCACATGCTGAAGAAATCCCGATATTTTTGGAAAATACCGTTATATCTTCCGCCGTCCGTTCCATTCCCCTTGATCAGCCCGTAGCTGTCTTCCTAAAATGCGCCTCCTCCCGCCCCGGGAGCCTTCGTGGGTTTTCGCGGCGGGCTCTTTCATTGACAGGAACCGAACGGAGAAAACCATGGAAGCCTGGCTGCCCAGCCTCATCACCGCCACCCCGCAAGAGGGCTACGAACTGGCCATCAAACTGTCGCGCATGGCCGTCAAGTACACCCAGCCCAGCGCCGAAGTGCGCGCCCAGCTGCGCCCCGTGTACGAAAAGGATGCCGACAGCCTGACCGCCGTGTCGCAGGTGGTTGCCATCAACTTCCAGACCGTGGCCGCTGCCAACAACTACTGGAAGTGATGTTCATACCCGGAGAGTGATGCCAGTCTCCGGGGGGATGTCAGCTCCCCGGAGGTGATGTCCCTGTGCTGAGGCTGGCCATAACCGGTACCGTTGATGCGCATGCCGGTTCTGCGCCATGTAGTGATGGCTGCCTGTCTGGTGCCCCGACGCCACCTCTGTGCGCATGTATCCAAAATGTGACGCCATATAGGCTACAGACATTGCATTGCAAGAAAGTGTGACGCATGCTGCGGGTGATGAGGGTCTGAACGACAGGAGCATCACCATGCGGACATCGATACAGTTTCGGCTGCCGGTTACTGCGGCGGCGCTCGCACTTCTTCTGGCCGCCTGCGGTGGCGGCGGCGGTGGGGCACAGCGGGGCGTACTCAGCTCTCCGCAGCCGCCGTCGTCCAGTGGCGGCGGCCTCATTCCGGGTGGCGGCCAGTCCGGGCAGGCAGGCCAGAACGGCCAGAATGGCAACACCAGCCAGAGCGGCCAGAACGGCCAGAACGGTAATGCCAGCCAGTCTGGACAGACAGGCCAGAGCGGTAACGCCAGTCAGGGGGGCCAGACTGGCCAGAACGGCAGCACCAGCCAGAATGGTGCTTCCGGCAGTGTTGGCACGGGTGGTTCGGGTGCTGGTAGTACAGGCAGCGGTGGCAGCACCGGTGGCCAGACGGGAGGCACCGGCAATGCCGATACGGGCAACACGGGCAGCCAGTCCGGCAGTGGTACCGGCAACACGGGCAACCAGTCCGGCGGCGGCAGCGCAGGCAACCAGAACGGTGGTGCTTCCGGCACCGGCACCATCACCCCCATCGTCAGCAGGCTTCCGCTCATTTCCGCCCGGGGCGTGCGTGGCGACGTGCTGCTGGCCATGATCGACCAGAGGGCCTGTGCTTCCCTTTCCCGGGCCACCAGCTACAACGGCAGCCTGCTGGCCAATACGCATACCCCCAACGTCGTGGCCGGTGTGGAGCTGGATCCGTTCAACTACACGCACACCACCTCGGCACCCGATCCGTCCAGCCCGCTGATCGACGCGAAGTGCACGGAGAACTACTACCGCTACCGGGCGGCTGAAGAAGGGCGCAGCTACACCATCTACGCGTACAGCTATCCGCGCTACTACCACCCGCTCAGCATCGGGGCCACCCAGCGTGTCCACTATCTGGAAGTGAGAACACCGCTGACCGTCTCGGGCACCGGCTTCACGCTGGGGCAGACCATCAGCGTGCGTGATGGGGCGGACGATGGCATCAGCAACTTCTGGGGCAACGGTACGCACGTCGAGAAGCTGGAGCTGTCGGCTGCTGCGGCGCGCACCATCGCCTTCAACAGCGTGGTGCCCTATGGTGTGCTGATCGAATGGAAAGGCACCAGCAGCTCGGCCGCTGTTTCCGCTACCAGTGGCTCCGGTGCCGCCAATGCCACCGGCACAGCCAATGCAGCCAGCGGCACGAGCCGCACGAACAGCACCAGCCCCCGTCTCGAACAGCTGATGCTGCTGCGTGGCCAGAATGGCAGCCAGGCCAAGCTCTGCTGGAATGCGTCGGGGCTGCAGTATGCCCGCCGGCTGCACTGCACCGCCTGGAAGGCACCGGCCGGCTGGCAGCGGGGTCAGAAGCTGGGCTTCGACGGTCACTACCTGATCGATGACCGTTCTGCGCATGCGGGCGAAAGCGGCTTCTTCTACTGGCGTTAGAGCGTGTCACGCACTCATCGACCCCTCGCAGTTCCCAGCCGTACGCGAGGGTGTTGCCCTGTCCGGCAGGGCGGTCCGCCTTGCCTGCGCAGCGTGCCTTGTCAGCACACGGCTGGGCCGGGGGCTGCCCGCAGGGGGGTTTCTCCTGCGGGTACGCATGACTGTGTTGGCCGTGCCTTGAAACCATTGAAGATTCTGCGGCCTCGCCGGCCTGCACCCCCAGACTGGCGGTCCCTGGTTTCCCGCCCCCCCCCCCGGTAGTTATCATTACCAAAGGAAATATAACGATTCCGACAGCTCCACGCGGGTTTCCGTGTCCACAGGCTGATCCCCTGCCTATCATGAGCTGTCACCTGCCCATGGTGGCCGGGCACCGTGGGCGACGGCGTACCGCATGTGCCGCATGCGGGGCGGGCGTTCTGTCGCCCCCGGACGAACCGCTGTGGCCGTGCCATCGGCCTTCTCACGGGGGGCGGCGTCGTTGCAGGTGTACATCCATCATTCCCGGTGTTGCAAGGAGCGCCGACATGAGCGATGCGAAAATCACCGTTCACGAACGCCAGGTCAACAGCCAGATCATCGTCTGGACCACGCTGATCGGGGGCTTCATCAGTTCGCTGGTGAAGTGGGGATCCGAAGTGAACATGCCACCGCGCGTACCGGGTGAAATCTCCCCGCCGGGCGCCAACATCGATGCCTGGCTGGGATGGCTGGGCTTCAACTCCCATTCACTGGACTATGTGTACCAGGGCGCCACGGTGCCCGGTGCCGTCACGCTCTATCACTGGGGCTTCAGCTTCGTGTTTGCCTGGCTGTACGTGTGGGGCAGCATCCGCTGGCCGCGCATCCGGCTCTGGTACGGTGCGTTCTATGGTCTGGTCATTACCGTGGTCATGCACGGGTTCCTGATCCCGCTTTTGGGCTTCCGCAACCCGGTCTATGCCCATGGTGCCACCGGCTGGCTCTGGAATCTCAACGCTGCCGAGCTGTGGAGCGAGATTCTGGGCCATGTTTACTGGTCCGTCTCCATCGAGATCTGTCTGATTGCCGTGCTGGCCCACTTCGGCCGTCCCATCGTCGGGAAGTGGTTTCTGAAGTGACGGCCTGATCCGGCGATGCTCGGGGCTGAAATGCCCCCCGATTGCCGGACACAAAAAAGGCAGGGCCCGAATCCGAACCCTGCCCATGTGGATGCAACCGCTGTGGGGGCGGAAAGCCGCCCCCGTGGCCTCACGGCAATTCCACCTCCGTGGCATCCTTTTTCCTGATCGGCTTGACCAGATCCTCGCGCTTCAGGCCTTCCATGAGTGCGTTGTCCGCGCCGTTCGCATAGGCGACGTCGGCGATGCCGACGGGATAACCTTTGGCGATGTAGTCCTTGAGCAGGTCGAGGAAGTACTGCGTGCCGTCGCGCACCTTGCCGTCGTTCGTGCGGTCGTTCGCTTCATACGTCTTGCCGTTGGGATTCGTATTGACGAGCAGGACGTACTCCGACTTCTCAGGGCGCTGAATGAGGACGGCGCCCGCCGCCGTGGCGGCGGCACGCACCGAGTCCTGGATGTGCTCGTCGGAGTAGGCGGGCACGGTGCGCCCGCCCGTGCCCTTGTTGTAATGAACATGAATGAAGGGCATCTTGTGCTCGATATTGTTGACGGCACGCGAAAGCAGGAGAAGTCCCACCTCGTCAATGCCCGACATCGTCTGAAACTTCGAGGAGCCGAGTCCTGCGCTGTAGGCGAGGAGCTTCCGGCCTTCCATGTGCGTCTGCGAATACGGCGCATTGTCGTCGCGCCCGAGCACGAAGTAGTCAAAGACGCCGCTCTTCGTATAGTCGATGAGCTTTTCATTCGCCGCAAAGTTCTTCGTGCGGCGGCTCATCCAGTCTTCCATGGACTTTTCAGGAATCAGCTCCTTCAAGAAGGCATATTCCTTCTTTTCCCTGGAGGTCAGTCCTTCGACTTCCTGCTTGTCCGTCAGGAGCGTATAGCGAAAGATGTCCGCGCCGTAGTTCTTGTAGTAGCCTGGCTCTTCCGAACCCGACGCCTCACCCGAGCGCGGCGTGCGCATGATCGAGCCGAAGACGTAGAGCGGCAGCGCGGGATGCGCTGCGCGGAAGTCCTCGAAGTTCTTGAGACGCGCCACGATTTCACCGCGCGTGCAGTCGTGCTTTCTTGAGCCTACGAGACTGCCGTAGAGCATCGAGTCCGACGAGATGACGGCGGCACTGACCCCGGACGCATTTTCCTCCGCCCAAGTCCAAAGCTCCTCGGGATGTCCGAGGTCGGTGCGGCTGCCGAGCATGTCGTCGGGCGGCACGATGACCTCGTAGCCAAGTTCGCGCACAACGTCCGCCGTCTGCTTGTCTGAGATCGGACGGTTGTCGTGCGGAATGAACATGATGCGCTTCTGGCGCGACATCTCCTCTGCCTTGTCCTTCTTGCCCGCTTCAGCGGCAGGCAGAACGAGGAAGGCGAGCGCGAGCAAAAGCGCTAAGATCTTATACGTTTTCTGCAATTTGCACTTCCCTTCTTTTCACTCTGCGGGAGCCGCATCGTCTGACGTCTCGACACGCTCTTCCTTCATCTTGTCGCGCATATCTGACCACAGATCCTTCGCGCGGTCGACGGTCACGCGCTCCTTCGTCTCAAGCTCCTTATTGTGCATGAGCATCGACAGATACCGGCCAGCCGTATCGTAGTCGCCGAGGCGGAAATGGATCGCACCGATCAGGTAGATGCAGTCGGCTTCCGTCATCTGTCCTTGTGGGAAAACCTCGCGCGAGCGCGACTCGATGTAGAGCTTGCCGGCTTCCGCGAGGAACTTCTCCTCGTTCTCCTTGTCGCCTGCCTCACGGTAAATCCATGCGAGCGTGAGGTTCAGCCCCGCCTTGTGAGCGAATGTCTCCGTCGTGAACTTCGTGTAGAAGATCGCGAGCTTCAGCGCCTTGATGGCGTCGTCGCGCGTGCGCTGCTCCTTGAACTCGCTCGTCCCATGATGCCCGGCGAGGAAGTCCTGAATCTCCTTCTTCGCCTTCGGTGCGACGCCGTTCAGGAAGTGGCGCTCGTCCTCGGCGTAGCCGCAGTGCTCACAGACCCAGATGCGGTAGTAGTAAGGATTGATGTCCTTGTAATGCGTGCAGAGGTCGTTGTCGACCGTCTCGGTAATAAGGCGCGAGCGCACTTTCGTCGCACGCGTTTCCATGCTGCAGATCGGGCAGGGCTTCTTCACCACATAGAGATAATCCTTTTCAGCCATTGTATCAGATCTCCTTTGCTGTAATCATATATCTGCAGGGACGGCGGATCTTTTCCGCCGTCCCATTGCATACGCTACCTTTCGTACAGCTCGCATAAGTCCCGGAGACGCTTCGCGTCCTCTTCGGCATGCGCGAAGTCCTTGAGCCGCCAGCGCCAGTTGATGCCGACGGTGCCGGGCACGTTCATGCGGCTGCGGCTGTCGAGGGCGCGTACATCCTGCATGGGGATGATGACGAGACGCGCGTTCGACGCATAGGCAAACTCGACGAGCTTATCGCAGATGTCCTTCGGCCGGTCGATACGTGCGTTCAGAAGCTCCGCTACCGCCGCCCGCTCGGGGGCGTCGAGATCCTGCGTGAACCAGCCGACCGTCGTATTGTTATCGTGCGTGCCCGTGTAGACGATGGAGTTTTCGGGCACGGCGATTCCGACGCGGCGCATCTCGTTGAAGTTCAGGCAGAAATGCAAAACCTTCATGCCCGGATAGCCGCAGTCGTCGCGCAGTTTCTCGACTTCGTTGGTGATGATGCCAAGATCCTCGGCGACGATGGAAAGGTTCTCGACTGACTTCTCCATCTCTTCGAAGAATGCCTTGCCGGGACCCTTGCGCCAGCAGCCATTGACCGCTGTCTTCGCCTTGCCGTCGATCTCCCAATACGCCTCGAAGCCGCGGAAGTGATCGAGGCGCACGATATCGACGAGCGAGCAAAGCTTCCGAAAGCGAGCCTTCCACCAGCCGTAGCCGTCCTCCTTCATCGCCGTCCAGTCGTACTGCGGGTTGCCCCACAGCTGTCCCGTCGCGCTGAAGTAGTCGGGCGGCACACCCGCGACCGTCTTCGCCGTGCCGTCCTCGTTGAGCGAGAACAAGTTTTGGTTCGCCCAGACGTCGACGCTGTCGTGCGAGACGAAGATGGGCATGTCGCCCATGATTTTGACGCCCTTTTTGTGCGCGTACTCGTGCAGGTGCTTCCACTCTTTGTCAAACAGATACTGCCAGAACTTCTGGCAGCCGATCTCGTCCGCCAGGCGCTCTCGCGCCGCACGAAGAGCGGCGTTCTGTCGCTCTTTCAGCTCGGGCTTCCACTCGAACCACGGCGCTTTCTTGTTCTCAGTCTTCAAGGCCTCGAAGAGCGCGTAGTCATCAAGCCATGCCGCCTCCTTTTCGCAGAAATCCCGGAAAGCGTCGCTTTCTCCCTGTTTCTGGAAGTTCTTCCACGCACGCTCCAAATGCTTCTTCTTGAACGCCCATGCCCGCTCATAATCGATGAAAGCGGTCGTACTGTCGGCCGCCACCTTCACGTCACGCGCCGCGAGCAGTCCGTCGTCGATGAGCATGTCGAGCGAAATGAGCATGGGATTGCCCGCGAACGCCGACGGCGATTGATAAGGCGAATAGCCGAAATCGCTGACGGGGCACAGCGGCAGAACCTGCCAGACCTTCTGACCGGCAGCGGCGAGGAAATCGACGAAGCGATAAGCGTCGCCGCCAAGATCGCCGATGCCGTACTTCGACGGCAGGGACGTCGGATGAAGCAGGACGCCCGCTTCGCGCGGGAAGCGCCTTTCCTCCTGCACGGCCTCGTAGATGCACGCCGAAAGCGGCGGGAGCTTCACGGTCAGAACGCCGCGCTGAACCTGCACGCGTTCCTCCCCTTCGAGAGCTTCCTGCAGCGTTCCCTGCAGGAAATCGCCGACATTGAGCATGACCTTCTCCTCCTGCGTACGACTGCGGTTGATGATGACGACGAAGGCCTCGTTCTTCGCAGGTGCGCCGAACTCGTCCGTGCCGCTTCGGATCGTGCGCGCATAGGCGAGGATGTTGCCCTCGCCCGCGAGCGGCAGGAGGTCGCCCGTTTGAAGCGCCGTATGCTCGTTTCGCAGGCGGATGAGCTTCCTGTACCAGTCGCGCACGGAGATGTCAGGATTCTCCCATGCGTACGGGCTGCGGTTGTACGGATCGCGGAAGCCCTGCATGCCAATCTCGTCGCCGTAGTAGATGCACGGCATTCCCGGATACGTCATCTGCAGAAGCGCTGCGAGGCGCAGCCGATCCGTGCCGAGTTTATAGTGCTCGGCATCGAGCTTGAAACGCGACTGATGGATCGCCGGCATGCCGTCGTAGAACGGCGCCTCGCCCAAGAGCGTGATCGCTCGCTCGACATCGTGGCTGCCGATGAGGTTCATCATCACGTAGAAATTTTCCTTCGGGTAGTTCTCTCGCAGGCTCTCCAGAAGGCGCATCGCCTGGCGTCCGTCAACGTAGTTGAGCAGGAAGTCCAAAACCGTCTTGCGGAACGGATAGTTCATCGCCGAGTCGATCTCCTGGCCGCAAAGGTACTCGCGCGGCACGCCGTAGCTGATCTTGTTCGACGCGTCCTCCCAGACCTCGCCGATGAGGATCGCATCGGGGTTCGTCGCCTTGAGTTCACGATAGAACGTTTGCGTGAACTTCGCGGGCAGTTCGTCGACGACGTCGAGACGCCAGCCACCGATGCCTGTCTTCGTCCAATGGTGCAGCACGCTGTTCTCGTCGCGGATCACGAAGTCCATGTAGGACGGTGTCGTCTCCGTCACGTTCGGCAGCGTGGAAAAGCCCCACCAGCTGTCGTATTCGTAAGGATACTTATGGAAGTTGTACCAGCTGTAGTAAGGCGACTCCTGCGACTGAAACGCGCCGAGGCTATCGTAATTGCCCTCGCGGTTGAAGTAGATGCTGTCGCTTCCCGTATGGCTGAATACGCCATCGAGGACGATGCGGATGCCCTCGGCCTTTGCCGCCTTCACGAGTTCTTGAAACTCCTCGTTCGTGCCGAAGATCGGATCGATCTTGTGGTAGTCGCCCGTATCGTAGTGATGATTGCTCGGCGACTCGAAAACGGGATTCAGATAGATGACGGAAATGCCAAGCTCCCTCAGGTAGGGAAGCTTTGACTTCAGCCCCTTGATATTGCCGCCGAAGAAATCGTACTGCACGATTTCTTTGGTATCGACATCTTTGTAGTAGCAGGGCTGGTCGCCCCAGTGCGCGTGCACGACGGCGCCCTTCTTCTCGACGATTGCATCGCCCTCGCGGCAGAAGCGATCGGGGAAGATCTGGTACATGACGGCGTGCTTCGCCCAGTCTGGGGTCTTCGCACCCTTGTTGAACACGGTGATCTGGAAAGACGGCGGCGCGTTGTCGTAAATGCCGCCCATGCCGCCCAGATGCTCGTTGTTGTTGCCATAATACCATGTGCCGGAACTCGTGACAACGATGAAGTAATACCATAGCAGGCAGCCGGTATCGGGCAAATCGATGCGCGCGACATAAAAGCGGTCCTGGACGCCTTCCGCCGACTTCGCCTCCAGCTCGATGAGCCTTTCCCCCGCACCTTCTCGCCAAAGGCGCAGAATGACCTTCGATACTTCGTCCTGCGTTCGGATGCGAATGCCGAGTTGGACGGAGGATGATGCCTCGGCGGGTCCCACGGGCGAGCGGTAAAACACATCTTGCGAGTTGTGCTCCGCTTCTCGTTGCGCCATAATATCGCCTCCTAAATTCTTCGAAAAAGCAGGGAAATCCGCTAGGAAGGCACCGATAGAAACGCACTTCCCTCTTCCCCTTCTCTACTTTGTTTCGTCTTTTCTTCGCAGAAAATTAATAGGCGAGAAAGGCAAGAAAGCCCAACGCAAGCGTTGGGCTTTGCCAAATCTCACTTCGCCAATAATTTCTCATAGAGCGCCTTGTACTCTCCTGCCGATTTCTTCCAGCTGAAGTCCGCCTGCATGGCGTTCTTGACAATCTTCTGCCAGATTTCGAGCGTACTGCATTCGCGGATGGCGCGCTTGACGGCGTACATCATTTCGTGCGCGTTGTAGTTGCTAAAGAGGTAGCCCGTGCCCTCGCCCGTCTTGTTGCTGAACTGCGTGACCGTGTCCTTGAGTCCGCCCGTCTCGCGCACGACGGGAATCGTGCCGTAGCGCATGGCGATGAGCTGGCCGATGCCGCACGGCTCGTAGTTCGACGGCATGAGGAAGACGGTTGCGCCCGCATAGATGCGCTGCGCAAGCTCGTTCGAGAAGCGGATGTTCGCCGAAACCTTGCTCGGGAAACGCCACGCGAGCCCCTTGAACCAATCCTCATAGACCTTGTCGCCCGTGCCGAGGACGACGAACTGGATGTCTTCGTGCTGCAGAATCTCATCCATGACGCGCACGATGAGATCGAGCCCCTTGGGCGGCACGAGGCGCGAGACGAGCGCGACCATCGGGATCTGGCGATTTACGGGCAGCCCGAGCTGCTTCTGCAGCGCGACCTTGTTGTCGATCTTGCGGTCGATGGACGTGATGTCGAACGTCTCGTAGATCGCCTTGTCCGTCGCCGGGTTGTAGACGTCGTAGTCGAGTCCGTTAACGATGCCGTAGATGTCCGCGCTCCTCTTCCTAAGAAGTCCGTCAAGCATCTCGCCGAAGTATTCGTACTGGATCTCCTCGGCGTAGGTGCGCGACACCGTCGAGATATAGTCGGCGTAGGTC
>ERZ773076.814-NODE-814-length-14765-cov-12.144256_pt1 | contig 14765 bp, 14 predicted proteins | sample MGYA00580613_ERZ773076 | MGnify/ENA primary metagenome ERZ773076 (study PRJEB29015, sample SAMEA2738005) | human oral metagenome | biome: human oral; feature: human-associated habitat; material: dental | place: China | collected 2057 ...
CGCCAATAACCATCCTTTTACTGACGGAAACAAGCGAACTGCACTGCATAGCATTTATGTGTATTTAATTATTAATGGATTCGATATTACGGCAACACAACAAGACCTAGAAAACATGATTATCGATGTGGCCGCAGGTAATATGACAAATACAGAACTGGTGCAATAGTTACAGAAGAATACCGTAGAGATAGATGCGAATTAATAATTTAACAGATATACATAGAGTTCTTCAAATTAGTACAGGCCTGTTCTAATTTAAAATAGTAATGCAAAAGCGGATAGCTCATTACGAGCTATCCGCTTATTTCTTTGGTGATCCAGGAGGGATTCGAACCCCCGACCCACGGCTTAGAAGAATTAAAGATAAGTTTATATACAATATAAGGGTTATTTTTTGTATATAATTTACAAATGAACATTACATTAGGTATATGTATTCCATCAATTATAGATAGGATATATTTTATTGCAACTCAAATTACATATTTTAAATATTTGAGTAGATTTAATCTTTAGGTCCAAATCCAACAAAACTCATTCATACAATTAAGTTCATTTACTTTCTTTCCACCTCTTAAAATCCTCTATATGGACTAAATATACGTTTCTTTTAGACCTAGTTAATGCTACATATAATTTATTTCTAACATTAATTTCAAGAGATTTCCAAGAACCAATATTGTTTGTATTTGATGTTAAAATAACACATGAATCTTTGTAAGTATCACCTTTAGAATATGACCAATTAATATAATCAGTCATCTTATCAGAAACTACACTCTTATTCCATACAAGCTTTTTTATTGTTGGATCAGTCATTATAGCATCAATTTCACTCATCGATTCTATTTCAATAACAGAACCCTCCCCATTATGACCTAAAATAGGTATTCCCATTGACTCTCTAATAAACCTTGCAACATTTTCACTCACACGCCTACTTCCATACATTGTATCCTTTACAACTTCTATATTATTTTTTAACTTAGTCTTTAGTTTTACGTCATCACAATTCCTAATATCCGAAAAAGGCTTAAAACTATTAGTTCCTCCATCTCTTCTTACTGGTGCTACTAAACTTTGATATATGTCCCCCACAGCTACAACATGCCCCTCATATTCATTCATTATCCATTCAATCACATTAAAATCATAACCATTATAATCCTGAAATTCATCAAAATATATGATATTACAATACTTCTTTAGGCGTTTTAGTAATATATCCTTAATATCTCTAGATTGCTTGACGATTAATTTACTCATTCTACTAACATAAATTTTTCTATCTTTAGTTAAATAATGATCCATCTTATCAATCTTTACATATCTTGGGTCTCTACAATCATGTATTGGGGAATAATTTACTTCAACACCATTTATTTTTACTCCTAATGGTTTTAGTAATATTTCTATCGGTTTAATCAATTGATTATATACAAATGAATCAAATGTTGTAATCATTATATTTCGAGGTATCTCGCCATTAAAACGTTCCCTCACTGCTAGCCGAATATTATCCACATTACGGTGCGTAAATGATATAAAGTAGACACTTTCCTTTGGATCAAAACTATTCGAAATATAATGTGTTTTACCAGATCCAGCTAAAGCTAATATTATCTTCTTATCCATTCTAATGCATCCTTAATATATTCTGGTATTGTTAAGTCGCTACAATTCTCCTCTATCCATAAAGCATTTTCCGTTTTATTTTTTAGCATATGTGCCAATGCTTTAGGATATTCTTCTCCTTTATATTCCGATTCTGTTTTTTTATTTTTATATAATTCATCAAAATATTTTACATTATTATTATAGAATGCAGCTTCTAACGTCCAGTTATCTAAACTACTATCACAAAATACCGCAAATTTTTCATCCACTTCTGTTTTATCAATTTTTTTATCATTATCTGTTATAACCACAACTTTTTTATTTCCTAGAACATCACTAATTCCTCTATAATTTTCATATGAAACACTACCCATTGAAATTATTTCTATGCCACATTCATCTAAAGTTTGCTTAAATATTTTTTCAAAAATACTTGGTAAAATTATATATTCTGCTGCCCCCTCCACTAAAATAACCTTATTGGAAAGAATAAATTTTAATATATCTAAATTATCTATCTTTTGGAAATACCGACCTATCTTATAGTCAAGCGAGCTTAAAGAAGATGCTTGTGAATCATTAATCCAAACAATATTTTTTATATTTAATCTACTTACAATCAACGAACTATGTGACGTTAGAATTAACTGCTCATTAGTAGATTTTTTTATGCAATCTAGCAAAATACGTGCATTAGAATGACTTAAATGAGATTCTGGCTCTTCTATACATACAACATCAAATATATTATCTGATAGAGCAATTTCTGTTTTGATAATATTTTCTTTCCCTTTCCCCATACTTTGAACTGAAATATTATTTTCATATATATCAACAAGTTTACTTATATCCATTTTATTAGTGTCTAATCCAATATTTTTATCTTCTTGTATCTCTAATTCACTCTTATATTCTTTTTGAAATTTAGATATTATTTTATTAAATCCACTAGATATAGTTCTACGTTTTTCTACATCAATCTTATCTTTATATATTTTCTTAGCATAGTTACTATATAAATCATTTTTATTTTGAGTAGTATCCAAAAAAATACATTTCATTGGTAACATTTGAGGTTTGTATGACTTCCCCGAAAATGTAGTCCAACTAGCTTTATAGTATTCTATCGGAATAACTCTATTTTCTGCATATTCCTTTATATTAATATCATTTTTAAAATCTTCATCAAAAGCAAACTCAAAACTAATTCCACACTTCTCCTCTCTACTAGCACCTATGTAGCCCAATCCCGAAAAATTGAGCCCTGTAATGTTGTTCTCATCTAAATACAAATGAACGCTAATACTTATCTTAGGTAAATCTTTTTCCAATCCAGTAACATAAAAGTTTTCAACTACTTTTTTATTAAAATATTTACTTAATGCTATGTCCTCTTTATTAAATATTCTCCTATTCAAAACAATATCTAGCGCCTCTATAATCGTAGACTTTCCAACTTCATTCTCCCCCACAATAACAGTCCATCCATCATTAAACTTAATTCTAAATTCTTCAAATCTTTTGAATCCAACAATAGACATCTCTACAATTTTCATAACTATCTCCCAACAATCTTAAAGAAAGTATGGTAAATAACTTTAACCATACTTTCTAATCATTTAACCTATAAATTTCATCTATAAGCTTTTTAAATAGTTTGCTCCACTAACTTTCTTCTAATTAATATCCTAAAGTATGGTGCTTTTCCATTTATCCGAAGATCTCTTTCATCATCTCCTTTTCTAAATTTTATAATTTCAAACTGTTCTGGATCATATTTATTAAGAAAGGTAATTGGTACTCCCATAGCTCCCATAAAATCAAGAGGAATATCGGCCGTACGATTTACATTAATACCGTTATAATTATCATATCTAGGATACTTCTCCTCATTTCCTTTATATTTCTTTACTAGATCAATTGGTGTATGCCTTTTTTTATTATCCAAGGTAGTAAGCCACATACAATTATTAGGTGAAATAATTTTATCACCATTATCTAAAACATTGGTTTCAGTTCCATATAAATCATAATGGCTAGGAACAATAAATCCTGATATTCCTCGTCCAAAAGATACCCCTAACCAGACTTTATTTGACTGTATTAGCGGAAAGACCTCTTTATATGTAATAGCATTAATATTACTGATAATTAAAAAATCCTTATTATAACTATATAACTGAGTTATATACTCTCTAAAAAGTGAAAACGGAGGATTAGTAATAATAATATCGCTACCTTTTAAGATTTCTATACACTCATCACTCCTGAAATCTCCATTTCCAGATAATGAATGTATACTTATAAATTTACCATCAAACTTATAATATTTTGAATTATCCCCAAAATAGGTTGCTCTTAACTCTTTCAACCCTAAAGCAGAGAAATTATCATAAAAAAACTTCCAAAAATTTGATATTTTAGGATTATCACAATTACAATAAATTACTTTATTAATTAAATTTTTTTTATAATGTACAATTTCTTTTTCAATATCAATTAATTGTGTATAAAACTCATCTTTTTTATTGATTTTTGCATTATCTAAAAATGCATGATCTACACATCTAGCCTTCATACCTTTTTCTCAATATTGGTAAGTGTTTTAAACAAATCTTTACCAAGCATTCTTAATGATGTTCTAGCAATATCTAACATAATATTAATCATTTCTTCATCACTCCAATGGCCTCCTTCACCCTTAGTATATAGGGATGCTGCTTGGAGCATAACTATCACATCATTACAGTTAATAAACTTATTTTCACATAGATTAGTATTTATTGGCATCCCATAATTAGCTGCAGTCAATCTATCAAGTCTGTTAAGATATCCTGCATTATATATTAATGTCACAGCTCTACCATCTGGCCGCTTGATTGTAATATCCTTTGTTAAAAAGTTAGAGCCTTCCAAAAAAAGAACATACGGAAAATACTTCTCACCTATCATAAAATTAGCTATTTCTGAGATATTTTTATGCGCTCTCTCTATTGCATTCCCTGCAACCATTATATCTTGATCTTTATTTTTTCCAACTAGAATACCTTTTTGAATATTTTCTATATCCTTTCCTTGATGTTTAGCCTCCGATACTAGAATTACACGCCAGTTTCCATTATCATCCTTAACCTCAATTAATCCTCCATCAGGAATAATCCTAGCATTTTCTACAAATAACGTTTTGCCTAATTCTTTATCTATATTATTAAGCACACCATTAATTTCTTGTTTAGCTAGATCTTTTCTATAGCGAAACTCTAACATTGGAAACTCTTTTTCTAAAATCTGTATCACCATAGATTGTGTATGAAATACTTCTTTATCATGAATCTGTGCATCTTTATGAAAAATCGTTACAGGTCCTTGCCCTATAATCTGTTGAGATGATAGTCTACTTGATTGTCCTTTTTTCATTTCTATTATCCTTCATTCTTAAATATATCTATTCAAAAAATTCCTCTATATCTTTTACAGCAAAAAAATCTGTATCTTTACCTAGTCCTTTCATTAACGAGATATGTCTTTTGAAAAACTTCAACGAGCTAGAATCATTATCACACATTATACAATGTCGACCTTTTTCAATACATACCCTACCTACAGTTCCACTACCTGCAAAAAAATCCAAAACATATGATCCAGGATAAGAAAGCGCTTTTATTAACCGTTCAATAATTACTATAGGTTTCTGCATAGGATGCCCCACTCTTTCCTTACTATTACTATTTAGCCTTCCAATCTCCCATACATTAGTTGGATTTTTACCCTTATAAATATTTTCTTTATTTAACCTTTTATCTCTAAGCGCTTGCTTTAAACCATCATCCGAGTATGCTACTCTAACTGAATCCAAATCAAAATAATACTCATTAGATTTAGTTATCCAAATAATTTCTTCATGCCTATTAGAAAAAAAGCGCCTCGCAGACATACCATTTTTATAATACCATACAATTGTATTTACTAACTTAAAGCCAGTATGGTTTCTGATATATTGAATAATATCCAAAATATCACCAGACTTTTTATCTCTAAATTGTATCCCCCCAAAAATTACCATATTTCCATGAGGCGATAACACCCTATATGCTTCATTTATCCAATTAGAAGCCCACTCTATATAATCATCATAAATATCCCATCCAGCTAAGCTAAGATTATACGGCGGATCTATACAAATTAATTGAATCGAATCATCTGGTAAACTTTTTAAAAATTCACAACAATCTGAGATTTTATGTAAAATTTTTACTTTTTCAGGGTAAATAAACTCTCCTTCTACTTTATATTTTAAACTATTATCCATTTTTAATACCTTTAGTAATGCTTTACATAGAAATTGTCAAAATCACTAAACTTCAATATGTCATTTAAGAACTAGCGGAATTTCTCATTCACTTAATAAAAGTCAGCTATATTTCTATTTTACATAAAATTACTTTTTATACGTCGTAAACGCCTCATTAATAAGCTGTTCCGTTCTTCATCTGATAAATTCAACCATGTCGTCAAATGAGGCATTGCCCCACTAGTTGAACTATAATTCAATCTAACCTTCTCATTAGAAATCGGTTTCAATAGATTCGTCAAATATTGTGGGTCCATACATGGCAAAGCTCCTATAGGTGGCTTAATACTCTCTTCATTCCAGATTAATAAATTAACAAGATACTGTGATTGCATGGCCATCGCACCTACATATTCTTTCATAAATGGAAGTCCTAGTTTCTGCTGCATTTCAAATAAAAATTCTTTCACACTTAATTCATCTGTTAAGAAAAGACACTCATATAATCGTTGATTGCTCTTTTCTTTAGAAAATTTAAAACATAAGAATTGATTTAAAGCATCCTCATCTTTGGGCAAATCCATATTCCAAATTGTTAAACCAAAAATATAATCTAACCAACCTTCTAATCGCTCTTCCTCTTGATTTTTATTAATAAAAACAAAGCTATAATTAATCCTCCCAATTGGACAAAAATAAACGAAATCTTTTTCTAAAAATGGTTCATCCGTTCTGCCTAATAAGAAGTCTATAGTTACATTAAAGTATCCTGCAATAGCTACTAAAGCATCAAAAGAAGGCATTGAAACTCCTTTTGTATACTTGGTTATTGCAACTGGTGCCATGCCTAAATTATTGGCTAATTCTTTCTTTTGGATTCCAAACTCTTTTATTAGCATCTCCAATCTATTAGAAAATTCACTTTTTGCAGATATATTTACACTACGAAAATTCATTAAGCTATCAAAAAACTTCATAATTTCCCCTTTCTCTTCTATTGCTTTTTTATTTTATATATATTATAATATCCTCAAGTAAACAAATAATTGCTTGTTTGGCAATTTCTTCATTATTTTGTATTTTTTATTATTTCTAAAATTGCGAATACAAAGAATTAACATTTCTTTTTCTATTATTATATTATATCAAATTTGCAATGTTGATACAATGAAAGGAGGATATTATGAACCTTTATACCGTTCGAGAAGCTTCAGAACTTTACTTCAACAAAAATGTTAGTGTTAGCCATATCTACAATTTAATTAGAAGCAAAAGTTTAAACTGCATCTATATCGGTCATAAAATTTTAATCCCAGAAGAAGCTTTAGAAAATTACTGTAAAGCAAACTTCAATATTAAACAGGAGTATTTATAATGAAAAGTAAACAACCAACTTGGAAAAAACAACGTGATTATTATGCTATTACACTCCCAAACGGAGAAATTAAATATGTCCGAGACCGTATTAAACGTCGGAATAAAAATATCACAAAATAAACCTTCTGATCTATGCTGCGCGAGGCGCTAGAGTCTATTACTTTAAATAGTCTTTAGCGCTTTTTATTATCTCTATTTTAATTATATATTCAAACTATTTCCAGAATTTAATGGGAACATAGATACATCACTCCCATCCAACCACATAGTATCTAGCTTTATAGCGGTAACATACCTCAATAAATTTGCCCTATATCTCCACTTGTCGAAAAGTGTGTTCCCATAATAACTTTTGTAACCAAGCTATTTTCTAACTTTATATCCCCTCGCATGCAGTGCGTATGGTGTATGAATGGATTAGCTTGCTATCTATTCACATTTCTAGTTTACAACCTATAGGAGGTTAGTATGACCAAAGGTCGAGCAAATGACTCTATTAAAATCTATTGTGATAGCATGTTAAAAAAGCAAATCAAAAATCTAGCAACCTTAGAAAACAAAACCACCTCTGATCTGATAAGACAAATTATAGATGAACATTTTCAGCAAAAAGTTTTTCACCAACCTAATGCTGATACAAGTTCATTAAGCAAAGATATCTCTAGATTAGAACTCTTTATAACCATGTGTTTTAAAGTTTTATTCTATGCTCTAGGTAAAGCTGAAGCATTTGAAGACATCTGTAAACATGTATATACAGATAAGAAAGGAGGTAAAATTCATGAATAATGTAAATAATCACATTGCCTTTAAGGAGATCCAAAAAGGCAAGTTAGTATTAAGCCTTATCAAAAAATACTTATTAAAAGCTATTGGCTTTACTATACTTCTAGAGTTGATTCTTTCTCTATTCTTACTTTCAGTATTCTTAAAAAAAGCAGAAAGCATTGTTTCCATTCAAAATATTTCTATTACTAGAATAGTGGCTTTAGAATATATTAATCCGTTCAATACGGATACTACCAATATATCCATAGGAAGCTTTATATCTAGCCATAAATTTGATATTACGATAGATCCACATCAAAAAATCAAATTTAAACTCTACAAAGATATCATTAATGAACTTACAAATAATAGACTCTTTAATTTAAAAGAACGGTATGTTATATACCTTTGGCTTAGTTTATTAGTTAGTGTATCTAGCTCAATATACTTAGCTTATTATCAATACAAAAAAGATATTCAAATTTCAAAAAAGGAGATACATATGCGAGGCATGCAGTTATTAACTCAAAATCAAATTGAAACTATATTAAAAGATAAACCACATGTTTTATCTATCGGAAATATTCATATTCCCACGGATACGGAGTGTAAACATATCCTAGTTTTCGGTGCTAGTGGATCTGGTAAATCGGTTTTATTAAGCCAGTTCCTACATCAAATCAATGACTATAGTAGTAAACACCAAGATAAGCGACATTATATATTAGTTGATATTAAGCCTGAATTTGTAAGTAAGTTCTCTAAACCAGATGACTTCATCTTTTGTCCTTTTGATAAACGATCATTAAATTGGACTATCTTTAATGATATAGATGATATTTCAGATTATGACACTTTCGCTTCCCTATTATTTGAAAATAAAAATGCCAAAGACCCTTATTGGGGCTTGGCTTCTGCTGCTATATTTGCTGATGGATTAAAATATCTAGCTTTTCAGGGTAAAACTAAAAATAAAAATATTATTGATTTTTTCAATCAACCTATCGAAGATATTAAAGAAAAAATCAATACCTTACCAAGTGAATTAATTACTTCCAATCAGCATTTAAACTCCGCCGATGGTACTATCAGTTCAATCATCTCTACCCTGGTTGCTGGCTTACTGCCTTTTAAACATTTAAAAGATAAAAATGATGGTACTCCTGAGTTTTCTTTTAAACGTTATATTCGAGAAGAATACAAACGTAGTAATGGAACTATTCCCAACCTATATTTACTAGTACCTTCTAATAGACAGCAAATTATGGCTCCTCTGTTAGCTTTAGCTATGGATATTATGATTAATGAAGCCCTAACCTTACCAGAAAGTAAATCTTGTCGTTTATATTTTATAATCGATGAAATTGGCAGTGTAAATAAAATTCAACTACTACCTGATTTAGTCACTAAAGGACGTAGTTATGGCATTAGTATACTAGCTCTGACACAAGACCCAGGTTTATTACGAGATAAATATGGTCCTCAGGTTATGTTATCCTTCTTAAATAACTTTGGTACCCAAATCGTTTTACGAATTAATGATTCTAGTACCGCAAAAGAATTATCTGAGAACTTTGGATCAGAAGAAAAGCTAGAATATAAAGCTTCTATCCAATTGCAAGAAGATGGCAAAAAAACACCATCTTACTCAAAGGATACTGTCACTAGTGCATTAATACTTCCTAGTGAATTACAAAACCTAGAGCCATTCCATGGATATGGCAAAATTGTAGGTTTTAACCCTTTTAAGCTTACTGTGCCTAAAGTTTTCTTTAATCAGAAACATGCTGAAAACTTCATCCCTATAGATAAAGAAACTATTGAAGACTATAACTTAGCCTCAAAGTTCCACAAAATTAAGAAATAAAAGGAGAATGCTGTAATATGTTGACTACCTCAAATATATCTATGATTCAATCAGGTGAATATTATGGAAAGGATGACTATTACAGTCGAACCTTAACAAAAGAAGATTTCTGGTATGGACATGGCTTATTATCTCCATTAGGTGAAGATATTCCAAATCCATACCAGGATATCTCTACCCCTCTTACTCATGCAGATTACGAACAAAAAAGAAACTCTATGAGAAAGGAATTTCCACCAGATTCAAAAAATCTAGCTATTGATCTAACTTTTTCTCCACCTAAATCCGTGTCTATTGCTATGCTAGATCCAACTTTAAAATATCAACTAATAGAAGCTCATAATCAAGCAGTTAAAAACGTACTTGCTTATGTAGAGTCAAATTATATTATCTGGCGAAAGCATACTAACAAAGACAACAAAACAAATCATATAAAAACACAAAATGCTTTATTTGCTTGTCTACAGCATCGTGTATCACGTGAACAAGACCCCCAGTTACATACTCATTGTTTATTATTCAGAAAAACTATGGTAGATGGAAAAATTATGACCATAGAAGACCGCTTTATCCACTCCAATCAGTACCTTCTATCTCTAATGTATGACAATGAATTATCTAAAGCCCTTCAAGAACGTAAGATACCTCTTCGTGAGTCTAATAGTCTGGATCAAAAAAATAAGCACTTTGAAATAGATGGTATTAATGATACTTTAATTGACCACTTCTCTAAAAGAAAAAATCAAATCCAACAATACCAAGAAACATATGGATTTTCTGATAGTTGGGAAGGTTCACACGCCGCTGGGTTAGCTTCACGAAAAGCTAAGTCTGCCGAAAATTTGCAAGACTTAGAAAAAATGTGGCTCCAAGATATTAGCGACCTAGGTGGATTTGTTGTCGAAAAGGAACCAGAAAAGACTAATTCTACAAAATTATTAGAGATAGACACTATAGTTAAAAACTCTATCAATTTACTTCAGGAAAAGTCCTTCGCCTTCTCTAAAGCCGATCTTATGATAGAGGTATATAAAGAAGGTATAATGATGGGTATAACGCTTCCAGAGTTTGAAAAGTCATTTGATGCACATCTACAAGTAGACCTAATTAAAGCTGGTTTTAGAACCCTTAATAATGAGGTATATTATACAACACCTAAAAATGTCGCACGTGCAAAATATATAGATTCTATCCTATTGCAAGAGCGTATAGAAAACTATGCAACGCTTTCCGAGAAAAGTGCTATAGATAAAAGAAATACCATTTCAAGTGAGCTTAAAGCTAATTATGGTTGGGATCTTACTAAAGGACAAAAAGAGGCTGTAACTAAAATGTTATCAACCTCTGAGAAATATATAGCAATTGAAGGAATTGCTGGTTCCGGAAAGACTACTATGTTAGAACAAGCTAAAAATTTATATCAGAATCAAGGTGTTAAAGTCATTGGGATGGCCTTTACTGGTAAAGCTGCCGAAGCTATGGAAACAGAAGCCGCTATTCCTTCCCAAACAATTCATAGGTATCTTAATCAACTATCGCCTTCCACACCTCATGATACGTGGGATTTTTCATCTGTAAAAAAAGCTGATTGCCCAGAAGTATGGATTGTGGATGAAAGTTCGATGCTAACAGACCATTTGCTAAGCAATATACTCAAAGCCTCCGAGCAAAGAAATGCTAAAGTAGTATTCTTAGGAGATCCGAATCAACTCCTTCCTATTGGTACTGGTAATGCTTTTGCTAGAATGACTCGCGAAGGGGCTGAACAAGTACCTACTGTACGTATGCGTGAAATCAACCGTCAAGAGGAGGGTTCTAATTTAAAGAAAGCTGTAGAAGCATTATCTGGCAAGTTTGATAATATCGACTCTAATTCACCTTTATCATATATTGATAATAATATTGTGGAAATACCTCAACGTCAATATCGACTAAACTCAGTGATTCATGAATACTGCACTTATGATACCTCAGCACAAGATAAAACTACAATTTTGGTAGCACGCAATAAGGATAGAAATGATATAAATTCAGCTATACACAAGAAATTAGTACAACAAAATAATTTAAGCTCTGAGCAGATATTGCCTAGTATTAATCAACGTGGACTTGAAGAATCAAAGCCCTATGCAATCGGCGAAAAAATAATATTCACTAAAAATGATTATAGGATAAAAGATACTGAAGGTAATCGCGTAGAAGTTAAAAATGGACAGCTTGGTAAAATCACCGATATCAAAGGCCATAAAGTCACGGTAGAAACCCCCTCAAAACAAACCGTCACCTTTGATACACGAGAATACAAGCATTTCGATTACGGCTATGCTATAACTACCTTCAAAGCACAAGGAATAACCACAGACAATGCATTAATTGTACATGATAGTACCCAAAAAGGTTCTAATACAAGGAACAAAATATATGTGGATGTAAGCAGAGCTAAAAAGTCCGTTAAAATATTTACAGATGATCGAGAAGCCCTTGCAAAGCAAGCTAAACGATATCACAAAAAGATTACCGCTGAAACCTTCTCTCATCATTCTACTAGCAATAAGGAAAGGAATAGAAATCATGTCAAAGAAAACAAAATTAAGACGCTCTAACGGTGAAGGTACCTTCTATCAAAGTAATGGAAAATGGTATGGTCAATTTAGTATTTCCAAAAACAATAAACTAATCCGTCGTTCTTTTTCTGGAGATACTAAACTAGATGTATATAAAAAAGGGCAACAATGGATAGAACTTGAAAGCTTAAACTCCTCAAATTTTTCATCCAAAAACACCAAATTAAATGAACTTTGTTTGTATTGGCTAGATGAAATAAAACGAGTTAGCGTGAAGCCAAAAACTTTTAAAAAGTACACCTCTACTTTGCTTCTTTATATTCTCCCCTATTTAGGGCAAAGAAAAGTATCGTCAATTTCACCTCAAGATATACAGGAACTCCTTAACCAATGGAATGATGGAACCCTAAAAGGAAAAAAAGGGCATATTATCTCATCTAGCACAATACGCTGCACTAGACGGTACTTATCTGAACTATTTGAATATGCTGTAAATATAGGATTAGTATTAAAAAATCCAGTCAAGCTGACGAAGCCTCCTAGATTAATAACTACAGAGATTCATACATTATGCATCGAGGAAATCCATCGATTATCCTCTGCAATGAAAACTCAACTTATGGATCATATAGATTCACCATATAGAATTAACTACTATGCTTCTTTTATAGCAGTAAAAATAGCTTTAGGCACTGGTATGCGCCTAGGAGAAGTATTTGGTTTATGTTGGGATTGTGTCGACTTAGACCACTCTATTATCTCTGTTCGCCGTAGTATTCAAACTGGTACAAAAGAACAACTATTCCAAGAAACAAAAACTAAAACATCACGCCGTAGTATACCAATTAGTAAAGAATTACACGAGGATCTTAGAACATATAAAGACTTTCAAGATACGTATATTCAAGAAATCGGTGATAAATGGACAGACACTTCTAGAATTGTAATATCTGGTATCTTTGGTAAAGTATTATCTACCAGTAACTTTAAATCTAGATATTTTATTCCTGTATTAAAAAAACTACATTTAGACCATATTACCTTTCATGACCTTCGCCATACACATGCAACTATTCTACTCTCTCAGAAAATAAACCCTAAAATAGTACAAGAACGATTAGGACATTCCTCAATTATACTAACATTAGATACCTATTCACATTTAGTACCTGATATACAGAAAGAGGCGGTTAATGCCCTTGACAATTTAGGATTGTGACAATAAAATTTTTAGGATACTACTGCTATAGTTAAAAATAATATCCAGTACTATGGCAGCTATTGCAGCTATTAGAGCATATAACAAATGATAAATCCTCTGTTCCACCCTATTATATTTAGAATCTATTTTATCTAATAACTTTTCATACTTACTTTCTAATTTTTCATCCACGTTATTAATCCTATTGCTTAGTTGGGTATATTTATCCGCTACATCTACTTTTAATTCCTCTACACTTTTATTAAGTATTTCAAGTCTTAACTCATACTGTTGATTAAAAAAAATTTCACAAGATTCAATAGTTTCATAATTACTCCGTTTCGTCATAAAACTATCTGACTGAATCTTTTTTATATCCATCTTATACCTCACTATTAATCTCACATGAATCTTGAATCATTATTTCTAAAGTTCTAATAATCGAGTCCACATCATGTCTATCCACTTCAAACTCTAATGTTTCTCCATCCATACGTATTAATTTTAACATTTTAGTTTGACTCATAGGTACTTGTGATCTAACCAATCCTGCAAATTTAAGTGGCTTAATACGTGCAAGTGCTGCTTGTTCTACTTCTTGGCTAACAAGATTATAGTAAATTTCTAATTCATTAATAAAACGTGCATCTACATTTTCAGGCCATTCAATCTCACGCAACTCTGGAATCCTTTTTTTATTGTATTTAGAATACAAAAAATTACGACTAAAGTGTAACACCATTTCATGACTACTTCCCATTAAAAGGCTTAATGCATCATTCATTGCTTTATAATTATGTGGCCAACTACTCTGCATTTTATATGAATTGAATATCTGTAGTGCTTTAATAAAAATTGAAGAGTCTTTATTATAATTATCAATTAAATCACTAATATAGCTAACTGCCTTATATCCATTTTCAAAGCTCATATAATCTACTCCTAATTAAAACTACTAAAAAAACTACTAAATTTTACAAAAAAGCGGATAGCTCTATCCTGAACTATCCGCTTATTTACTCTGGTGATCCAGGAGGGATTCGAACCCCCGACCCACGGCTTAGAAGGCCGTTGCTC
>ERZ773076.818-NODE-818-length-14705-cov-4.997816_pt1 | contig 14705 bp, 21 predicted proteins | sample MGYA00580613_ERZ773076 | MGnify/ENA primary metagenome ERZ773076 (study PRJEB29015, sample SAMEA2738005) | human oral metagenome | biome: human oral; feature: human-associated habitat; material: dental | place: China | collected 2057 ...
CAGACCGTATTGAACTTAAAAAATACTGTCCAAGATTAAAAAAAGTGACTTTACATAGAGAAACTAAATAATAAAGTTTGAAAAGCCTTAAAGTATAAACGTTTAAGGCTTTTTGTTTTGCCACTTGAATGCCATTTGAATGCCATATTTTATAAAGCCATAAATTTAGCAAACTTATCAGCCATATTATCTCGTTGTTTTTCTGTTACGTGAGCATATATACTCATTGTTGTTTTTAGGTCTGAATGGCCTAATCTATCTTGTACTTCTTGAATAGTAAAGCCACTTTCAAAAAGTAAACTACAATGTGTGTGTCTAAAACCATGTATCTTTATTTCTTTAAACTTATGCTTCTTGCATATTTTCCTTAACTTATCATTAGTGAAGTTAAGATATAAATAATCATTTGTGATATCGTTAGTAAAACATAGTTGATTTTTCTTTATTCTAATACCTAGAGAGAAAAACAATTCTCTTTGTTTAGCTTTCCAACGTTTAAGTATTAACTTAGTTTCTTCATCGATACTAATTTTTCTTATACTACTTTTACTTTTAGGTGTTTGAACAGTTATTTTATGTTCGCTATTTATAGACAAAGTCTTATTGATGTTTATATTATTGTTGGTAAAGTCAATATCAGACCATTCAAGAGCCTGTAACTCTCCTTTACGAATACCAGTATAAGCCAGCACCCTAAACATCGCAGAAAGCTTAATATCGTTTGTACTATCTACTAGTTTAAGAAAGTGATTTAATTCATCTTTAGTGTAATATAAATCCTTATCATTGCTAGTAATATCAATTTGCTTTTTTGGTAGTAATACATCTTTCATGGGGTTACTGTAGATAACTTTCATCTTAACAGCATAATCAAAAATCATACCACCATATATTTTTATTTTCTTTAGTGTTGATAGTGAAAATTCTTTACTATAATCAGTAATGATTTTTTGACAATAAGGTAGAGTAATCTTTTTTAGTTGAATATGTTCTAATTTATCAAGTAATAGTTTGAACACGTATGAGTTTACAACTAAAGTACTTTCTTTAATGGTATGTTGGTAACCCTCGTACCATAATTCATATATTTCTTTAAATGTTGTAACATCTGTATTTAACAAACCTTTATTAGCTATTTCAGTTTTAATTTTAGCTTCACATAGTTGAGCTTCTTTTTTAGTTTTAAAACCGCGTCTTGTTGTTTTTCGAACTTTACCAGTTATTTCATCTTTTCCTAAGTAAAGTTGTATCATGTAATATTTTTTATTGTCTTTTTTGTTAGTGTATTCTTTAATCATTTTTATCATTTCCTTTCTATCTAGCACATATCAAAGAAATTAATGATTGAATTGTTACTATATACATGATATAATATGTTATACACAATTATTTTAGGATCTTTTAAGAGTTACATTTTTATATGACGATATAAAAGTGCTTAAAATAGTCCTACTGGTTTAAACGGCCACAAACTCTCTATCTCTTGGCGGGGAACAGGGAGTTTTTTTATTCGTCTAATTTAGAACTTATTTCGGTTAATAGTTCTATTATTCTAGCATTTTGTTTTTCAACATTATCATTTTGTTTTATGATTATATAATTTTGAGTAGTAATAGCACGTAATAATTCATTATTTCTAGTATCAATATGTTTTGTAGGTAAAAACAAATCTGATAAACCACTGCCTGCGTTAGCAAAAAGTGAGGTAGCATATCTTAGACTTTCCTTTGTTTCTTGATTAATGTCATCCAAATAAAATTTCTCTAATTTCGCATCTAATTTACTATTTTTTTTATCTTGTTTTTCCCTGTCTTTCTCCTTCATCTTTGCTTCTTGGATTGCTTGTTGTTTATCCATTTCTTCTTTTATTTTTGAAAAGAAACCTTTTTTCTCTTTATCCACAATTAATCCTCCTTTATATATTTAATTCTTTCCTCACATATTCTATAGTCTAATTTAAATGATTCAGATATGTGAGATATATTATTTATTTCTTTTATTTCCTCATCTGAAATTATAAAATAGCTTGCGAACAGGTCGGCTTCTATTTCTTGTCTTGATAATGGCACTCTTGAAATACGTCTAAGGAAATGTAAATTAGAACCTTTATGTAAAATAAAGTGACCTAATTCATGTGCCATTGTATACCGTTTATCAGTGTCAGATAAGTTGTTATTGATGTGTATGTAGTGATATGTTTTGTTACAAATTTCCAAAGTGTGATATAGCCCGTTGTTTGTTCCTAAATCGTTAAATAGTACTGATATTCCTAATTGTCTAGCGATATTAAATGGATTGGTGGTTCCGTACTCCTTAATCAAGGAGTAGTAAACATCTTTAATCGTCATTTTCTGATTTGTGACGTGCCATAGCAATTCTTGCTGCTTGCTCGATTGAAGCACGCACTAATTCTTTTGTTACTTCATCCATTGGCTCGCCACTATACATCAGGGCTTGATTACTATTTAAATTATCCATCAGGTCATTTACCATGTTTGCTATATCAATTTCTTTTTGGTCATCTTCCCAGCCCATAAGAAAAGCAGGCGTGGTGTCTAATACTCTAGCTAATTCTTTGATTTTGCTAAGTCCTAAATCTACTTCATCTCGTTCATATTTTCCGATTAACGTATCATGAACATTTATAAGTTTTGCCAATTCTTTCTTTTTTAAATTTTTAGATAATCTCTTTTGTTCTATTCTCTTACCTAATGTCATTTTACAACGCCTCCTTTGTTTTAATTATACAATATTATATTCCTATTTTCAAGAACAAGGTTATGTTTTTTAGTATTATTTTTTAAAAAAACAAGAAAAAAATTCTTGACAAGTATAAAAACTCATGTTAAGATATAGTTACAGTCAAGAATATAGTTCTTGAAAAATAATAAAAAAGAAAGGTGGTACTATGGATAAGCTAAAAGGAAAAATAAGAGAGCAAAGAAAAACTTATAAGCAATGTGCTGATTATTTAAATATCTCAGTTAGTAGTTTCTCTGATAAAATCAACGAAATTCAAGACAGGGAATTTAAAAAAAGCGAAATGTTACTTTTAATAAAATTCTTAGCATTAACTAAAGAAGAGGCTAATGATATTTTTTTTAAGCAATAACAAGAATATAGTTCTTGAAAAATAATAAAAAAGAAAGGAGTGATTAAATGTTCAGTGAAGAATTTGAAAGGCAAGTAGTAAAAGCAGTTCGTGAAGTAGTCAAAGACATCTTACAAGATGAAATAAAGCAAGATAAACGATTCAACCAAAAAGAACTCTGCAGAGAGTTAAATATAGGTCAAGATACTTTAGCTGAGCTTAATATTCGAGGACTTAGACCGACCAAAGTTGGTAGACAGTATATCTATCTCGAAAGCGAAGTAAATAAGTTTTTAAAAGAAAATACAATTTAAATTTAAGAAATCTAGCACATATCAAAGAAATTAAAGAAAGGAGCATAAACAATGGAAATAAAGAAATTAAATGGAGGACTAGAATAGAGATGAGCGTTCAATTTAAATGTATATATGTGGTGCTTATGTTAATAAATTTATGTTTAAATATTTACGCCCAGAAAACGAAAAATAGAACTTTAGAGATAGTCACCTGGGCGATAGTATTACATGTTCCGTTTATCTATGTTATACTTTCTCACTAATTCTGAATAAACATAAGCGATAACATTTGAAACTACTTGATAAGTAACTTTATCTGTTATCAGAGGTGTAATTATAGAGAATACGGTTATAAAGAAACATATATCACGATTTAACACCATGTTTTTTACAACTTCCTTATCCAAAAAAGGGTTGTTAAGAATTTCATTATTTTCTTTTATCTGATTTTCAAACCCTAATTCAATTTCTTCTTGAATATCTTTTGGGATATATGATTTTGAGGTTATAAGCGCCTCTTGAAGTTTTGGAAGTTCACGAGTTAGTGTTTCAGTTGGGATATTAAACTTTAAATCTTTTAGTGCTTCGGAAATTAACTTTTGCTGTGACTCAAGTGTGTTAGTAAAGTACAGTTTTTTAAGTTCTCGGTTTGCAATTTTAAGAGGTTCACTGTAATAAGCGTTAACAGTTTCTCTTAGTCTGGTTAAGTTGTTAACAAGTGGTTTATTTAAGATTTGAATAGCTAGATTGATTGCTTCTCGTTGGTTTATAACTGGTTCAAGCGCTATTTCCATTTGTTTGCTTAATGAAACTAAATTGTCAGGATAATAAAATATCTTATTTGAATTATTCATAGTTTAGTTCCTTTCTAAAGTATTAAGTATTTCATTGAAAAGGTTTAGTAGTAGAATTTAATTTCCAGGAAATACTCAAATAAATTATACCAAAATAGTGAAAGAAGGTCAAACATTTATGAAAAAGTTTAATAAGTTAATAAATGAACGTTTAAAAGAATTAAATATGAGTAAATACAAGTTAGCAAAGTTAACAGGGATTTTTGAACAAACAATTTATTCCATTTTAAAGGGAGAATCAAAGAATCCTAGATTAGATCATGTTGTTAAAATAGCAACGGTATTAGATATAGATTTAAACAAATTGAAAGGAGAGCAGCAATGATTAAATACTTACAGAAAAGAACACTTAATCTTATATATTGGACATTTACAATTATTTTCCTATGCGCATTAGCAATGACTAAAATAGAGTTTGAACAACTGTTTGCAGGGTATTTGTTGGCAACAGGTTCAATGTGGGCTGGGTTCGATAAAAGATTTGACAAATATTTTGAGTAGGAGGTAAAAACATTGAAATTACAACATTATGATTATTTTGCACCAATAATAGAATGGGCGGAAGAAAGAAATTTGTTTGAAAAAGGGCGTTTGACCAAACAGATGCTTAAATCATCAGAAGAGTGCTTAGAATTACAAACGGCAATAGAAAGTTATGAGAACGGAAATAAAGCAGCATTAGAGGAAATTAAAGACGCTATTGGCGATATATACGTTACTCTAGTTATTGCAACTCAAATGAGGGTTAAGAATCCGTACGAATTGTTTAGAAAGATTGAATTAAGAGAAAACCATCCGATTGTACGATTTAATTACAAACTCTACACAATGGAATTTAAGAAATTTGATTTCAGCATATATGCGTGCTTCATTTCAGAAAATGCTTATAATGTGGATTTAAAACTTGCTAAGTACATAGAATTCTTAGATTTTACAGCTAAAACTTATAATTTAGAACTCACGGAGTGCATAGAGTTAGCTTACAATACGATTTCAATGCGTAAAGGCAAAATGATAGATGGTAGTTTTGTTAAGGAGAAATAAACATGAAAAAATACAGAATCAAACTGTGGGAATTGATGGCTGAAAGAAATTTAAAAGTAACAAAGGTGATGGAAGATACAGGATTAAGTAGACCCACATTGAACAGTCTTAAATACGGAAAAAGTAAAGGAATTCAATTAGAGACTATTAATATCTTATGCAACTACTTAAGAGTTACTCCAGGAGAACTCTTCGAAGAAGTTAAACCTGTCAAACCTGTTTATCCCACAAAAAAAGCAGCCATTAAAACAACGGCTACTTAATAAAAAATTCAATTATAAAATATCACAAAAAAGGAGAAAATGCAAGAAATGAATAACAATGTTAAAAATCCACAACATTATAAAATAGGAAATTTAGAAACAATAGATCTAATCCAACAAATAGTAGATGACTTCGGCAGTGTTTGTCAAGCAAATATATTAAAGTACGGAATTAGAGCTAATAAGAAACATGAAAGTCCAAAAGATGACATTCAGAAAACAATTAGATACGGTGAATTTTGGCTTAATCACTTAGACGGTAAGCCTGCAAGTAGTCCAAGAGTTGAAGAAATAGCAACCATAGACAAGTTAAAAGATATGTTAAACAGTCAAGAACAAGAGCTTATCCAAGATAAGAAGATAAAAGGTGTCATTATTGATGGTAAGCAAGTTCCTGAACATGTAGCTCAAGATATAATCAGAGAATTATGGGAGGCCTTGTATGGAAAATAAAAGATTTAGTGAATTAATAGAAGACTTAAGATTTACAAGTAATAAAATTTCAGACCAATTAGACAACAATGAATTTGATAGCCTAGAACGAAGAATATTAAGACAGGCTCAGGATATTTTAAACAATAGGGTCTGTGAAATGGAGGACTTCAAAAATGAGGAAGAATGTTGGAGTTAATCTAACTCAAGCAATCAGGAATTATATTTTTAATAATCCTGGTTGCAGCAAATATGATTTAGTTAATGACTTAGGTTTTCCTTACTCAAAAATGAGGATGGCTATAAGCAAATTAAAAAATAATGGTGAAATTTTAATCGAAGATGGTTGTTATACGGCTCTTGAAAGTTTGGCTTACTTAAAAGAGTATAATCAAACACCCGAAGAGTTCTCAAGAAGGGAATATCTTAAAAAATTAGTAGATGTAGTAATAAACAATATTCAAGAATGTAATGACCATAATATTAAAATTCAATACATTCAAGAAGGTAGAAGATTATTAAAAGATTTAAAATAAAGGAGATTTTTAAAAATGGAATTAAAAGTAAACGTAAATGTAATTATTGCAAGCAAAGAAGATGTGAATTTGTTGGAAGATGTTCTTATTAAACTGGGTAATGGTGAGTTTAATGTGGGTAGTATATCTACTCAAAATATATCATCAGTTCCAACTTCGGTAAGTCAACCAGTTCAAGAAATTCAAAATGTTGTCCCAATTACCCCAGCGCAAAATACCGCTCCCGTACAAACAGCAGTACCAACGGCTGCAAAAACTTACACATTAGAAGATTTACAGCGCGCTTCTGGTGCATTAGTGCAAGCTGGAAAAATTCAACAATTGCAAGGCTTATTACAACAATTTAATGCGGTATCATTAGCACATTTAGCTCAAGAGAACTTTGGAACTTTTGCACTTAAATTAAGAGAATTAGGAGCGGATATTTAATGACAGAAATTAATCACAAAGAAAGGGCTCATGCCAAGCTTAGTGCTAGTGGTGCTAGCAGGTGGGCGACTTGTCCTGGTAGCGTCCAGATGGAAGATGGTATTCCGGATAACGAATCTGTCTACGCAAAAGAAGGGACTTTAGCGCACGAATTAAGTGAACTTAAACTTAAGCATTATTTAGATCCAAAAGGATTTGGTAAAAGAAAGCTTAATGCTGCAGTTAAAAAGCTTAAAGAAAATGAACTTTATCAAACTGAAATGGATTCTTATACAGATTCTTATGTGGATTTCATCAAAGAAAAAGCCTTGAGTTATTCATCACAACCTTACATTGAGATTGAAAAAAGAGTTGATTTTTCTAAATGGGTAGAAGGTGGATTTGGTACTTGTGACTGTATCATCATTCAAGGCAACACACTTTCTATCGTTGATTTGAAATACGGTAAAGGTGTTCCTGTTTCAGCAGAACAAAATGAACAACTTATCTTATATGCACTGGGGGCTTACGAAGCATTCAGTCTGATTTACCAAATAGAGCACGTTGAAATGAATATTGTTCAACCTAGACTTAATAATATATCTAGTTGGACTGCAGATTTAACTGAACTTCTATTATGGGGCGACTATTTCAAATTTCAAGCTGAAAAAGCGTTAAGTGGTGAAGGTGAGTTAGTCCCTTCCGCTAAAGCTTGTAAGTTTTGCAAAGCGAGAGATATTTGCACGGCAAGAGCTGAGAATAATCTAACTTTAGAAAAAGAAATACACTTGAATCCTAATGAGATTCCAAAAGATAAGCTTTACGATTATATCTCAAGAGGTGAGGATATTGCTAAGTGGGTTAACGATTTAAAAGCTTATGCACTTAACTTATGCTTGGCTGGTGAAGATGTAAAAAGCCTAAAGGCTGTAGCTGGAAGGACTTCACGCTCTTGGTCTAATCAAGATGAAGCACTTAAGAAATTAATAGATGGAGGTATTGACGAAGCAATAATTTACGATAAAGTACCTTTAACTTTGGCCAAACTAGAAAAGGCCCTTGGAAAAGAACAATTTACATCGTTAGTAGGTGATATGGTAGTAACAAGCGAAGGTAAGCCTACTTTAGTGTTTGAAAATGACAAACGACCTTCAATAACAAATACAGTAAATGCAACTAGCATTTTTAAACCATTAAATTAAACAGAAATTAAGGAGATTATAAAATTATGACAAACGAAACAACAGCAGTAGTACAAAATGTAAGATTAAGTTATGTGAACGTGTTTAAACCGTACTCAAATAGCCCGGAGCAAGCTCCAAAATATAGTGCCACTATATTATTGCCAAAAAGCGACTTAGCAAGTAAGCAAAGTTTAGATGCTGCAATTCAAGCAGCTACTCAAAAAGGTCTTAATGAAAAATGGAACGGAGTAATGCCTCCTGTGGTTGCTAATCCTATTCATGATGGTGACGGAGTGAAGCAAGACGGGACACCGTTTGGAGATGAATGTAAAGGTTGTTGGGTATTTACAGCCAGTTCAAACGCTGATAGACAGCCTCAAATAGTTGATAAAAATGTTCAACCTATATTGGACCAGTCTCAAATTTATTCAGGAGTGTATGCCAACGTAGCGATTAATGTATTCCCATATATTCACACAGGTAAAAAAGGTGTTGGGTTTGGTTTAACTCACATTCAAAAAGTTAGAGATGGAGAAGTTTTAGGAGGCGCACCAGTTGCAGCTGATAAAGTATTCAACGCATTAGGTGGTGCGCAAGCAAATAATCCGTTCCCTAATCCACAACATTACCAACAACCAATGCAACAGCAACCTGTTCAACATTACCAACAACCAATGCAACAGCAAGCTGTTCAACAATATCAACAACCTGTTCAACAGCAACCAGTGCAACAAAATACTTTCGGGGTTGATCCAATTACTGGACTTCCACTTTAAATTTAAAATTTAGGGGGTTATTAAGCCCCCTATTAATAGGAGGAAACTATGCAGCATTTAAGTATAGATATTGAAACTCGAAGCAGTGTCAATATTGCTAAGAGCGGGGCTTACAAATATGCCCAGTCAGATGACTTTGAAATATTAATGTTCTCCTATAAGCTTAATGATTTACCCGTTCAATTGGTTGATTTAAAACAAGGTGAGGAAATTCCCCCTTATATAGTAGGATTGCTTGATGATGAAAATTGTATTAAGCATGCGTATAATGCCGCTTTTGAGTGGTATTGCTTAAATCAAGCTGGGTATAAGACAAATATTTCCCAGTGGAGATGTACTATGATGCACGCTACGTATTTAGGACTACCTGCAGGATTAAGCATGACTGGTAACGCAATAGGGATTGCAGAAGATAAAAAGAAATTAACAACTGGAAATAGGTTGATTCAGTTCTTTTCAGTGCCATGTAAACCTACTAAGACTAATGGTGGCAGAACTTGGAACGACCCTCACCATGACTTAGATAAGTGGAAACTGTACTGTGAATATAATATGCAAGACGTCGAGGCTGAATACACAATTTATCAGCACTTAAAAGCCTTTGAAGTCCTAGCAAAAGAACAGAAGTTATGGGAAATGGATATTTTAATGAATGCTAAAGGAGTTAAGGTTGATAAGACGTTAGTTGATTCTATTTTAAAAATTGATGCGGAAAGCACAGAGAAACTAACAGAAGAGGCTGTTAAAATTACCGAACTTGAAAATCCTAACAGTATTTCACAACTTAAAACTTGGGTAGAAAGTCAACTTGACGAAGATTTACCAGGATTAACTAAAGATGTTATTTCTGACTTACTCTCAAGAGACAACTTACCTTTAAAAGTTAAAAGAGTGTTGGAGATAAGACAGCAATTAGGAAAAACAAGTGTTAGTAAATATTCTGCTATGGAAAACGCTATGTGTAAAGATGAAAGAGTTAGAGGCTTATTACAATTTTACGGTGCGAACAGGACTGGCCGTTGGGCTGGCCGACTTGTGCAAGTCCAAAACTTACCTAGAAATTACATCAGCACACTAGACACGGCTAGAGATTTAGCGAAAATTGGTAACTTCGAAGGGCTTAAAATTTTATATAATAACGTTCCTGACACTCTTAGCCAATTAGTAAGAACAGCTTTTATCACAAGTAAAGATAAGTTTATAATAAGTGATTTTAGCGCTATTGAAGCAAGAGTAATTGCTTGGTTAGCTGGCGAAGAGTGGGTCAACGAAGTATTTGCAACCCACGGGAAAATCTATGAAGCAACAGCTAGTCAAATGTTTAACGTTCCGATTGGTAAAATCTCAAAAGGTAATCCTGAATATGATTTAAGACAACGTGGTAAAGTGGCCACGCTAGCATTAGGATATCAGGGCGGAGAGTCAGCATTAATTGCAATGGGGGCTGATAGAATGGGCCTTACTGATGAAGAACTTACAGATATTAAAGTTCGTTGGAGAGAAGCTAATAAAAACATTGTTCGCTTGTGGTATGCAGTAGGAGATGCTGTTATTCAAGCGATGAATGGCAACGGCACTCAATATGTAAGAGGGTTAGAGATCCAACGTGAATGGGATATGATGTACGGTTTAGATTTTATTACTATTAAATTGCCAAGTGGCCGAAAATTATTCTATCCAAAACCATTCTTACAAACCAATCAATTTGGAAAAGATGCGCTCCATTATTACGGTGTTAACCAAACAACTAAAAAATGGGAAGTCAACTCTACTTATGGAGGTAAGCTAGTCGAGAACATAGTGCAAGCAATAGCTAGAGATTGTCTAGCCGAAACATTATTAAGATTATATGAGAAAAACTATGATGTTGTAATGCACATCCACGATGAAGTGGTTATTGATGCTTACGAAAATGAAAAATTAGATGATGTAAATAATATTTTAGCCGAGCCTATTCCTTGGGCTCCAGGATTAATATTAAAAGGTGCTGGATTTGAAACTAAATATTATATGAAAGATTAAGAAAGGAGGTTAAAAAGTGCAAGCAAATAGGATATTAGGAATTGCAAAGGCAAATCATAGAAAAGCAACTATTTGGCAAAATACAGATATTAGTTGGCTTGATTTTGTAGAAACTTTAAAATCTCCAGTTAGAACTCAAGAGAAATATGAGGAATTTCTCAAGCTTAAAAAGTCAGAACAAGATGAATTAAAAGATGTTGGGGGCTTCACAGGCGCTAAACTTCTAGATGGACGAAGAAAAGCAATCAATATAATCAGCCGTGATGTTGTCTGTTTGGATTTAGATAATATTCAACCGAATATGTCGGACGATATTTTAAAAAGAGTAGGTTCACTTGGTTGTACTTCTGTTGTTTATTCAACTAGAAAACACAGCAATTATACCCCTAGACTTAGGGTGCTTATTCCTCTTGATGAGAGTTGTTCTCCTGATGAGTATGAACCGATTGCTAGAAAATTGGGTAGTTTATTAGGGATTGAAAATTGCGACCCAACAACTTTTGAAGTTAACCGGTTTATGTACTATCCGTCGTGTTCAGTGGATAGTGAGTTCATATTCCAGTTTTACCCTGGTCAATTTTGCAGTCGCGCTGGTGTGCTTAATATGTATGCCGATTGGACAGACATTAATACCTGGCCACACGTTCCAGGTCAAGATACGAGACAAAAACAGCTGTTGGCCAGACAACAAGACCCTTTAACTAAAAATGGTCTAGTAGGTTCATTTTGTAAAGTTTATGATATCACAACGGCTATTCAAACTTTTATCCCTGGATTATACGAAGCAACGGCCTCTCCTGATAGATATACTTTCACAGGTGGGTCAACGTCCGGCGGAGCGGTGCTATACGATAATAAGTTCCTATACTCTCATCACGCAACGGATCCATGTTGTGGCCAACTTGTTAACGCGTTTGACTTAATAAGAATACACAAGTTTAGCAACCTCGATGATAACGTAAAAGATGGTACACCTGTAAGCAAATATCCATCTTATACAGCTATGAAAAAATTAGCACTTGAAGATGCTAATGTAGCAGCTTTGATGAATAGTGAAATGATGGCCAACGCTAAGGATATATTCAATGTAGTTGGTGATGATGAAAATTCTAAAGATGATGAATTAGACTGGCTTTCGCAATTAGAAAGAAGTGAAGAAGGAAAAATTCAAAAGACTATAAATAATATCGTATTAATCTTGGAACACGATCCAAATTTAAAAGGAAAAATCGCTATAGATACATTTAGTAATAGAGGTTTAATATTCGGTAAGTTGCCGTGGGATAAGCACTACGACCCTAACAAAGACCACCGAGACTGGTCAGAAGTAGATGATGCTTCGTTTGCGAGATACTTGGAAAGTGTCTATAAAATAACAGGTCAAGATAAGCAAGATAAGGCCCTATTAATAGTTAGTGATAGCAACAGAATTAATTATGTGGAGCAGTACCTAACCAATTTAAAATGGGATGGTGTACCAAGAATAGACACCTTACTAATAGATTATTTTGGGGCGGAAGACAATGCATTTACAAGAGAAGCTATTAGAAAAAGTTTAGTAGCTGCAGTAGCAAGGGCCATTATTGGCGGTGTAAAATTTGATGTTATGACAATTCTTGCTGGTCCGCAAGGTGTGGGTAAAAGTACTTTCTTTTCTATATTAGGCAAAGAATGGTTTAACGATAGCTTACAAACTTTTGAAGGTAAAGACGCTTCCGAGCTTATCCAGGGTAGCTGGATTGTTGAAATTGGAGAGCTTACAGCTATGAATAGACACGACACAAACGCTATTAAACAGTTCCTGAGTAAAAGAGAAGATATATACAGGGAAGCTTACGGGAGACGTACTAGCAAATATCCTAGAAGGTGTGTTTTCTATGGAACATCAAACGACGATGAGTTTTTAAAAGATCCAACGGGAAATAGACGTTTTTGGCCGATAGATATTTGTTTAGGCCCTATTAAGAAAAGTGTTTGGGACGATTTGCCAAAAGAAGTTGACCAGATTTGGGCTGAGGCATATTCATTATTTGTAATGGGTGAAAGCTTGCAGCTTAGTAAGGCGGCCGAGGAGTTGGCCAATACGGCACGTGAGCACCATAGAGAATCTAACGCTAAAGAAGGCTTGATACGTGATTACCTTGATAAACCTATTACCGAGAACTGGTATTCTCTTGATATTGGTACAAGGAAAAACATTTTAGCTGGAAAATTTGAGAACGGGGATAAGTTAGTATCAAGGACAAAAGTGTGCGCAGTTGAAGTTTATGAGGAATGTTTAAAAGGTGATTTACGATTCATGAAACGTAATGATGCAAAAGAGATTAATCAAATAATTAGTAATATAATTGGGTGGGTTAAGGATGAAAAAACATCTAGATTTGGAGTTTACGGCCCACAAAAAGGATTTAAAAGGGTGTAACTTTGGGGTGTAACTTTCAAATTCCAAAGTTACAAATTAAAAACCCAAGTGTAACTTTGGTGTAACTTTCAAAAAATACAAAACGTGATTATACCAACGTTTATCTATATCAGGTGTAACTTTAAAAGTGGAAGTTTACACCCAAAGTTACACCTCATAAACCTTGATATAATAACTCTAATTAATATTTTATATATACTTTTGTAAACTATATTACTATATATAATATAAAAATAAAGAAAATATAGAAATTATAGAGATAAATATTTCTATAGATTCTATAAATCCTATGTTTTATATACTATATAGGAAAATAAAGTTACAAGTTACAAATTTAAAAAATCTGAAATTGAAGATTAGGTTGAATAAAGATAAATGATAGAAAAGCAAATTGAAAAATATTTAACAAAGAAAATTAAAGAATTAAAAGGCCTGTGTTTAAAATTTGAATCTCCAGGATATACAGGCGTGCCAGATAGGATTATTATCTTAAAAAATAAACCAGTTGCATTTGTGGAATTAAAAAGACCTGTTGGTGGTAGATATTCGGCAAGACAAAAATTAGTAGAGAGAGATTTTAATATATTAGGTCAAAAAGTTTATAAAGTGAAAAATAAAGAAGAGGTAGATAAGTTAGTAGAGGAGTTGATAAAGTGAGAGATTTTATTCCGCATAAATATCAATTAACGGCAATTAATCATGTGATCAATGTTCCTAAATGTGGATTATTTCTTGATATGGGATTGGGTAAGACAGTATCAACCTTAACAGCAATTAAGGAATTGAAATATAATAGATTTCAAGTTAATAAAGTGTTGATTATTGCACCAAAAAAAGTGGCCGAAGGGACATGGTCGAAAGAAAAAGATAAGTGGAATCATACAAAAGATTTTAGAGTTAGTCTAGTATTAGGAAGTCAGCAAAAGAGGATTAAGGCGCTTAGCGTAAATGCCGATTTATATATTATTAATCGCGAAAATATACCGTGGTTAGTGGATTATCTTAGAAATGACTGGTATTTTGACACAGTGGTTATTGATGAAAGCAGTAGTTTTAAAAATAGTCAAAGTAAGAGATTTAAAGCCTTGAAAATGGTGCTACCTAAGATTAATAGGTTGATTGAGTTAACAGGAACACCGAGCCCAAATGGTGTGGAGGACTTGTGGGCGCAAATATATTTACTTGATCAAGGAGAGAGATTAGAGAAATATATTACACATTTTAGAAATAGATATATGGAGCCTAATAACAGGAATAGAAGTCAAATTTTTGATTATAAAGTTAAAGATGGGGTTTATGACCACATTATTAATAAGATTTCAGATATTTGTATAAGCATGAAATCAGAGGATTATTTAGAACTTCCAGACTTATCTT
>ERZ773076.820-NODE-820-length-14680-cov-8.110154_pt1 | contig 14680 bp, 19 predicted proteins | sample MGYA00580613_ERZ773076 | MGnify/ENA primary metagenome ERZ773076 (study PRJEB29015, sample SAMEA2738005) | human oral metagenome | biome: human oral; feature: human-associated habitat; material: dental | place: China | collected 2057 ...
CCGTCGTGTCTACGTCGGCGCTAGCGAGATTCCAAAGGTGAAAAGCGGCCGCGGTCTAGTACTCATCTCAACCTCAAAAGGCGTCATGACTGGCGCCGAAGCAGCCAAGGCAAAACTTGGCGGTGAGCTGCTGTTGAAGGTGTATTAAAACATTTCAATAAATAAAATAAATGCCCTCTCTATGAAGGGCGTTTATTTTATAGCGAGAAAATTATAGAAGTAGCACTTTACTAAATATGCTATAATAATCCTAACTGACTCCAGTGCTTATGATGCGCCTTATGGATTCTTTGGAGATAATATCATGCAAGGCAGTAAAGAGAATATTGTGAACATACTTTTACTTGCTGGAGCAAGTAAGGAGAATATTAGCTGGATAATGAAGCTACGAGATGAGCTATTAGAGATACAAAAATACTCGGTGTCAGTATTTAACTATACCCACTGGAAGGATGGCGGTGAAATAGACATTTCAGAAGAAGCAAAAAAACTATCTGAATATTTATCGACCAACGATGTGTCAGTAGTAATAGCAAAGTCAGCGGGTTCTCTCGTAACTGCCACGGCAAATATGTATACAGGTGCGAGCTTAAAGAAGGCTATTTTTATAGGATTTCCTCTTGAATATGCAAGGGAGAGGTGTATTGATTACGAAACACTTCTTCAAAAATTTCAAACACCAACGCTATATATACAAGCAGCCGGCGATCCCATGGGATCATATGATAGAGTACATTTAATGACAAAAAATCTGGAAAATACTATTGCGAAGCGTATAGAAAGCAACGACCACGACTATAAAAATATACCAGCTTTAATAGAACTGATACTGTCGTATATTAACGAATAGTTATTCCTTAAGTTACTAAGAACACGATCTGTCATTTGGCTAATTGCTAGCCGACCCTATTGTCAAGTTCTTCTGAAATACGATGTACGCCGATTTCGTCTCCGACATTTGCATTTTAAGCAGTTTCATGCTACAGTGCCGACAAATATAAATTAAAGAAAAGGAGTTTTACGTATTATGAATGAAAGTTTAATGGGGGGGGCGTTCAGGCGATAGAACAGAGTCATGGCGCATGTTTGCCGACCCGCAAAGTCGCATAAACGCTAGAAATGCCGAACAAGGCGATTTCGCAGCGCTAGCAGAAAAAACTGAGGGTATGTTTGCTGACCCGGAAGTTGTAAAGAAAGCCGCGTTTGTTGGCTACCTCTTAGGAGTGAGAGCCCACAGAGAACTTGGCGATAGAGCTGCTAACGTTGATTCAGAGACAGTTGCAGGAATGCTTAAAGATTTATTACTAGAAGCACAAGACGCTGTTTTAGATGCACTTAATCAACTAAATGACAGAGACGTAAAACGAGGCGAGCAACCAGGCAAAGCTAACTTTTAGCGGTTGTCTACCTACGATTTGCAAATCCGCCTAGAGAACACTCCCATCTAGCGTTTGACCTAGGCGGATTTTCATTTTATCGGCAATGCTATATAATATGGTCTGTATGAGATCGCGCGTCAAACTTCATCCGTTATTTTTCGTATCTTTCGCGCTGATGGGCGCGGGCGCGCTGCTGCGATTGCTAGCGCCGAACAAATATGAAACCGTTTGCCTAGTCGCCAATATGACCGGCGTAATAACATTTATTATAGCGATGATTGTGCAGATAGTCGCTGGCGAAAACAAGAAGCCGCGATAACGACGGTGCTAATTACTAGCTATCTCTTCTAGCGCTTGGGGGCTAATATAGAATTCGCTGGCAGCTGGCTCTGTTGACTCGTTGTCCTTTGAAGCAGGCAAATCGCCCATAGAAACACCAGAATCGCCATATACATCCCAATCAGTAGATCCGCCAGGATGGTAAAGCATGTCACCTGGTTTTACCTTTTCCCATAGATCATCCCTAACGCCTACTTTCACCTCTCTGCCGGGAGTGCCGGGACGGCAGCCTTCGCCTAATGTCATTGTTACTGTTTGCGACTCAGGAACTTCTATTGTTGCATATGTTTGACCTGCTGGAATAATGATTTCATGCTCTGGTGTATGCTGTTTATCAGTAACTTCAGTGGTGCAACCTGGTCTATTAAGTCCCTCTTGGACTGCTGCCGCTTGGGTTTTTATACTTTCATCTATGTCTGCAGCTATACCCACACCGAGTTCTATTCCCACGCAAGCTAGCACCGCCGAACCCACAACACCAAAAATAGCAGGTATTCTTTTTCTTTTTTCTCCACTCCTAAGGTTTTCTGGTATTGCTTTCCACTCTGACACTGATTTACGAAAGTCATCAATGATTCTATGTCTCATAATTTTATTATCTCCTCTCATGAAAGATAATCATATCATGTGTAGGTGAAAAAGTAAATACCAACGTATCGTGCTTTGCTTAAACTTATTTGTAAAGTAGTGCAGCCAGATTAAACACTACACCTAAATCTGCTTCAAATCGCGTTTTACCGCTATAAATGTTACACTAAGTAATATGTTTGATCGCCTCATCCATCGCTGGCTGCGTATTCCGTATGTGCTTAATTTGCATTATTTTTCTCGTCCGAGCCGGCCGAAGGCGACTATCCTCTTGATTCACGGGCTGGGCACGTCATGGCAAACTTGGAAACCGCTGGAACCGTACCTACCGAAGGACACGCGGGTAATTGCCATTGATATGCTGGGTTTTGGCAACTCGCCCAAGCCTGATTGGAAGTCTTATGATGTGCGCGACCAAGCCGCCAGCATTGCTGCCACCTTACGCCAAAAAGCAATTACTCGCCTCGACGTTGTCATCGGACATTCCATGGGTTCGCTGGCCGCAGTGGAGCTAGCCAAACAGCATCCGCATTTAAGTCGTTCGCTCATCTTGTGCAGTCCGCCGATGTATCGCCCGCAAATAGACGAGCGGTTTCATCATCCAGAAAAAGTTTTGCGCGCTTTTTATCGATTTATTCGCCGCCATCCGGACGGTTCAAAGCGCATTCTGCAATTTGCTGACCATCATAATATCTGGCCTGACGCTGGCTTCCAAGCCGACCAAGTCACTGCCGAGTCTTTCCTGACCGCCCTGAACACTGCCATAATCAACCAGACGGCACTGGATGACGTTGCTCAATTGAAATTGCCAATTACTATTCTGTCCGGTAAGCTTGACCTATTGATCGTTGAAGGAAATTTGAAGAAATTAGCCAAAGAGCATAAAAATATCATCCGTCGGTCGATGACTATGCAAGGGCACGAAGTGACAGACGCTTACGCCAAACGTTTGTCTGGACTTATCAAGCAGCACCTGGCAGGCGAATACCCGCGTAAAAAGCCGCCGCGGCTTAAAACTGTTCCAACCAAGCTTAAACGCGCAGCCCTGAAAGGAGCAGCCAAAGCCCCGAAAACTCTCCGCTCCGTCCCGAAAAAACTGCACCCGTCCAGTAAAAAACGCCGCAACGCTCAGGGGTCATCCGCGGCGGGTCAGAGGCATGCTCAAAGAATAGGCAGGAAAACTTAATCTTTACAAGTTATTTGCTAAAATATCAATGAAAGTGTAAAATAATATTCATGAGTACAGATCATGAGAGCGTAGGAGATATTGGGTATAATCCGTGGGTGTCGGAAATTTCGACGCCTATTGAGCAAGATCTGCGTTTGTTTGAATTTCCAGAAGACGTTGAAGCAGCATTACTAAGTGCAGAAGAATTGCCTGCCCAGGCTGAAGATAGATCGGGAATAATAACAAATCCGATTATAGCAGCCAGAAAAGAACTTAGCGACCTTCCTGAGTTTGACATATTGTCCCGTACTAAGGGTGGTTTTTACGATTATTATAAAGCGGGAGACGCGTCTGTCGCTGATGTTATGCGGTATACTTTAGGAGCTGCTACTGCTAAACCTGAGACCATGAAGCATGTAGGTTTTTATTGGTCGACAACATTTGGTACAGAAAAGCCTATTTTTCCCTCCGATGCTGACAACGAAAGAAATGCAAAAGTCTCGGCAGCAAGAGAGTGGTTTTCTAATAACCAAGAAACAATGGCTAATACTCTAAAAGATCCGCTTTACGAGTTGGCTAGTGAGTTCGTAGCTGGTCATCGGGAAACTTTAGATAATTTCGGATTAATTTGCGCCGCCGGTATTCGCCAGGCTTTAGATAACCTAAAAAGTTTGCCTTTCGATGAGAGTACTGTAAAACAAATGAAGACCTTCCTTGCGTCAAGACTTCAAGATGAAAGTTCTGAATTATTGGCGCAGCGCGTACAGCCAGAAATAGACAGTGTTAAGGAAGAAATTAATAAATACAGGGGCGGCATTCTTCTTTCAGGCCCTCACGACTATGGTTATGCGCTTGACGATTTGCAAAGACGCTTAAACTATGACGCGGTACGTTCTCAAATAAATGAAGACGATGCCGCCGCCGCGATTGAAAGCTTAGAGAAATGGCGCGCGTTTGTTGCTGATGCGTTCGACGACATTAAGTACATAAACAGTTCGGATATACTTGGCGAAAAATCATTAAGAGCGAAGCCGCCGATATCTATTAAAGAAATAGATGAACGCATGTATTCGGGAATAATGACAGAAGCGGAAAAAGGTCAATATCTAGCCCTAAGAGAAAAAATTGTCCAGTATGAAAATATCGTAAGAGAATATTCGCCGTTTGGGATGGATGATGTCGATGGTTTTCCAGAATGCAAGCAGGCTATGCTTGATGACGAGGGTTTTAGAAAAAGGTTTGCCCAGGAAGTTAGGTTTGCAATTGATCCGGTTAGGCTTGCGAGGAAACTTGCTGGCGGCAGCGACTTTGTTTTTGACGATGAATTAACATCTCGCGCCCTTCATGTTTTGGCGTCTGAGGATGAGAATTTTATACGAGAATTAAATTTAACAGATGAGGCTAACAAAGTTAAAGCGATACTTCAAGAAGGACGGGACTCCAGAAAATTCGGAGATCTTGATATCATTGACTCTTTGCTTAAAAGTGAGTTTACGGAAGAGGAGCGAAAGTGTCTAATGCTTTTGGGGGCAAAGAGTGTTTACGAAAGTATAGTAAATTGCAAAATCTATGAAGATGAAATTGGCGATACAGTCAGTCTCGTGATGGATAGGCTCGATTTGGCTGGAGTGGAACATGAAATCAGCGAGGATGATTTCATTGAAGCTGCGATAAATACCTGCAACAATAAATTGAAATAGACGGCTCATAGTTGCTATAATTATCCTAAAGGAGTAACTATGAATCATACAATTTTTGACGATATCGTATCAGGTAAAATGAAATCTTGGAAGGTTTGGGAGGACGAGAAGTTTTTAGCGTTTTTGACGCCGTTTCCAAATACACCAGGCTTTACCGTGGTAATACCGAAACAGAATCCAGGCGATTACGTATTTTCCTTGGATGATGAATTGTATACTGAGATGATGTTGGCGGTGAAAAAGGTTGCGAATGTTTTAGAAAAAGCCTTTGATACGCCGCGAGTAGCGTTGATTTTTGAGGGTACGGGCGTGGCGCATGTGCATGCTAAGTTGGTGCCGCTACATGGCGATTTTGCTAGCCAGACCGATGTATGGAGCAAAGAGACTGAGTTTAGCGAGGTGTATCGCGGGTGGTTAACTACCGCAGAAGGTCCAAAAATGGACGACGCTCAGCTGGATGAGATTCAGGCGCGGATTTTGGCAGCGCAGGATAAATAATTTGTTTATGTAAATTGGAGGTATAGATATGGCCGCAGCGCTAGGTGGTAAGAAAATAATACTAATTGTAATATGCGTGATACTTGCGCTGATAGCGGGATTCGCGGCTTGGGCGTTTCTGTGGCCTAGTCGTAGCGCCGACTTGCAGAAAGCTAATATCCAGCGGCGCGATTATAACCAGTCGGTGGCGGATATTAAAAAAGTTATCGCTGACGATACCGCCAACAGCCAGGTGCGCCCAGACTGCCGTCCGATCTTGAAAACTCACGGCAAGAAGACTGCTCGCGCGGTGATGATTCTTCATGGCGTTAGCGGTTGTCCGAACGGCCCAGTGGATTTGGCGGAACGGTTCTATCAAGCTGGGTACAATGTTTATGTGCCGCGAGCGCCGCACCACGGACTGAGCGATAAGAAATTGCACGGTCAAGTGCGCGCCGCCGAATTGGTGAAATTCATGAGCGACAGCGCCGGATTAGTCAGCGGTCTGGGCGACGAGCTGGGCGTTATCGGACACTCTGGCGGTGGTACGTTAGCGACATGGCTGGCGCAATATGGCGGCGGATTGTTCTCGCGGGTACTGCTGATAGCGCCGTACTACGAGCCGGACGCTTCAAAAGCGCCGAAGTGGCAAATGGCGCTGCTGCGCAATGTTTACGGCAACCATCTGCTACCAGATCAGTTCTTCGACGATATCTTGTCGTACCGGGCGCTGGCGAATTACGTGATTATCAAGCAGAATTATCGCAATAACCTCAAAGCCGAAGGTCTGAAATATGTCGGCTTGATAATCGGCAGCGAAGACAATTTGATCGACAAAGACATGGCACTTTCCATCGCCGAAGGTATGGCTAAAGCCAGCGGCGCCAGATTCAGCTACGAAACGACACCAGCCTACATGGGCGCCGGGCACGAATTACTATCGCCGGATGATAAAATTGTTAAAAAGTACAAAAAAGAGCTGTACGGCATGTACCTGCGAGTGTATGAAAAGTGATTGGAAGCGCCAAAGCTTGCGCTGGAGAATTACTATAACTAAGTATAAGACGGGCGGTCTGGCGTTTTGATGGCGCGCAAAAATACTATTCTCCTCGTAGAAGACGAGCCCACTCTGCGCGCCGGCACCGAGCAATTCCTTCGCCAGCGCGGCTTTACGGTAGTGACGGCGACCAGCGGCGAGGAAGCGCTGGAGAGATTTACTGGGGCGGATGTGATTATTCTCGATATCATGTTACCGGGGATGAGCGGAATCGAGGTGTTGCATCAAATTCGCCAGACCAGCGATGTTCCGGTGTTGATGCTGACGGCGCTGCACGATGAGCCGACGCAAGTTGCGAGTTTTGACGAGCTGGCGGATGATTATATGAGTAAGCCGTTTTCGCTGGTGATTTTAGAAAAGCGAATTAGGGCCTTGCTTCGCCGCCAACAGTCTGTCAAAAAAACCTTGTGGCAGCGCGGCCTGGCCTCGGTGGATTTTGCGGCGTATCAGGGATTTTATGATAACAATGATGCACATCTCAAGCCCAAGGAAGTGCAGCTACTCAAACTGCTAGTAGATAATCCAAACATGGTCTGGAGTCGGCAGGCTATCATCGACAAGTTATGGCGCGATGACGAGGTACCGTTCGACCGGGTGATCGACGTCTACATCAAAAACTTACGCAAAAAATTGCACCTAGACTGCATCGTCACGGTGAAGGGAGTGGGTTATCGCTATGAAGAATCTTAAGTTATTTCCCAAGACATTTTTGGTATCAATCGGCCTATTCGCGGCGTTGATCATCCTGGTGCATGTGCTGGTCTACACCTTGATGCCGCAATTTTATCTGCAGCAAAAAGAGCGCGAAGTGGCGGATAATCTCACAGCGCTGACGACTGAACTACGCGGTAAATCGACTGAGGAGATGCGCCGAATCAGCCAAGAGTTCGCTCAGGTGAAAAATGTTAATATCACGCTGACGATTGACGGTCGCGACCAGTATTTTCAAGGGTTTCAGTCAATCAACATAGTGACTGATAGTGGTAAATCGGTCGATACTAGCGTGGTGAAAATCGCTGACGGCCAAACGGTCGATCCACGTTCGGTGATTTTGCAGCAGGGGAGTGTGGCGAATAGCCAAAGCCAAACGATTGCCGTCAAGCTGCTGGCCGACGTAGCGCCTGTTACTCAGGCCAAACTCGCTACCCTGCACGTATTGCCCTATACCATGCTCGGTTCGCTGCTGGTGGCACTGCTGTTTTCTTACGTTTATAGCCGTTTTGTGACGCGGCCGATTCGCCAGATGGCGGCGGTGACCACAACCATGCAGCAGCTGGAAAAGGGTGCGCATTATCCAGTGAATAGCCGTGATGAAATTGGCGTGCTGGGGCGAAATATTAATGAGCTCTATCAAAATCTGTGGCAAACGATTCGCTCGCTGGAGCATGAGAATAAGCGGATAACCCAGCTTGAGAAAGAGAAAATCGCCTTCCTCCGTGCGGCCTCGCACGAGCTAAAAACGCCATTGGCGGCGCTACGGATCATGCTTGAAAATATGCAGCTGAATATCGGTGAGTATAAAAATCGCGATCAGTACCTGGCGGAGTCGGTGGCGCAGGTTGACCGCCTGGCGGCGATGGTGAATGATGTCTTGCGCTCTGGTAGTATCGCTGAACAGGCTCTGCACCAGGAAAAGCGGCTGAGGATTGATAAGCTGATCGCCGAGGTGGTTGATGATTATACACTACTGGCAAAAACGCGCGGCATGACTTTCGAGGTTAATGCAGAGCCGACGACCATTCGCGCCAACCGCGACATGATGCGTCACGTCATCTCGAACCTAATATCAAACGCAGTGCGCCACGGCGACGGGGGGAGTGTGATAAAAATTACTTGTGACCAGCGTGAACTAGCCATCGAAAACGCCTGCAAGCCACTCACTAAACAGCAACTCCAGCACGTTTTCGACCCGTTTTATCGCAGTTCTGACGGCACGAAGCAACATGCCGACAGTAGCGGCATTGGTCTCTATACTGTGAAAATGCTACTCGACACCAAAGGTCTGGACTATGACTTCACACCACACGGGCGGGGTATGCGGTTTGTAGTAAGTTTTGCTTAAGCAGTCACAATATTTCTTGCGTCGTCCTGTACGATAATCGCCTGGGAGTTATTGATAGCGCATAGCTCAAGATCTGGGAGCGCTTGCACAATTTGTTCTGTAGCCTTTTTGAACGGCGCGGTAAGATAATGCGGCAAAACGTAAAAATCAATCAGGCTCAGCCCTCTATTATCGCTCTGAGAATAATCTTTTGGAATTGGATCCATTTTCTTGATATACGAAATTGTCGGCGCACACACAATAGCGCCCGCCGATTCTCCGATAAATAACTTACCTTTTTCAATAATGTGCTGTTTCAAAAGCTTGTCCGCGCCTGTTTTTCGCAGCTGGTCAATGAGAAAAAATGAATTGCCGCCCGTAAAATAAATAACATCAGCTTCTTCAAACGCTTCCTTTATCTTTGCGAGTTCTTCAGTTGAAATATCAATTTCGATTAGCTGAGCGCCCAACTTCTTGAACAGCTTGCGCGCCGATCCGACGTAACCCGTATATCCTTCGCGTATCGACGCTGTAGGGACGAAGACGATCTTTTTATTAGCAATTTGCTCTTTTATGAGATCTCCAACGCTCGAAAAGTGCGAGCATAAAAATAAATTCATTTTTTATCTTTCTTTTATTAATTTTATTCTCTAAGCTATAGTATACCTTACTTTTTGGTGTGAATAAAAAACCTACAGCTTAAGATGCCGAGATGTTACACTATACGTATGAACCTTATCTACGCGACCACTAATAAATACAAACTCGCCGGAGCTAGGCAAGCACTAGCCGGAACGGACATTAACTTGACTATGCCAGATAAAACCTTACCTGACGTGCCAGAAATCCAGTCCGACGACCAACAAGCCGTCTCTGTCGATAAGGCGCTAAAATATTACGATCTACTTAAGCGCCCGCTGGTGGTGATGGATTCAGGTCTGTTCATCGACGAGTTGGGCGGCTTTCCCGGCGTTTACACCAAATACGCGCTCGACACCATCGGTATCGACAGGATAATTCGACTGCTTGGCGACAACAATCGGGTGTACACTCAGCGCACGATTACCTACTTTGACGGTGACAAACCGCAAACCTTTACCTTAAAACTGCACGGCGCGTTATTAAAAGAACCGCGCGGCAACAACGGACGCAATTACGATAAATATTTCTTGCCAGACGGCAAAAGCAAAACGCTCGCTGAAATGACTGATGAAGAGAAAGCAGAATTAACAGCAGCGGTTTGGCGAGAGCTGGCGGCGTGGCTGCAAGAGCGAAAGCTTTCTTTGTGAGTTTTCTGGAGTACATCAAGATAACCTTAAAGCTTAGCCACTAGTCCAACATTAGCTAAACTGATTTCTTAAATTGACTAGCGGTTGTATAATATGAGATAGGTAACAGAAAAATTTGATTCACGAGAGGGGGTAGAAGAATGTATGATAAAATTCGTTCACAAGCTATATCAATTTTTGTAAAAGATGGCTACGTATTAGATCTTAGCGATAGAGATTTTAAAAACTTGACTATGTCTAGTGTCGGAGAATCTGTTAAAGATAAATATAATACAACTCCTGAAGATAAGGTAAGTAAGGGTAAGGCCCTTAAGCAATTTTTATTTGATAACCCCGAAAAAGGCTTGGTGTTGATAGAGTCTCTTCTTAATCACTATGAGCAGTTACCTAAAGGTTCTACTTACAGGAATAGCGAAAAAGACAAACAAGCAAACAAACTACGAGTCGACCTTTCAGAAGAGTTGTCGAATTATATAGCTCCAGAAATTATTATGGCGGATACGGTTAAGTATTTTGATGATGAATATATCTCTGAAGAAATAAAGTCAATGCAGAAGAGTATTAAAAAATCACCGAATGACGCTATTGACAAGGCTAAAAATTTAGTGGAAAGTTGCTTTAAGTTTATCTTGGACGAATACGACATTAGCTATAGTAATAGTGACGACCTAGGAGATCTTCAGAGAAAGGTTTTCACAAGATTAAATATAGACGCGAATACTAACAATGCGGCAAGAGCAAATGAGAATGTAAAGAAAATTTTAAACAGTCTAAATCAGATTATAAAAGGCATAGCTGAGATTAGAAACCAGTATGGAAATGGCCACGGTAGAAGCGGTGGGACTGCCCACCTGCCTCCAAGATATGCAGGGCTTGTTGTAAGTTCTTCGGCGGCTGTCGTACATTTTGTTTGGGGCACGTATAGAGATAAGGTTAGCAATAATTCGCTCTAAACTATGTGTGTTGAAGTTGTCAAACTAGCTCGCAGCTATCCGCCCCATATAAAGCGTCCACTACCAAAAGCGCGTCATACTGAAGTTGTACTAAAATTAAACCATGAATGAATTCATTTTAGTAGCAATAAAATTATTGATTGGCTTTTTCGCGCTGACGATAATCATCAACGTTTCTGGAAAAGGTAATTTGTCGCCGTCGTCTGCCAGCGATCAAGTGTAGAACTATGTGCTGGGCGGCATCATTGGCGGCGTTATTTATAACAATAGCATTCAAATTTTGTATTACATCGGTATTTTGTGTATATGGTGCGCGCTGGTGCTGACATTGAAATGGATAAAGCAGTATAACGTGAAAGCAAAGCAGCTGATCGATGGCAGGGCGTTGATAATCATTGATAATGGAAAAATCAACATTGAAAATTGCAAGAAAGTTGGTTTGAGCGCTCATAACGTATCGTTCAAGCTGCGAACTCATCATATCTATTCAACGAGCAAAGTGAAAAGAGCCGTGGTAGAGCAAGACGGCGAATTGATCATCACTCACGAAGGAGAAGAGAACCCAAAATTCCCATTGATAACAGACGGACAACTGCAGACTGATATTTTACACGTAATTGGCAAGGACGAGAAGTGGCTGCTGAAAGAAATGAAAAAGCAAGGGCTGAAGGCGTATGGCGATGTGTTTTTGGGAGAGTATGTTGATGATAAGTTAATCCTGACGGCTTATTAGCAAGAATATTTATATTACAATTGCTGAGCGGGAGTATGCCGCGACACAGTAGACACAATCCCCATCCCGCTCATTCGTGCTACAATTGAATTATGAAGATTGTTGACACGATAACCCTCGCCGAGCTTCGCCCGATGGCTGACAGAATGTACGGCACGATAGTCAAGGCGGATGTCGATATTGCTAAGAAAATTGTGGTAATCGACATGGATATGCATGCTGATGGCGAGGCGTATTTGCTAGAACGCGGATCGCAGCAAGCAGATCTATGGGGGATTAACCTACATCCAGATAAGTTTGGTACCGATGAATTTATCGAGTTTGATAGCATGATAAACATCCGTCCGCGGCAAAACAATCCGTCGCGCGATGTGCTCGACCCAACAGCGCGGCAGCAAATTATTGATATCATCGCCAGAGTCGTCCATGAGTGAACATGTCTTTGATCGGCAAAAGTGGCAGAGCTTAACGATATTTGAGCAAATGGGCAACATCGGCTCAGAGGTCGGGCGAGCGTTTGCCGCCCGGCGCCGCGGCGATACGGCTGCGATGACTGGCGCCTGGCAGCGCGGCTTGGACTTATTGGACGCTACCGCCGAGCAACTCGCCCGCCAAAAATCGCCAAAACTCCGCGAAGTCCTGCGCGCCCGCGAACTATTCGCCGGCATGGAAGACGAATCGTTGGAGGATTACTTTATGTGGTTTGCTATAGCGGCGCGGAAGGGGCGATAATAAAAGCACCGCGCCAATACCCAGCCCTATGACGAATCAAGATAATATGAGCTGCACAACTTTATCATCAGCTTGTAACCTAAGTTAAGTAACTTTATAATAAAACGTATGAAAATTATCACCAAAAAATCTTACCCCGATTTATTCGAAAAAGTCCTAGCGGGCGAGAAGACGTTTGATATGAGAATAGCTGATTTTGACATCCAACCCGGCGACATTCTGGAACAGATTGAGGTAAATTATGACGGAACACCAACTGGCCGCAAAGTCCGTCACGTAGTCGGCGAAGTTTTACGCACGAAAGAAATCGATTTTTGGAAACAAGAAGACATTGATCAATACGGCTATCAGGTGATGTCGCTTGCCGAGCGGGTTGATTAGTACAATTTTAGAAAGTTACTGCGATAAGGAGCAAAGATGACCAAATCCATCATCTGCAAAGACGTCTTCGGCAATCAATACACCGTTCCCGTTGACGAGCTGAACATTCGTGTGGGCGTGTACGCAGTTATTATTGAGGATAATAAGATTCTTTTGACTCGGCAATGGGACGGCTATAGCTTGATTGGCGGCGGTGTCGAGAAAGGCGAAACAATCGAGGAATCAATTGTCCGCGAAGTTAAGGAAGAAACTGGACTGACTATCGTGCCGGATAAAATCATTCATCAGGCAACTACTTTTTTCAAGCGCAACACCGAGGCGCAAGCCAACCAGTCAATCCAACTGTACTTTACCCATAGCCATCTGCACGGGCAAATTAACAACGGCAATATAACCGACAGCGAAAAAACTTACACCAACGGCACGCCGGAGTGGGTTGATCTGGATAAGATTGACAGTATAAACTTCCGGCATAGCGTGAGTTTGAGGACGATTTTAGGGGCGTATGATGAGGGTAAATAAGTAAAACAGGAGACTGCATAAATAGTGTCGAATGACGTATACTTATATCATGACGAGTCAGCCCCACCCAATTTACTTCATCACCTCCAACCAGCGCAAGTTCGCCAGCCTCCAGAAACTCCTCCAGCCGCTCGGTATTGACCTACAGCAACTTGACTATGATTTTGACGAGGGGCGGGGGCTGGATATTCAAACGATTGCCAAAAGTAAACTATCTCAAGCCAAGAAAACTTTTCCAAACAAGCACCTGATCGTTGATGATCGCGGCTTTTTCATCTCGGCGCTGAAAGGATTTCCGGGGCCGTTTGTTAAATTGCTACTGGATAGTTTTAGCTATCCCGGCATCATCAAGCTAATGCAAGATGAAACTGATCGTAGGGCTATATTTTCTTTCGCGGTGGGCTACTTTGACGGCAAAAAAGACCACATTTTCGTAGCCGATGAAGAGGGTTTTATCATTGACGAGCCGCGCGGCGATAACTTACATGGCTGGACGGAATTGTTATACATTTATGGACATCCGAGCTTTCCTGGCCGTAGTTTGGCAGAATTGAATGATGAGGAGTGGAAAGAGTACTTGGCGGCAATTGAGGCGGTTGATGGATTTGTGATGTTGAGGGATTATCTAGTAAAAATATAAGACACCCCAGCGCCAAAAGCAGGAACATAAACCACCCAAAAGTAATGGGTGGCTTATGAGGCGCAAGACACCCCGCCTCGCGCCTTTTCTGTGTTTTGGTATTATATTCACTTACAACTAAAGAATTAGCCAACCTCAACCTACTAGCCGTACACCACAGCAAGGTATATAATTAAACCTAACAATAAATCATAAACAAAGGAATATGTATGAATATCAAACCCCTAGACATCGTATCTATGATAGGTATTATTATCGTAGTATCAAGTAGCGCTATCTCTATGCATATTGCCGCAAAAGCTGGCAAGGAACAGAGAGCTCAGAAAGAAAAAGACGCTAAAACTAAAAAGACAGAACCAAACAATCCCGCAGTAAGCACCAGCGAACTCCGCGCCGAACTGGATGATTTGAAGAAACGGGTTGCAGCGCTTGAGAAGAAATGAGCAATTACAACCTAAAAATGTCATCATTCATTAAGACATTTTGTCCTGAAGTATAATGACAGACTAAGCAATTCTAAGGTGCTAAATTCATATTTTTGTCCTTATCTCTTGATCAGTGAAAAATAATCCGTCGTGATTTCGTTGTCTATTTCACATTCCCTTCACACACTCCTGCTACACTGACATAGAACCAAGAAAGGAGATCTATGTCATTTATACAACGTGCCTGGTTGTATAT
>ERZ773076.830-NODE-830-length-14608-cov-6.019515_pt1 | contig 14608 bp, 9 predicted proteins | sample MGYA00580613_ERZ773076 | MGnify/ENA primary metagenome ERZ773076 (study PRJEB29015, sample SAMEA2738005) | human oral metagenome | biome: human oral; feature: human-associated habitat; material: dental | place: China | collected 2057 ...
TAGCAAGATTATTATTTAGTATATCTACATCTACTCTATCACCAATATTAGCAGATACTACTCTTACTTGAGGAAGTTTATCTTTAAGTTGGTCAAAATTCCCCTGTTTCTCTGATGAAGATACTTTTGAAATATAATGCTCTGATAAATTTTTTTCAATACTTCTAGCTATAATAGCAGATTCAGCTGTACCGTAGTATACCTTTACTCCAAAAATGTCTTTTTGATTAGTGTTATTAATATCAAAATCCACTAAAATATCTACTTTATTCTCAGTTGCTAATTTTTTTACATCATCTTTTGTTGGATATACATCATCATTATCTCGTGTTAAAATTACCTTAATACCGTCACTTGAAAGTTGTTTTTGAAGTTCCTTAGCAATTTTCAAATTATATGTTTTCGGCATTATTCCTTTGTAATCAGCTGTCTCATCATTTTTTATAATTGGATTGAGTAGTACTGTATATGCAGCTAGTTTTTCTTTATTTTGATCTTCTGGACTTTTCTGTCCACTTCCTAATATACTCCATCCTGGTATCCAACCAACATAACTATCTTTTGTTTTTACTTCATACCAAGTATCAGTTTTACTAAGCTGCTCAACATTTTCTCCAGCTGTTATTTTTTTCAACACTGGATATGATGAATCTGGACCTGTTCTTAACTCTATTTCTTTTGAAATTGTTATATTGTTTTCAGCATTAGCTGTTGGATTAATCTTTTCAGAAACGTAATACATCATTGCTGCTAAAACAAATAATACTAACATTCCTGATATTAACCATAATATTGTATTATTACTTCTTTTTCTTTTTATTCTCATATTTTAATTTCCTAATGATAATTTTTCATAAATAATAGTTACTGGCCCATCATTAATGATATTAACTTCCATCATCGTCTGAAATATTCCAGTTTCTACTTTTATTCCTTCTTCTCTCAAATATACATTAAATTTACTATATAATTCATTTGCTTCTTCTGCACTAGCAGCATTGGTAAAACTTGGACGCTTCCCTTTTTTTGTATCAGCATAAAGAGTAAATTGAGATACTGATAAAATACTTCCGTTAACGTCTTTTAATCCAAGATTTAGCTTTTCATTTTCATCTTCAAAAAGTCGTGCTTCTACAATTTTTTTAGCTAAATACTTTGCATCTGCTTCCGTTGATTCTTTGTGAACTCCAACAAGAAGACAATAGCCTTTATCTATTTCTCCGACTATTTTTCCATCTACACTTACACTAGCTTTTTTTACTTTTTGTAATATTACCTTCATATTTCACCTATTTAATTATTCTTTCTACACTATAAACGTCTTGAATCTGGCGAAGTTTTTTAATCATAAAGTCACACTCACTAACATTTTTAACATAAATACTAATCGTAATTACACATGTTTTATCAGATTTTGATTCTGAATTTAGTTTTTTAATTTCAACTCGACTTTCACTTAATGTCAGAAGAACATTTTGTAATAATAAATCCCTATCAAAAGCATGCAATTGAAGAGTGACGCTATAACGACGAGCATTCAAACTTTCCACCCATTCTACGTCTAATAGTCTTTCCTTATCTTCCTCACTTAAATTAGGACAACTACTTCTATGTACAGTAACTCCACGTCCTTTTGTAATAAAACCTACTATTTCATCACCAGGAATTGGTTGACAACACTTCGATAGTCTTACCAAAATATTATCAACACCTTTTACATAGACTCCTGTCTCTGTAACAATCTTCTTATTATCTTCTTCTCCACTTACTAATTTTTCAAGTTTTTCTTGAGCTTTTTTCTCTTTTCTTATTTTTTCAGTTAGCCTTGCAAAAACTTTATTAGCAGATATTCCACCATATCCAATAGCAACATACATTTCTTCCAAATTAGTAAATTTGTACTTATTCAAAGCAATTTCAATATTTTCTTCTGTCATAACTTCATCAATATCAAAATTGTTAGCTTTAATTTCATCTTTAAGGAGAATTTCCCCCTTAACAAGATTTTCTCCTCTTTCCGCCTTTTTAAAGAATGATTTTATTTTTGATTTAGTTTGTGAGGCTGTTGCAATTTCTAACCATGAACGTTTAGGTCCTGTCGAATTTTTACTTGTACGGATATCACAAATCTCACCAGTTGATAATACATAGTCAAATGGCTCAATCTTATCGTTTACTGTTGCCCCAATCATCTTATTTCCAACCTCTGAGTGAATAGCATATGCAAAATCAACTATACAAGAACCCTTAGGTAATTCTATAATATCACTATTTGGTGTAAATACATAAATTTTATCACTAAGTAGATCTACTTTTAATGATTCCATAAAACTCTCAGCTGTTGCTTCTGTTTCATCATTTTCCGCAATTTTTTGGAACCAATTCAATTTTTCATAAAAATTATTATTTTTATTAACTTTTTTACCTTCTTTATAAGCCCAATGAGCAGCAATCCCTTTTTCTGCAATTTCGTGCATTTCATATGTTCTAATTTGCACTTCTAATGTTTGACCATCTGGAGCAATTACCGTTGTATGAAGTGATTGATACATATTAGGTTTTGGCATTGCTATATAATCTTTTATACGGCCTGGAATAGGAACCCAAAGATTATTAACAAGCCCAAGCGTTGCATAACAATCAGCTACACTATCTACAAGAACACGTACAGCCAAAAGATCATATATTTGATCAAATGTTTTGTTTTGTTTAACCATTTTTTTATAAATACTATAAATATGCTTTGGTCTTCCTGTAACTTGTGCTTTAATATTATTTTCTCCTAATAAGGATGTGATACTATCACAAGCATCTTTTATACTTTCTTCCCTTTCGCTACGCTTTTGTTTCATCATTCCTACAATAGAAAAATATTGAGAAGGATGTAAATATCGCAATGATGTATCTTCCAATTCCCATTTTATAGAACTAATCCCTAATCTGTGAGCTAGTGGCGCATAAATTTCTAATGTTTCGCTAGAAATTTCACGCTGTTTTTCCTCACGCATATACTTCATAGTTCTCATATTATGTAGCCTATCAGCAAGTTTAACAAAAATGACACGTAGATCTTTTGCTATTGAAACAAAAAGTTTTCGATGATTCTCTGCTTGAGATTGTTTTTTTGAACGGAATTTTACTTTATCTAGTTTAGTAACACCGTCTACAATAACAGCTATATCTTCCCCAAAAGTTTGTTGAATATCCTCGAAAGTATATTTTGTATCTTCTACCACATCATGCAAAAAACCCGCACAAATTGTGGCATAATCAAGCTTTAACTCCGTCAAAATTCCTGCGACTTGAATTGGGTGTAGGATATAAGGTTCCCCTGATTTTCTAAATTGTCCTTCATGTGCATCTTTTGCAAATTCATATGATTTTCTAATTATTTCGATTTGCTCTTCTGATAGATATTTTCTAGCCATATCTTCTACATTTTTGTAGTCATAAGGGTATTCAAGATTCACAGAAATTCCTCCTTTAATATTTTTTATCTATCCTTTTATAATACCATAAAAAGAAAAAAATTTCTTGTAATTTAATTAGATTTTGTCTAGTATTCAAATAAAAATCTTAGTTTGGCATAAGTCACTAATTTTAAGTATTTCTTTATTTTCTAATTCTGAAAAAAAGACTTCAAAACCACAGCTTTGAAGTCTTTAACTATATTTAATTAGTGTACATCTTGTGATAAATCTACTTTATCTAATGGTATAACTTTTGTTTTATATCTAATTTTGTGATACAGATAGAAGAATAAGAAGATTGGCACTCCCATATACGTAGTTAACATACCACTCCAGTTAACAATACCTTTTGTAATAAGTTGAGTATCTTGACCGATAATTACAATAATACAAAGTACTAATGCGATAATTGGTCCAACCGGGAACCATTTTGCACGATATTTTAGATTGTTTAAATCTTTCCCTTGTGCAATATACGCTCTTCTAAATCTGTAATGGCTAAGCGCTATACCAAGCCATGCAATAAATCCTGTTAATCCACTAGCTGCTACAATATATGTATAAGCATTTTCACTTGTAAGTTGTACTAAGAAAATTAAGAATACAACTGCTGATGTAGCTAATAATGACACTACTGGTGTTCCATATTTTGTTACACGTCCGAAGATAGGATATGCAAGTTTTTCTTTACTCATCGCATAAAGCATTCTTGTAGAAGCATACATACCTGAGTTACCAGCTGATAAAATTGATGTCAAGATAACTGCATTCATTACACTAGCTGCAAATGCAAAACCTGCATTTTTAAAGACAATTGTAAATGGTGATTTAGCGATTTCTTCTGCGCTTGCTGCTCCTAATAAATCTGGTGAAGTATAAGGAATTAATAATCCAATTACCAAGATTGCAAGAACATAGAAGATTAAAATACGCCAGAAAACTTGTTTAACAGCTTTTGGAATACTTTTTTCTGGATTTTCACTTTCTCCAGCAGTAATACCGATAAGTTCTGTCCCTTGGAAAGAATACCCTGCAATCAGGAATACACCTAATGTTGCAAGAATTTGGCTAGATAATGAACTATCTTCTCCAACGAATGGAGCATCACCAATAGTTAAGTTTTTAAAACCAATATATTCTCCACCTAAAATACCAAAAATAGTCAAACATCCTACTACTAAGAAAATAATAACTACTACTACTTTAATAAGAGCAAACCAATACTCACTCTCACCATAAACTTTAACACTTAGAGCATTTAAAGCAATAATAATAACTAAGAATAATAAGCTCCAAGCCCAGTGAGGAAGAACACGCATTGGCTCCCAATAACTAATTGCAAGCGCAGATAATTCAACGTCTGCTGCTACTGTAATTACCCAGTTAAACCAATAATTCCATCCTAAAGCAAATCCAAGCGACGGATCTACATAACGACCTGCATATGTACTAAAAGAACCCGATGTCGGTAAGTACGTAGCCATTTCACCTAAAGATGTCATTAAAAAATATACCATAAGTCCAATACATAGATATGCGACAATCGCACCTCCAGGTCCCGCACTCTGAATTGCCTGTCCACTCGTCATAAACAGCCCACTACCGATACATCCACCGATAGCAATCATACTAATATGGCGTGATCGCAGATTTCTTTTTACTTCTGTTGCATTGTTGTTACTTTCGTTTGTCATAATAAAAACCTCCTTGATAAAATAAAAAAAGTATAACATCTACTATTATTCTGTATAGCGAGTCATACCCTGACATGCTCATCCAAAATAAGTTATTAGTAGCGCAACATAGCCTCACGACTATGACAGTCCTATACTTAGTTCAATATAGGCCCAACAATATTAACATAGGATTAATATCATTTCGGCGACGTTTCCTTTTAGATAATTTCTCTAAGCCCTACACTTTCAATTATCCTACTCATAAAAATCGCAACCTCTACCTCACTTATTTTGTGAGGTAATTATTTAATTATGAATAAAGTATAATACACTTTTTATATTATGTCAATAAAAAAATTAAATTTTTTAAAATTTTTTTTTATTGTCCTTATAGTTTTAATCTAAGGAGCAATAACTACAACTGACTTTACTAAAATCTATCCATTAATCTAAATTATTTTTTAAACATGGTAAATCAAAAAACAACCAGAACAATTATTTCCTATCTAATTACCATTACATAGGGACCTTGTTTTGATTGTTTTAAATCTAATTTCTATATTTTTAACTATAAATATTTAGCAAATATTAAAATCTCTCTACTAATGTACCTTCTCTATATTCTTCTAAAAGAAGCTTCAATACTTCTATCTGTTTTTTAATTTTTACACCATTATCGGTATCAGAAACTCTTTTTCTATCAAGTCTATCTACAACACGTCTTGTTGATACTATGTCAGTTTCATTTTTTAAAGCTTGTTTTTTACTTTGGAAAATATCATGGCTCATTATTTGAAGTCCATAAGAATTATATGTCAATGTATATCCACCGTGACCTGTTGTTTTATGATAAGCTCTTGACATCCCACCATCTATAACTATAGTTCGTCCACCTGCTTTTACCGGATTTTCTCCCTTAGAAGCTTTAACTGGTGTATGTCCATTAATAATATGCCCATCTGATGATAAGCCGAATTCTTTAAGAAGTTTTATGCAAAACTCTTCATTATCTCGTAGTTGATAGTATGCATTTTTTACTTCTTCGTGCGTAGTTTTATCTTCTATAAAGTATCTTTCAAATGTTGTCATGTCCCTTTTCCCAAACAATGGAGAATATTCTCCTTGCCAAAGATAGAAGAATAATCCATTATCTTGTCGGACATTACTATAGAAAATACTACGTATTTTTTTATCAAAAAAGTCTAGCATAGCTTTCCCAGAGTATTTATTTCCTTCATAAATAAACTCTTGGAAATTTCCCATATCATCTACCGGCATACAACCATGTATAAGTAAATTACCATTATAACAAGTATACATTGCACCTTTGTTAATAAATAGCTCTATATGTTTTTTTAATTTATCACTTGTAATAAATAATTCTCGAAGTTTTGTCATAACTTTTTCTTCTTCTTTTGTTAGCTTGTATGGATTTTTTGTGTCAATAGTAGGAAAATCGCAAGAAGTTAATGGATAGACTTTTCCTCTTATATTTATCGTCTTTTTCCCATAATCTATCTTATCAAGCAATGCCCTACTACTAAGATTAAATTCTGGGTATTTATCAATAATTTGTTTTTCTATTTTAAACTGGATTATTGCCATGGCTTTGTGCATACGAGCTATCTGCATAATTTCATGTTCACTATATTTTAATTTATCATCTTTAGATAGTTTTGGTAAAAACTCTTTACATGAATCGTCCTTATAAATCGTTTCACTTAAATTTAATAATGAACGTAAAGAAATTCCATACCTATCTTCAACTATATCTAAATTATCGTATCTAGCACAAATACGAATTACATTAGCTAATGAAATTCTATCGCCAAGATAAGCTCCTATCCACAACATATCATGATTTCCCCATTGAATATCAACAGAGTGGTATTCAAGTAATCTATCCATGATTTTATCAGGATATGGTCCTCGATCATAAACATCTCCAACAATATGCAGATGATCGATAATAAGTTTATGAATACTCAATGATAATTCAATTATAAACTTATCTCCTGCCCCAAGTTCAATAATATTCTCCAGTATTTTTTCATAATAATCTTCTTTATCTCGATTTTGCATTTTATATAAAAGTTCTTCAATTATATAATCAAAATTTTTAGGTAATAACTTACGTACTTTTGAACGAGTATATTTTCGTGCTGCAATTTGTGTAACTTCTAATAATCTTAATAGCAGAATTTTTTGATATTCTTTGTATTCTTGATTACCTAGTTCTTTTTTTAGAAGATTTAATTTTTCCTCTGGATAGTAAATAATTGTTGCTAGTAAATTCAGCTCTTTTTTAGGTAATCTATTCCCAAATACTTCTTTTAGCTTTTCTTTTATCACTCCAGAGCCATTTCGTAATATATGATCAAAAGCCTCATATTCTCCATGTATATCACTTAAAAAATGTTCTGTCCCCTTAGGTAAAGAAAGTATTGCCTCAAGATTTATAATCTCTTTAGTTGTTTCATCAATATTTCTAAAATTTTGTGATAATAATTCTAAATGTTCCCTAGATATCATCATAATGTCTCCTTGAAATCGTTTTATATTTATTAAATTATAACATATTTATACTGTAATTTCAAAGTAATATTATACATTAATACTTGTAAAACATTGTATTAATTCGCAAAATAAAAACCGAGGCTATTATGACCTCGATTTCTTCTTATTTTAATTTACCTACAAAATCTTCCATTTCACGCATTTCATCTAATGTATCAGCTACAAGAACATACATTAGATTCCCCTGAAGTTCTGAAAATGCCTCTGGCATTCTTAAAACTGCTTTTAATTTTTCTTGATATTTATGTCTAATTTCTTCTTCTGTATGTGCATAGTCTTTGTAATCACGACGAGTTGAAGCTAATCCATATTTTGAATCTAAATTCAATTCTACATCCTTACCTACTACAACCTCTGCATAAAGTTTAAAGAAATCTTCCGAGTGCGAATAATTATAAACATCTAGTGCAAATGCACCTGCTGGACGGTTATTGTACTCAATTGCAATATAATCATCCTCTGTTTTGAAAAATTCAATATGGAAAAAACGTTCCTTCATTCCAAATGCTTTTACCGCTGCTTTCCCATATTCAACAAGTTTTGGATCTAAATCTTTATCTATGTAATAAACCCAATCAAGTGTATTATTATTTAATAATTCCAATGGTGTATGATAATATACTATACTAGTTGAAAATACAATATTTCCTTTCGAATCAATTAATCCATCAAATGTTACAATGTCGGAATTATCAACAAACGGTTCTAAGAAATATGCTGTCTTTCTATCCCAATCTTTTTTGAAATTTTCAACATCATTTTTATCCTTTAGTTTAAAAGTTTTAGCTGCTCCTACCCCATTATCTGGTTTAGCTATTAATGGTAACTTTAATTTTTTTACACCTTTTTCTATGTCAGCTTCTTTTTTAACTAAAAATCCTGGAACTACTGGAATACCAGCTTTTTCAAAGTATTTTTTCATCTCTGATTTGTGTTTTGTTTTTTTCAAATCACGTTCCTTAAGTCCGAAAACATTAAATTGCGTACGAAGTGCTGCATCTAACTCCATCCAATGCTCATTTTGAGATTCAATACGTTCTATACGCCCATGTTTATGGAATAAAAACGCTACTGCACGTTTTACTTCCTCTACATCATCAAGACTATTCACGCGAAAATACTCAGTCAAAGCTTCTTTTAGTCGATCATCTAATTGATCATAAGGTTCTTCTCCAATACCAAGTACATTAATTCCTTGTTTTTTTAATTCTATCGAAAATTTTTGGAAGTTATGTGGATAATACGGTGATATAACTATGTAATTCATAAAATTTTCCCTCTTTTCTTTTTTGTTCTTAGACTATAAATTTAATTTTTCTAGAAAGTATGGCATTTGAATTCGCCACCAAAGCCAATCATGGGCAACATCCTCGCCCCAAACATCAAACCATGCTGGAATATTTTTTTCTTCAAACGCTTTTTTCAAATTAAAGAATGATGGCAAGCCATCATGTTCCCACGGACCAAGACCAGTACAAACAATTATATCCGCCTTCCTATAATGATCAATAAACCAACCATCATTTTGTAGCCAAATATTGTCGCTTGGAGAATTGCGATAAATCAGTTCATCATTCCCATACTCTCCAACAAAGAATCTTGCATCATAAACACCACTTAGTGCAATAACTTTGTCAAAAACATCAGGGTGTTGTAGGAAAATATTAAATGAATGATATCCTCCCATGCTACATCCAGTTGCCATCATTGGACCAAACCAACCTGTCTTATGTTTAATAAAGGGTATTGCTTCTTCTATGATATATCTTTCATATTGTGTATGAGCCAAAGCGCGATCATGCCCGTTTTTCCAATCACATAACCACGACTCACTATCTATACTTGATAGTGTAAAAAATTGAACTTTACCTTCATTTATAAATCTTTCACAAGCATGAATCATTCCAAAATCATAATATTCATTATGTGTTCCACCTGATGATGGAAAAACAACTATTGGTAATCCTGAATGACCATAGCGATTTAGCTTCATCTCACGACCTAAGTTACCACTGTAATGACTTAAATTTTCTATATTCAATAATCTTTCCTCCTATAACTCTTACTTACCACTCTTCACTAATAAATCTCAAGCAGTCAGGCAAATATTGTGCCCAATATTCTTCATTATGTTCTGCGTCGGCAACAACATTTAGTTTAACTTCTTTTGTTGTTAAGCCCGCTTCTATCAATTGACGATAATAATCTAGACTTGTACTTATGTATGACTGTTTTATGTTCCCATAAGTAAGTTGTCTATCAGTATCATCCCCTTCATTAGTCCCTACCTGTATATAAACTCGTTGATTTTCTAATTTATGTTTAGCGATATATCGATCAAATTCTACTTGATTCAGCCAATTTGCTGATGAAAATATTCCTAATGCCCCAACTTTGTCTTTGTGCTCTAATCCAATATATTGAGAAATATTAGCACCTAAAGAACTTCCTATCATTGCTGTATACTCACGCTCTGGTTTTGTACGATATGTACTATCAACAAATGGTTTTACTACGTTAATAAAAAAATCTGTATACTCACTTCCAAGTCCACCTAGAGTAAGGCCAAACGACAGCAACGGAGTATTAGAAAACCTCCATGGAGCATATTCGTTCATACGTCCATCATTATCATTATCAATTCCAACAACAATCATTCGTGGCATATCAGGATTCCTTTTTATTGCTGGAATAACTTTCCAAGAATGTCCACTATACGATTCTCCACTGTAAAAAACATTTTGACCATCATTCATATATACTACTGGATAACTACGATGTTCATCTTCTTTATATCCTTTTGGCAAAAGTACCCTTATTCTTCTATTTTTCCCTGTATAGGGAACTTTTAATTCATGTTCTCTCATTTCTAAATAAAAGTACGCTTCTTTTTTCATTTACAATTTCCTTTTTCACTTATATTTTAATAGTAACTATTTTACAATAATCGCATACTAAAAGCAATTAATTAAATATTATTTTATTATACTTTTCTAAAAATTTTAAGAAAATATTTGCTTTATATATTTCTTATTATTAAAAGAGACTAACTTCAAAATCTACAATAAAGTCAGCCTCTTTATATTTTAAAATTCACTATAAACATATTCCTGAATATTAGAGAAGTCTGTTATAAATGAGTAAATAATAATTACCATTATAACTACATAGAAAAATATCACCCATAATATAAGTTTTTGTTTATCACTAATTTTCTTTTGCAAATTTATAAAGATCTCTTTCAAAATCAATCCATCCTCTCCATCCTAAATGCATCACATCATACATAAAGTACGATTCATATTCTTTATTAGAATAATCCATTACTTCTACATTATACTTTTTAGCGATATCTTTTAACTTAGTATAAACAACAGATCTTGTCTCTTGGGTTATTCCACTATAATCACTCCACTTCCCATGAGGTGGAAAAATCGCAATTTTTAAATTTACTCCTAAATCTTTTGCTATTGATAAAAATATATCTAAATCTTTATACTCTGGTGAGTCTTCATAGCGTGTATTCTTTGAAATGTTTTTTAAACTATCATATTTATTTTTAATATATTTATCATAATATACATTATCAATTCCATACTCATTATTATTTGTTTTAGTTTTCGCCTCTTCTGTAAATTGCTCTTTTATATTTTCCCAATTATAATTAGGCGTTTTTTTACCCTCTAAAGGATAACTTTCCTTTGATTTTTTTTTATAAAAACTATGTTTATTTTTAAAAGAATAAATATAATTATCAAATTTTAAAAATTCACCAGTAACAAAACTTCCTTTACCGTCTATAAAGTACTTTTTGTAATTTTTAAATTTTTTATGCATTTCTTTATTAGTTATTGATAATTCAATAATTCTATTAATAAATTTCTCTTTTGTTTCTCGACTAATTTTTTCATTTATCATCGTTCTGTAAACATGTTCTTCCGATATTCTTGATAAAAACGCATCTTTTAAAATTCCATTTTTGTTATCAAACCATTGAATAGATTCTATTATCACAACTTTATTATTCTTTACATCACTACCAATTGAACCTAACGTAGCAGCGTGAATTATATTTTGAAAATGGCCTTCTCCTATTTGCATAATGTTAAAATCATCGTAATTAAATATTTTCTTAGGATGATAGCCTTCATTAATCGTTGCTGTTAATTCTGATGAGCCTAATAGTATTAATGTATTCTGTTGTATATTCCGCGTTAGCATATCATAACTTTTATATTTCTCATATGATATATTATAGCGAATACTGTTATCTTTTACTTTATAATAATCATCTATTTTTTTTATATATGTTTCATTTAATATCAAAAGCGTTATCAACACCAAAACTATTGATATTATAAATGCTTTTAGTTTTACCATCTTACCCTAACCTATTTTCTATATATGAAATAACTTTGTTTGGGGTATCTATTTCTTCGTATGTTACTTCTGTTGGTGCAATACTTAGTCCAAAGTTTTCCTCTATTCTTACTAACATTTCTACAAAGGCTAATGAGTCCATCAATCCTTCTTCTTTTAGATTTATGTCTAAATCTTCTCTTACTACTTCATCTTCACAAATTTCTTCTAACATTTCTAGTATTTGCTCTCTTATCATCGTTCGCTCTCCTTAGTTTTTTATTATCTTTTTAATATTGTTGTTATTATTTTATATGGTTCCCCTGAAAATATATATAATCCTATCATTATTAAGTTTATTGTAACAAACCAGCTTACTATTTTATACCATGTCTTATTTTTATTAGTTTTATAAAACTTACTCTTTTTTTGATAGTATTCAAATCCTGCCATCAATACACCATGATAAAATCCATATATTATATAGCTTATCGTCAATCCATGCCAGAATCCCATAAGTAACATATTTACCATATAAGCATACATCGCTGTTGTTAATCGTTTTTTGAACCTTTTTTTCTTTGTTGCTTCCATAAAAATTCTTGAGAAAACAAAGTCTCTTAACCATGTTGATAAGCTTATATGCCATCTATTCCAAAAGTCTTTTATATCTACACTTAGAAAAGGTTTGTTGAAGTTCATAGGGGTACTTATTCCTAGTATATTACTACTTCCTACTGCCATTAAACTATACCCTGCAAAGTCAAAAAATAAGTAGAATGTGTATAAGTACATATATTTTAGTGAGTATGTTATTGTTCCGGTATTTGTTAATAGGCTCAGGTGATGATATACATAGGTTGATAGTACTAGTTTATATAGCAATCCTAATACTAATCGATAGACACCTACTCCTGCTAATTCTAGATATTGAGCCTGAGTTTGCTTTTCCCTTATATCAGCAATAAAGCGTCTACTTCTATCTATTGGACCTGAGCTAACTGTAGGGAAGAATAGTAGAAATTGTAGATAATCTTTTGGACTTATTTTTTCTTTTATTAGTCCATCTGATATTTCTAGCATTATTTGGATTGTTTTAAAAGACATATATGATATTCCTATAAAAGCCAATAGGTGCCAATGAGTTATGGCAAATATTTTATTTATAATTAGTGGTACAATCGATAGAATTACTAGTAATTTTGTTTTTTTATTAGTACTCTTTTGGGCTATTAGAACTAGTAGGTATTGGAATATTATAAAGCCTATAAGATAGCTTAGCATTTTTATATTTCCACTATATATTACCGCTGCAAATGCTAGAGATAGTCCTAATATATAGTATTCTATACTTTTACCAAAATATTTTAAAATAAATCCTATAAGTAAGGCAAGAAATAGGAAAAAGAAGAATTGATTTCCTTCATAGTAGTTCATATTAGACTTGCTCCTTTAGCTTCTTCTTGTCTATTTTTCCATTGTTATTTAGTGGCATTTCTTCTAAAAAGATTATTTTTTTAGGAATCATGTATTCTGGAACTAGTTGTTTTAGTTTATTTTTTATATCTTTCACTTCAGCAAAACGTTGCTCTACTTTTTTATTATAGACTACAAAGGTTACCAACAATTTTACTTTCCCATCTTCATAGCTTGGCACTGTCGCTACTACTCTTATATTTGTATTTTTTAATAAGTTATTATCTATATCTTCTAGTTCTATTCTATGCCCGTGAAGTTTCACCTGAAAGTCTATACGCCCTTCGCAAAATAACATATCATCTTTGATATATCCTAAGTCTCCTGTTAAGTAGCTTCGCTCTTCATTTTCGACTACCTTTCCTAAACCAAATTTTTCTTGTGTTATTTCTTCGTTTTTGTAGTAACCTTTGGCTACTGTATTTCCGATTATTATTATTTCCCCACGACCTGTTTCATCCATATCTACTAAATCAATCTTACTTCCCCATTTTACTTTTCCTACTGGTAGATTCTCAGCGTATTTTTTATTTACTTCTTCTGTAATTTCTACCCATGTGACCATTACTGTTGATTCTGTTGGTCCGTAGGTGTTTATTACTTGTGTGTTTGGAAAGTTTTTATGAATTTTTTCTACTGTGCTTGAGAATAGTTTTTCTCCGCAAAAGACAAATTGTTTTACTTGTGGTAATAGGTTCTTATTGAAATTTTTGTCTATAAAGCACATTTCTATAAATGATGGTGTTGATATCCATATGGTTGCTTCTGATTTTTGTAGTTCTTCAAACATTAGTGCAAAGTTTTCTTGATGTTGTTTATCTATTTGAACTAATGTAGCTCCCATATATATACTTGGCCATAATGACATTACTGATAAATCAAATGAAAATGGTGGATGCCCTAGAAATACTTGATCTTCTTTGTTTGTATAATATTCTGTATACCAATGCAGGAAATTATTTATATTATTGTAGGTAATACATACCCCTTTTGGCTTACCTGTACTCCCTGAAGTAAATATTATATAAAATGTATCTTCTCCTTGAACTT
>ERZ773076.835-NODE-835-length-14528-cov-3.066607_pt1 | contig 14528 bp, 11 predicted proteins | sample MGYA00580613_ERZ773076 | MGnify/ENA primary metagenome ERZ773076 (study PRJEB29015, sample SAMEA2738005) | human oral metagenome | biome: human oral; feature: human-associated habitat; material: dental | place: China | collected 2057 ...
TATACGAGCATTGGTAATATCGGGCGACTTGCTAATGACAGCTACGCCACTGGCTTCTATATGCTTTACAGGCGAATGCACCACACTGAGTAGGACATCTATATCGTGGATCATCAGGTCAAGCACTACGGAGACATCCGTACCACGTGGATTGAACTCGGCCAAGCGGTGTACTTCAATAAACATAGGGTTCTCTATGGAGGACTTTGCCGCTAAGAAAGCCGGATTAAAACGCTCCACATGCCCTACTTGTCCCTTGAGATGGTTGGCCTCCAAGAGGCGATAGATCTCCTCGGCTTCTTCTACAGTACTGGTGATTGGCTTTTCTATAAAGATATGTCGCTTAGCTGCAATAGCTTTCTTCGCACACTCATAGTGAGAGAGGGTTGGGGTTACGATATCCACCACCTCTACTGCCTCAATAAGCTTATCCATATTATCAAAATAAGTATAGCCAAATTCGGCCACTACCTTCTGTGCTTGTTCTTGGTTAGGATCGTAAAAACCAACTAATTCGTATCTTTCGGACTGGTTAAGGAGTCTTAGATGAATTTTCCCTAAGTGCCCTGCGCCTAATACGCCTACTTTTAGTTTATTTTTCATTTTGTACGGCTTATTTTTTAGTAATATTCATTTTTTCGGCGAAATATTCACAGAAATCGCGCATGGTATCGGTCATTTTTTGATCTTGAGTAGCCTTATAGAACGTATCGGCCATGGTCTGGAATGTCTGATAGTAGAAAACATTCATCTCTTCCAAGGGCATATCCTTAGTCCAAAGGTCTATACGAAGTGCCTCTTTGGTCTTGTGATCCCATACGGAGAGAAACATGGCCTTAGCCTCTTGGTGAGCGATACCTCCATCGGGAGCCTCCCATGTGATGCGTTCAGGAATACGGTTTTCATCCAATTCTACTTGTAGTTTTATTTCAGAAGTATGATTCATTTGTTATTTTTTAGGTTTATAATTTGCTTTTTTAAAGAGTTCATCGTTGGAGACAGTGAGCAAGTCCCGCAAAGGGGTATTTTCAGGGAGCTTTTCCATATACTGTTCTACAATATTAAGACCTATATAGCGCCCTATTCCCCCAGGTGACTCGCTATCCAGCTCCAAATAGAACTTAGAGAAAGGGGCTATGTCTATAAATCGGTTAAGTACTTTCTTATCAGTACTATAGAGCAATTGGTTTTCTACAAAGTAGCGCCATATCTGTGCCTCATTGGCCTCTGCCCATTGGTATTTCTCTTGGCTATACTTGAGCAAATCCCATTGAGGAGTAGTGGGGAGAAAGCGCTGGGCTAAGTAGAGCACCTTTCCCTCATAGAGCATGGTATCCAAGAAAGTCGCATTGCGCGGTGGAGGAATAATTGATTGAGCAAAGGCAAGAGCTACATCTGTGGGGAGGTACTTTAGGTCTAACTCCTGGGCTATATAGCCTTCCAAATCCACATAAAAACGATGCTTGGCACCCAGATAATTATCCACCCCTATAAGCAATAAGCTATCAGCATAGATTACTCGAGAGGTATAATCCACATCGGAGATCAGGGTAACGACCTTAGGTGGGGTAAACTGAGGAAAATAGTACTTGACATGATCACAGATACGCTCAATTTGTTCTTTCTGCTGGGAGAAATTGCCTATGGTCTTAGCTGTCTCACTATAGAGCTCTCGCTCCAGCGTATCATGCTGCTTTTCTATCCACTGTTCATCGGGGGTAGTCTTTGGGAAGAAAAGCGGATAGCTTGCCTTCAAACGAGGTAAATCCTCTGCTGGAGTATTGAAAAAAATAGAATCCATTCGCAATACTTCCACCTTTACAGAAGGAGGTACAACGGGGTACTTAGTTCTATTACAGCCAAGTACCAGGAATATAAGCACTAAAGGTAAGTATTTCAGTCTCATGTTATTGGATAGTGAACAATGATTAGTGAATAGTGTTTTTCACTTTTCACTATTCACTTTTCACTAATATAAGTGCAAAGGTAATAAAAAAATATCTTATCCTAAATAGATATACAGACAAATTTGTATAGTGGAAAATATTCCTCTGAGCAAAGCCCTGTTTTTACAAGAAAATCACTACTTTTGTAGCTGATTATACAGCTAACATGAAAGCAACTTTTCAGAAATATACCTTACAGTTCAAGCGGCCTGCAGGTACCTCACGCGGGGTACTGACCGAGAAACCCACATGGCTTCTTACCATAGAGCACAACGGACGATATGGCGTAGGCGAATGTAGTCCGCTGCCTGGCCTAAGCATAGATGACTTGTCCGATTACGAGCGTAGCAAACTCCTATGGACTTGCACTCATATCTCCTTAGGCAAAGAAGCCCTTTGGGAACAGCTCAAGAGCTACCCCTCTATCCAGTTCGGAGTGGAACAGGCTTTCCTTTCCTTAGAGGCCGCACAAGAAGGAGTTCTTTTTCCCTCTGCCTTTACCCAAGGGAAAGAGGCAATCCCTATCAATGGACTTATATGGATGGGCGATAAGGACTATATGCAACAGCAAATACGAGAGAAGCTCGCCCAAGGGTTTCACTGTATCAAGATGAAAATTGGCGCTATAGACTTTGACACAGAATATCAGCTACTTAAAAATATCCGCCAAGAATACGCTCCGTCGGATATAGAACTTAGGGTGGATGCCAATGGTGCTTTCTCGCCCCTTGAAGCCTTGGAAAAGCTCAAGCGCTTGGCTGACTTACAGATACATTCCATAGAGCAACCCATTCGCGCAGGGCAATACGAGCAGATGGCACGCCTCTGTGAGGCCTCTCCCCTACCCATCGCCTTGGACGAGGAACTCATAGGGGTGGCTTGCCCTAAGCGAAAAAAGGAAATCCTCCAGTGGATAAAGCCCTCTTACATCATTCTAAAGCCCTCTCTTATAGGAGGGTATAGGGGCAGTGAAGAATGGATTACCTTAGCCAAAGAAGAAGGCGTAGGCTGGTGGGTTACCTCTGCCCTTGAGGGTAATGTAGGCCTTTCGGCCATAGCCCAATGGACTTATACGCTGGGAAATCCTATGCCACAAGGTCTAGGCACTGGCAGTCTCTATACAAATAATTTTCCTAGCTCCTTGGAGGTAAAAAATGGAGGTTTATGGTGGATAAAATAAAAAAAATGTAATATATTTGCACCAAAATACAAAAGATGGAACAGGTCTATATTTTCACCCTCTCAGCGCTCTTTCTCTTAGCTATTTTTGACCTTGTGGTAGGGGTAAGCAACGATGCGGTAAACTTCCTCAACTCGGCTTTTAGCTCCAGAGCAGCGCGCCTTCGCACCATTATGATCGTAGCGAGTATAGGAGTAGGAATCGGGGCTATCTTCTCCAATGGGATGATGGAAATTGCCAAAAAGGGAATCTTCAACCCTGAGATGTTTTACTTTGAGGAGCTGATGGTGATTTTCGCCGCTGTCATGCTGGCCGATATTGTTCTGTTGGACTTCTTCAACACGATGGGGCTGCCCACTTCCACGACTATATCTATCGTCTTTGAGCTTTTGGGAGCCTCGGTAGGGGTGGCTTTTGTCAAGGAACTCAAGAATAAAGACCGCCTGCTACATGTGATAGACGGGATTAGGGCATATATCAATACCGACAAGGTCGGACAAGTAATCTTAGCTATCTTTGCCTCGGTATTCATTGCCTTTGTAGTAGGGTCTTTTGTACAATTTATCACCCGTATCATCTTTACTTTTAATTTTGAGCGCCGTATGCGCTACTTTAGCGGTATTGTAGGGGGGATTGCCCTCACCGCTTTGAGTTACTTTTTGGTTATCAAGGGCTTAAGTGGACTTTCCTTTATGCACAAGGAGCAGTTGGACTGGATAGACCAACATACAGGTGTGCTCTTAGGGATTTTCTTTGTCATCTTTTTCCTCTTAGGACAGCTACTTTATTGGTGCAAGGTGAGTATATGGAGGGTGGTGATTCTATCAGGTACTTTTGCCTTAGCTATGGCCTTTGCAGGCAATGACTTGGTTAATTTTATCGGGGTACCTGTAGCAGCTTGGGATTCCTTTCAGCTATGGGAGGCAGCAGGAACTCCTGATCACTCCCTGACCATGGAAGAGCTTAGAGAAAATGCACAAACCCCACAACTCTTCCTTATCATCGCAGGGACACTGATGATACTGACTATCTGGTTCTCCAAGAAAGCGCTCAATGTGATGCAAACTGAAATGAAGCTCTCCCAGCAGGGTGGTGGTAAGGAGCGATTCGAGGCCACAGAGCTCTCTCGTGGTATTGTGCGCTTTAGTGTATGGGTTACTTCCATGATTGAGGCTCTTATCCCTAAGCGTACCTTGAGGTACATTCATAGCCGCTTTGAAAAACCAGAGGAAGAAAAAAATGATTCTATAGATAAGCCAGCGTATGATGTCATCCGTGCTGCGATCAACTTGGTAGTCTCCAGTAGCCTTATCGCTGTGGGTACTTCTTTGAAGTTGCCTCTCTCGACTACCTATGTTACTTTTATGGTGGCTATGGGTACTTCTCTTGCCGATAGGGCTTGGGGGAGAGAATCTGCCGTATTCCGTGTGGCAGGAGTGTTCAACGTCATAGGGGGGTGGTTCCTCACCGCTGGAGCAGCCTTTGTCATGGGATTGGGAATTGCAGTGATTCTTTTCTATGGCGAAATATATGGACTGATCACCATGATATTCCTTGTTGGTTACTTGGTAGTGCGCAATGCTATTGCTTATCGCAGAAAACAACGCAAGGAAAAAGAAGCTCAAAAGAAACGCTTTAACAAGGAAGACCTTATCACCATTAGTGGAATCATGAAGCTCAGCTCCCAGAATATCGCTGGGGCTGTGCAGACCATTGATGAGCTCTACCGTGAAGTGATAGATAACCTGGCCGTAGAAAATCACAAAGGTCTCAAAGCTTGTAAAAAGCGAGCCAAGGCGCTCACCTCCGATATAGAAGACCTCAAGAGTGATATCTATTACTTTATCCGTTCTATTGACGATAGTTCAGTGACTTCCAGTAAGTTCTATATTCTTATCTTGGACTATCTACACAGTATGTCCAACTCTATTAGCTTCATAGCCGATACCAGCTATACTCATGTGGATAACAATCATAAGAAACTAAAATACAATCATATACGAAATCTTAAAACAATCTCTGAGAAAATGCAGCAGCAGTTCCAGAAGATATTGGAGATACTGAATGTTTCCATGTATTCGAACTCTACCACACAGCTAATCAAGGATGTTAGCAGTATTAAGGACGAGATCTCTGAGCTGATAGAAAAGCAGATACGCGACATCCGTACCACCGAGTCTAGTCCTAAGAATACTAAGCTATATTTTAGTTTGCTCCTCGAGACTCGTGTACTGATTCGCTCTATCATCAACCTTATGACGCTCTTTAAGAACTTCAAAGACCAGTTCAGGACGATGACAAATGAAAAATAACAAATGATTAATAAAAGTGCTTATAGAATTGACTATAGGCACTTTTTTGTTAAAGGATAGAAACTTTTTACACGATGGATAAGGTGAAATAAAATTTAGCCAAAAAGCATCTATAACAAATTATATATCAAACACTTAATAGAATATTTTATTGTTTTAATAAGGTGTTAATGAAAATAGTATCAGTTTGATTCATCGAATCAGGAAGTAAGTTCAAAATGATGTTTTTTTAAATTAAAGTTAAATTTTTATATTATATTAATGAATGATGTAAAAATCGTATATTTGCACTTTATTATTTTAGATAAAATAATTATCAAATTCTATTTAAAAAATCATTAAATTTATATATTTCATTTTCGAATTTAAGGCAGTTTAAGTTATGAAGATAGAAAATCAAATTATCCATCTAATTAAAGCTAATGTAAAAGTAGCTCAAATTATTTCGTACGAAACACTTCGTATACACGCTTTTCTTATTAAAGCATCTAAAGAACTTTCACGTGAGTTCTATAAATGGAATCGTGTGGAAGGTCTTAAACGATATAAAGATGGAAATACTTTTGAGCTCGTGGAGAATGAAGAAGATACCTCTCCTGAAGAAGTTTTAGATTTTTTTGCTCAAAAAGAAAATATCATTCTCCTATTAGAAGACTTTTTCCCTGATCTTACTCAAGATAAACCTACAATGATTCGTAGATTTAGGAATATAGCAGCAGAACCTTCTGCTACAAAACGTACTTTGTTTCTCTCCCAACCCTTTAAAGAACTCCCTAAAGAACTTGAAAAAGAGGTGCATATTATAGAATTACCTTACCCAACAGTGGAAGATATCAAAGCTATTTATCGAAAAGTAGCCACTGAATTTAAATATGAGGAAAGTATGCCTGATAATGAGCTGATACAATCGGCATTAGGACTTACTATTATGGAAGCAGAACGGGCTTTCTCTTTAGCTTTTGTAGAAAACGAAAAACTTACTAATGAGGAAATACCACTTATCATCCGAGAAAAAGAAAATATCATCAAAAAAAGTGGCTTTCTCGAATACTATCACCCTAAGGAGACTATAGAAACTATAGGAGGATTGGATAATCTTAAAGAATGGCTCATCAAAAGAGGAAGAGGTTTCGATAGAGGAGCCGAAGATTTTGGACTTACCTCTCCTAAGGGAATCCTTCTATTAGGAGTGCCTGGTACAGGGAAATCCCTTACAGCTAAAGCAATAGGTAATCTGTGGAAGTTTCCTTTACTTCGCTTGGATATGGGTAAAATATTTGGAGGTTTCGTGGGAGAATCAGAAAGTAATATACGTCAAGCTCTTCATATAGCACAAGCAATAGCACCTTCTATTCTTTGGATTGATGAGATAGAAAAAGGTCTTTCAGGGGCAAGTTCCTCTGGACGTACTGATGGAGGTACTTCTGCTCGTGTGTTAGGTACCTTCCTCACCTGGATGCAGGAAAAAACACAACCTGTATTTGTAGTAGCTACAGCTAATGATATCTCCCAACTCCCTCCCGAACTTCTCAGAAAAGGGCGTGTAGATGAGATCTTTTTTGTAGACCTCCCTACAGAAAAAGAAAGAGAGGAAATACTGAAAATTCACCTAAAAAAGAAACGTAGAAAACCTGAAAAATTTGCTCTCTCTCAGATAGCCCAAGCCTGTCAAGGGTTTTCAGGTGCAGAAATAGAAGAGGTAATTAAAGAAGCACTTTTCCAAGCTTACGATGAAAGTGTAGAAATTACAGATACACACATATTACAAGCTATTGAAAAAACTTATCCACTTTCTAAAACAATGGGGAATACTATTAAAAATTTACGTCAATGGGCAAAAAGTAGAGCGGTATTAGCTTCTTCTGATGAAGCTGAGGTAATACCCGATATAGAAAATGTTCCTCGTTTAAAACAGGAAGAATATAATAATCCTTTCTTATAATTGGTCATACTATGTTGTTGTATTATTTTCAACTAAAAAAAGATAGAGAAGATCTACCTTTTAAAAAAAATATAGATATCTCGTGTGCTATTCAAAGAAAAGCACAAGAGGCTTTTTCTCCTTTTAAAACCTATCTGAAAAATGCGATAGAGAATGCTAAAAAGAAAAATAATGTAAGAGCCCAATGGAAGAAAGTAGGTACCCCTGCAAGAATAGAACTTATAGGGGAGCTCTACAAAATGCCTAATACAAAAAATCTTTATCAAATTGTTCTTCCTCAAGAAGAAAGTATAGAAAATTTTAAAAGTGAGGAAATGTTTGCTACATTGAAGGGAGGAGGTCGAGAACGTCTTTTTGTGCCTGCTGAAGCTCATAAAAATGGAGTTATTAGGCTTAAAGAAGATATCTCTATTTTTAATTCTATTACTTGGGAAGGGGTAGCTGTTAAACTCGTGCCTATTGAGGATGAGGAAACTATATCTAAAGAAGGTATTTGTATAGAGGAAACAGAAGAATATATTATATTCTATTGTGAAAAAAAACAAAAAGAAAGTAAAAAATATGAAAAAATAGATAAAATAACCCCTTATATCAATTTTGAAACACTCTGTTACCAATCAGGAGAGGTTTTTAAAGCTACACATTTAGATAAACGTAATTTTTTGCTTAATGAGGAAAGTGATATAGGAAAAATTCTACTGTGTAATCACTTAAAATTTGTAGTAGAAGGAGCTTCAGGAAGGGATAAATATTGGATTCAGCTCAATGAAATAGAAGAAGAAAATGAGAAAAGTGCCTTAGATAAATCGCCTTTGAGCTATTTCTTTGATGATGATATGAACGTTACTGACCTCAAAGGAAATAAATATAAAATTGTAGCAGGAGATGAAGAAGAAAGTCGCGTGATATTAAAGAAAGCTAATGAAAAAGGAAATAATTATTGTTTTCCTGAAACTCCTATCATACAAATAGAGGTAAACACCTATCAGTTAGAAAAAGAAGCAGAGGCTATTTGTACTTTAATGAAAATGCCCATAGGAGCACAAGGAGGACTGATACGTCTTTTTGAAGATAGAGATCAGGTAAGATGGGAAAACTCAAATGATATTCCTATAAAAAAATGGGAAGTACTTACATCCGATGAATATGATGGATGTGAGGAACAACAAAGGTTTGTACAGCAGGCTCTCAATACCCCTGACTTTGCTATATTAGAAGGGCCTCCTGGGTCGGGAAAAACTACTGCTATTTTAGAACTTATTTGTCAGTTGATACAACAAGGTAAAAGGATACTTTTGTGTGGTTCAACCCATATAGCTATTGATAATATTTTAGAAAGACTTAAAGAAGAAGATAAAGAACATAAAAGTTTATTGGAAGAATGGGGTATTCTTCCTGTTAGAATAGGTGATGAAAAACGAATCAATGAAGATATTCGTGAGTTTCAAATAGATAATTTAATGCAAAAATACCGTATTGCAGAAAATACATTATTGGATATAGCTAACTTAGTATGTGGTACAACTATCGGTATTTTGCAACATCCTCATTTTAAAGGAAGAAAAGGTAAGTTAGAACTAAAAAAAGAACAACTAAATTACTATACAAATACTCCTATTTTACCAGAGTTTGATTACTTGATTATTGATGAAAGTAGTAAAACAACCTTTCAAGAGTTTTTAGTGCCAGCTCTCTATGCTAAAAAGTGGATTTTAGTGGGAGATATAAAACAGTTATCACCTTTCTGTGACCGAGAAGAAATTGTCTCAAATATAGAACATCTTCAACAGATGCCTTCACCTTTACAATCAGCAGTATTCTTGTTGCAGAAGCTCAAATCGTGTTTCCATAGCAAATATAATAAATTTATACTTCCCGTTTCGTATGAAGAAATAAAAGCTATTATAGAAGAATTACAAGAAGGGCGTATAGAAGATTTTAATGAAAATAAAAAAATCTTCTGTATCATTATAGATGACCTTAATATAGAAGAGGTAACTACTCAAAATATACTTATTAGGCAACTTACAAAAGTAAGCCGATTAGAGCTCTCAGTGTGTGATGTACTGTTAGTAGCCCAAGAACATTGGGATATACTTTGGGAAAAATACACATATCTGATACCTGAAACCCATACAGTTCTCTTTAAGGAAGATTGGGAAACTACCCAACACGCATTTTTACACAACAACTATCAAAAAACTCATCCTTTTTCTTATAAAGAAAAGGATAAAACCTACATTGATAGTTTTGAGATAGTTAAGCAACTTACCGATTATTTTAACGAAAGAAGTTGGGCAGAGGAAATAGCTTGGCGTATTGATAGAGAACATCAGTTAAGGATGGTAGGAAAAAAGAATAACAAACAATCCTACCAAAAAGCACTTAACGAACTGATGCCTCGTTCTATTAAAGGAAGTAAAATAGAAGAAAATATCAATAGAATTGCCTCTATGGCTTTCCCTTCTATACTTGAATCATTGGTAAAAGGGGTAGGAGCGAACTATAACAATAACTCAAGTATCGTAATGGGACTGAAAGAAGAACTACTGAAAGAAAAACATACGATGCTTTCCTATCAACATCGTATGCATAAGGATATTTCTGTTTTCCCCAGAAATCAATTCTATAATGATAAAGCCTTGAAAGATTCATATAAAGTACTTAATAATCGTCAGTGGAATTATGAAAAATATGATAAACGCAATGTGTGGATCAATGTAGAAGGAGAGGTGCATCACAATAAAAATAAAAGAGAAGTAGATAAACTTATCGAAGAACTTAGAGCATTTGTAACGTATGCAAAAGAGCAACCTCATCCAGAAAAAAAAGTATGGCAAGTAGCCTGCCTTACATTTTATCGCGGACAAGAAACTCTATTAAGAGAACAATTACAGAAATTTACTAATCAACCTAATGCTTTTTCAAGCTTTATTTACCATAAAGGAAATTATCCTATACATATCAAACTACATACTGTAGATAAGTTTCAAGGACACGAAGCAGATATAGTATTCCTCTCTATGGTTCAAAATAAGCGAGTAGGCTTTTTAGATAATCCTAATAGATTGAATGTCGCTATTACACGAGCAAAATTTCAACTTGTTATTATTGGTAATGCCAATTATTTTAAAAAACAAACACAATCAGAAGATTTAAAAAAATTAGCACAATATTATGAAAGTAACTTTTAGCCAGAATCTTCCTGTATATAAAGCAACAGTGTATCTTAAATTATACAAACAGGTGGAACGAAAAGACCTACAAGACTATATTACAGGAAAACAAACTTATGAACTTCCTCTAATAAAAGAGCGGATAGAAGCACACCTTAAAAGTATTAAAGTATATAATGAACAAGGAAATCTTACCTCATTAGGCAATATCTTGAAAGAAAAAGGAACAATATCTGAATATGAAGAAGGAAAGTACCAAATATGGTACACTTATGATGCACTCATAGGAAATAAAATTCTTTACTTCAGAAGGATAGAGCCTCAGGATAGGTCTAATATTAAAGAGTTACCGATTAAATTAGATCAAAAAGGACATTTATTGCTTCCAACCCCTCAGAATGCTATCTCTACATTTGAAATCTCTACTTCTAATAAACTATTGATTGGTGAAGAAAGTCCAATTCAAGAAAAATTAGAAGTGAAATGGATATGGAAAAACTTGGAAAGTTCTCATTTAGAATTCTCAGGAACACTCAACAGAGGTAAAGATCTACAAAAAGAGATACATATTACAAAAAATGAGATCCCTTTTGAAAAAAATCTTTGTGAGTTTATGAGTAAGTTATTTCTTGATGAATGGGATGATGAATGGGATGATGAATGGGATGATGAGTGGGATGAAGAATATCTTAGATTAAAAAAACATTTTGACAGTAATCTATCAGAGAGAGAGCTTACTTCTTTTATTGTAAATATTTATCCTTTTATTTGGAAAAACTACTCTGTAGAGATAAAAGAAATTCCTATAATGCCTAAAACAGAGGTAGACGCACAACAATGGAGAGATTTTCTGTTGGAGAAAAAAGCGGAAAAGAATTATCTTACAAAAAGAGATTTCTCAAGTGAAGCTCAGAAGATAGTAAAACAGGAAGCTCTCATCTCCTATAAATTACCTCCTATTCCTGAAAAAAGATTTATGGAGACACTCAAACAAAAAAATAGAGTAGCTTGGTGGCATCTACAAGCTCCAGAAGACCTTCAATAACCTATAAAATATCCATATATTATATGAATCCCATTATACCTATATCCCAAAAAGACACCATTTCATACGAAGATATTACCCATGCTCCATTATGGGTATTAGGTGACATCAAAAAAAAGATAAAAGACCCTATACAAGTACTCATTGAAATATTAAAAGAGAGTAAGGATACTATTTTTTGTATTCAAACACCTAAACTTACTCACAGAGAAATAATCAAAGCTCTTCAAAAAGCAGCTACACAAAATGTACGAATATATCTATTGGTAAATGAATTTACTCCTGAACTACAATTGCTTCATAGAAAAATATTAATACGTGGAGGAGTAAATCTTAATAATACTATAGTACTTGAAAATCCTAAAACATTACAAGCAAAAGGAATTTTCTTTACAGGGAACCTCACTCAAGAACACAAACCTTCAGAAGAATTTGCTACCCCCCTTGAACAAAACCAAGTAAAAGAATTATTTACCTACTTTTGTTATCAATTTTGGCAAAAAGCTACCCATGAGCTATTAGAATCAGATACGCCCACCCCTATACAAGAGCGCCCTATACAAATATCTTATGACTCTAACAGTTATCAAGGAAAAGATTTTGTACTAAGTCATCTATTTTCTTATCATGAAGCGGCACAAAGAAAAGAGCTTAAAGATAAATATGTGTTATACCTTGACAAAAAGGAACAAACTCCTATTTTCATTACTGAAACTACTGAAAAAGATTTAGGGAATTATTCGACCAACCACCTACCTCCCTTTAAAGAATTTTCTGAACAAAAACCTGAACAATTAGAAGATGTTAAAACGGCACTTACTGTACATTATCGTTGGATAAATGTACCTTTTTCTTTGCCTAAAGATGCTAAAAAACATTCTTTGTATGAACAATGGGAACTACAAGAAACTAATATACGAAAAAAAATAAAAGATATGTTAGCGTCAGAAAAGAAAAATTTAGAAAATTGTGGGCGTAATGTAGCAACCTATGACAATTTGAAACGTTTATTCTTGACTAAGAAGAAAAATTTTGAAATAAATGAGGAAAGGCTAAAGGTGTTATTGGAAAAATCACTTAGTGTAGAGGAAGATGTACAATCTATTATAATAGAAGTGAATAGTATGTTTAAAAAAATGTCAAAAGACATACAAGAATTAGAGCAAAATATTAAAAAAGAGAAAATTGTAATAGAAATAAAATACTATCAGGACGAGATTGAACAAAAAAATAGTGAAAAAAAATTGTTACAAGCTGCAGAAAATGAGAAACAACGAGGAGAAATACAGAGAACCTTGTTGAATATTGAAAAAAGAATAAATTATTTAGAAAAAGAGGTAGAGAAAAAACAAAAAGAAGTGAAAAAATATTCCATAATTGATGAAGAACAAGAAGAATCATCATTAAATGTTATGATTAAAGGAGGTGAAAATATAAAACACACAATTAATAAAGATAACCTCCTTACAGCTCCTACTATAAGAAGGTTACCCCGCCCTGAGTGTGCTAAACTATGGGAATTATCAGGAAAAAATTATCTCTCTATTAATGACTGGGATTATTATGAATACGCACAAGACTATGCTAATAAACAGCAAGATCTAAAAATAATTATTTGTACAGAATAAAAAACTATGGCAGAAGAAAGAATTACAATTACCATTGATGAAGATGGAAAAATAAGTGCCTCTACTCAAGGTATGAAAGGGGAAATGTGTCTTGCAGAGTTAGAAGAACTCTTAGGTAAAAATATTAATCTATTATCTGTTTCTAAAACGGATGAATATTACCAAAAAACAAAAAATTCCAATCAAGAAATCCTAAAAAATACATTAAAATGAGTTGTGTAATAAAAACTATAACACCTTTTATCTTAAAAGATATTCTCGTAGAAGCATTAAAAGAAATGAATTGCTTAGAACGAGTACAAGAAGAGAATGTTATGACCAATCGCAAGGACTACCAAGGAAATCAGCGTTTTGTAAAAAATAATGGGCAATATATATTTATTCATGATTCGGATGCTAATTTTAGGTGGGGGAATTTATCAGAAAGTAAATATAAATCTGTAAAAGAATTTTTATCTGATATAGCATCTATCTATCAAAAAAAATATCAAGAACTTCAAGAAAGATTAGCTCAACAAGAAAGAGAACGTATAGAAGCTGAACGAAAAGCTTTTGTAGAGAGTCAAAAACAAGCTATACTCAATCGTGCTAAAGAAAAAGGCTATTCAGTAAAAGAACAACAAACGGGAGGAAAAATTAAATTAGTACTTGTAAAACATACCTACTAATGCTCAATGTTGCTCATATAGAACCTCAAAGCTATATCTATGGTCCTGGCTGCCGATTTGTGATCTGGGTGCAAGGCTGTTCCTTACATTGTAAAGGCTGTTGGAATACATCAATGTGGAGTTTTAAAAAAGAAAACTATATTTCCATAGAAACTCTTTTGTTACAAATTGATAAGGAGTTACCTGCTATAGAAGGAGTTACTTTTTTAGGTGGAGAACCATTAGACCAGTTTTCTGCTGTACTAACACTTTCATCGAAAATTCAACAAAAAAAATTGAGTGTGATGCTTTTTTCAGGTTATGAATATCAAGAAATTCTTTCTTGTCAGAAGAAAAATATCTTAGAACAAGTTGATATCCTTATCTCAGGACGTTATGAAGCTGATAAGAGAACTCTTTCTCACCAATGGATAGGATCTACAAATCAACAAATACACTTTCTTACTGATAGGTATCAAGGATATAAGGTAGAGGACGCTAATTATATGGAAATATCTATTGATCAAATGGGAAAGATTGATATTTTAGGTTTTCCTGAAGAAGATTTTTTTATAGAATGACTATAATAAACGTTTATGTTTATTGAGATTTATCGCTATATTATTTCATAAAATATATTTTTCCTTATATA
>ERZ773076.836-NODE-836-length-14515-cov-19.739212_pt1 | contig 14515 bp, 12 predicted proteins | sample MGYA00580613_ERZ773076 | MGnify/ENA primary metagenome ERZ773076 (study PRJEB29015, sample SAMEA2738005) | human oral metagenome | biome: human oral; feature: human-associated habitat; material: dental | place: China | collected 2057 ...
TCTGCATCGTCCCATGTTTTTGTACCTTCTACTTTAACCGTTTCAGGTTTTTGTTCATTGTACATTACAACTACTTTCCCCGAACCTTGAGCATTAATTTCAACTACTCGAGAATTCGCGGCAGTTGGAGTCTTAGTAGTATTCGGATTGGCGTTATCTTCTGTTACATCCTTATATCCGTCTGCGTGTGCTTTTTCAAAGAAGCGATATTTCTTACCTCCAACCAGAGAATTCACTTCTATAGTTCCCTTTTCATTTGGAGTTAAAGTATTATCTCCGTTTAATGTACCGGAAACAAGCATGTTAGTTTTCACGTTTACAGCTTTCCATGTTGTTCCGTTATCGTCACTTGTTTGTAATTCAAATTTGAACCCTTCTGACAAAGCCTTACCTGTTTTGGCATCAGCTTTAAGAAGTTTAATTGACAATGGATCTGCAGGAGCATCTGCAGATCCTGCTGATGGAGTAAGAACAGAAGTCGCTTTTGATTCGATTTTTCCAGTTTGGGCAGTTTCAATTTTTAATGTGTTAGGAATTGCTGTTTTCTCTAGTGCTGTTTTGTACTTAGCTTTAATATACATATATACATTTTGAACAGCTTTTCCTTTATAAGAATTATTAATTTTAGTTACAGTTGCATCAGAAATTGAACCAAAGATATTTGGATAATTTTTCTTTAAATAATTTCCGACACCACCAGCGTTTTTAATTTGTGGGAGATCATCATAAGTTGGACCCGATCCATCATTCATATCCCACCATTTCATCATAAAGGTGTATGTTCCATCTTGATTGTTGTATATTGCATATTCACCTTTTTCAAGTAACGTCTTTAACTCCTCTTTTGTATGGCTTCCTTGTTTCACTTCTCTTAAGAGCGGTTTTGGTAAACCTACGACATAATCTCCAGAAATAACATTACCATCATCATCTGTACCAGAAATCCAAACATATAAGCCGGTAAGTTCTGGGGCCTTAATTACCTCTGTAAAGGTATCTTCGAGATAAACATCTGTATATACCTTAGGAGAATATGCTCCATTATTCTCAAGTAAATAGGGATTATTGTATGTACGTTTTTCATCTCGCTTGTAATACTCATCACTTTTAATATTGAGTTGCCATGTTGCCTCGGAGTCGCTTGCACTTGGTGCACTTTTATAAATATTTCTACTTGTATCATTAATCTTTCGCCCTTGAACATATTGCTTTTCGCGCGCAACAATTAATTTCTCTTTTCCAAGCTGTCCCTCTTGAATTCTACGTTCCCCAAGCTTCAGTGTCTGGCCTCCTCCATTTAAATGAAAGGTCGAATCACCAGTTTCAAATGAAGCTTTGAATTTAGTTATACGATTATTTTTTATATAATCACCTGAAAAATGAATGATTACTTTACCGTCTTTATATTCCCACGTACCTAACTCATGATTATCATTATCCTTTAATGTTTGAGGAAGAAAATTGTTCATTCCCGAACCTATTGTCGCAGGAATTGTGAGAATATCCCCTTCTTTTAAAGCTTCTGAAGAATTATAAGCTATCGATAACATCAATTTATAAACTGACGACATTTGACCTTCGTTTAAGGCATTAGTAAATTTTGTTGGATCACTGTTATACTCACCATACTGAGCATTATTACTTGTACGATAATCAATTTCTCTATTTCCATTTGTTACATCAATAATCTTAAAAGAAGTAACTGTGACATTATCTAAACTCAGTTCACTTCCTCCAGCTTCCTGAGCAGTTGTCTTGCTTCCCAGTAATGCCATCGTAATCATTGCCACTATGGACAGAATGAATGTAATGACACTTTTTCTTCGAACTTTCCTGTTCATAAATAAACCTCCATAATTCTTATTTTGCTAATACTAGAATAACAAAAATTTAGTAAAAGTCAATTAGATTATATTTTAGAAATTATACCTCATTTTGAGTTATTCTCTACTATTTGAATTCCTAATTTTTTCAATTATTTAACACATTCTACTAATCAATAACCCCAGCGCTGATTTCCTTTATACTATAGAATGTATTCCAATTGTAACTTTCTATCGATTTGATAATTACTTCTTTAAAGAATATAAATAATAAGAATTTTATTTTTTTTAATTTTTTCTCTCAATATATCACTACTAAAAATAGCAAAACCCATTTTGAGTTTTCCTGATAGAAATATATCTTTCTTACAACTCTCAATCCCTCCTAAATAAAAGAGTTCTATAATTTCAGTACGATAGAAAATCTCCACCACTTCTATTTTAGAGTACACAAAAAGGCCAACATCCATTATATTAAAAGCGCCTAAACCTAAAACAAAAGGATGATGACCATATGAACAATATACTAGAAGCTACGCTACAAATCAAAGATAAAAACATGATTTGAGATGATAGGGTTCAAGAAAAGATATTTAAAAAGAGAAAATCTTTATTTTATTCAGCTACATATACGCATAAAACTGAGCCTAAAACTAGATGAAAGATAAAAACTATCTCCATCGACATATACTTGCCATATATTCAAAATACTTGTGAGTATCCAACTAAAAAATGGCTCCATTGAAGAAATAAACAATTAAAATTAAAGTACTCAAAAAAATGCCTACGCCTTTAGAAACTATTACTATTTTAGAAACAGGATTATTTTAATAACCAAAATGTTTGGCCCAAAACAAAAAGGAATTAAGCAACAATTAGTTGCTTAATCCCTTCCTAAATTTCTTCATCAACACTATTTGACAAAGAGCCAAATAAAGCTTGCAGAGTGTCATTGTCAATCATTTACTGATTCAGTTCTGTAGAAATACCACTTGTATCTGGCGTTTGAGGCGTCATTACTTTTGGAACCAAATCAACCGTAAATGTAGTACGGCCATCGCTCCAAGGAATACTATATACTCTACCTGAGTAGACCCAATCTTGCTTGCCTTCTTCAAAGGCCTTTGAAGACTCATCCAATTTTTCTCTCATATATTGTACAGCATCTTTATAATGTTTAAATTCTGTATTCGTATTTCCTAACGGAGGAACTAGGCGATGGGCAGAAGTAGTCACTTCCACAGTAGTTGTTGTTTCAGAAGTAGACTCTCCTCCATCTATTTTAACGGTTGGTTGTTCTGTTGAAGTATTCATCTCCGTCTCACTTGTTTGAGGCATCACTTTTTCGGTCGTCAATGATTCCTTACTTGGAGTCACAGCTACTTTTGTTTCTTGCTCTTGTTTTTCAAAAACTACTTTCTTTTCTTCGGTAGTTACTGGAAGCTCCGTAGTGCTTACTGTTGTTGATACTTCTAACTCTTTCTGAGTCATTGTTTTTTCAGATTTTTCGGAATGTCCTGGAGAATGTGACGATGTGGCATCTGTCGTTTGTATTTCTACAACTTGAGTTACTTTTGGCAAGCGACTCAAATCTTTAGATAACGCATAAACTCCAGCAAGCATTGCTAAAGAAATTCCTAATGTAATCCCTAATTGACTTGCTAACCCCAACGATTTAAAAGATTCTTGAATTTTAATATAAAATATCTTAATCTTCATTATCCATTCTCCTTTCCATTTTTATTCAAACTATTATATCATAAATTTCATCATTTCAGAACAAAAAAGACATAATATCACAAATCACATTATTATTACAACAATATTTCTAAAAAAACCGTGAAATAATCCGAAAAATTTTAAGTTCTTGGCTTTTTATTAGTAGAACCACTTTATCGGTAATCATTAGTAACCAGTAGCAAACCTGTTACATACTATAAAAATCCTACAAAAATCTCAGTTCCCACTAATGTAATAATCCCTGAGATTACAATCGATAGACTACTCATCGCTCCTTCAATTTCACCAATTTGCATCGCTCTAGCAGTCCCAATCGCATGAGAAGAGGTCCCAATCGCAATCCCTTTTGCTATCGGGTGAGTGATATTAGCAATCTTACAAATCCCCTCACAGAACATATTCCCTAGAACTCCAGTAATAATAATCACTGCGACTGTAATCGTTACATATCCACCTGTTTCTTGAGACAATCCCATCCCGATAGCTGTCGTAATTGATTTTGGAAGAAGCGTAACATACTCTTCATGCGTCAATTGGAAAATGAAAGAAAGCAGCCACACAGTACACAGGCTTGTAAGAACCCCAGATAAAACTCCAAAGAAGATTGCTTTCTTATGCTTCTTCAACAACTCTAGCTGCTGATATAAAGGAATCGCTAAACAGACAGTCGCTGGCGTTAAAAAATAACTTAAATTATATGCACTTGCATAATAACTAGCATAGTCAATATGAAATACATCTAAAACGATAATTACAAATACGATTGCCACCAACAATGGATTAAAAATAGGCCATTTATAGCGTTCTCGAAGGAATACACCAATTTCAAAACCGAGGATACTAATCACGATTCCAATCGTTGCTGAATTAATGGCTAGTTGATTCATGGTCTTCCTCCCTTTCTAAAATAAACTGGGTTACTCTTCCAGATACAATCATGACTACGATTGTTGTAATTACGGTAATAATCGAAACTGGTAAAATAATTCTTTGTAATTGCGCCCAAGATTCAATAATTCCTACAGCTGCAGGAATAAACATCAGAGCCATGATTTCAATCAAGAAAGTCCCCGCTTGATGAACACGATCTAATTTGATGAGACCAGTCATTAAGAATATCATCATTAGTATTAATCCGTAGATGCTTGCTGGAATGGGGAACGGCAAGAGATATTTTAAAATTTCACCTAAACAGGTTACAAACATAATCCAGCCAAATTGTTTAAAGAATTTCATTGTTTACTCCTCTAGTTTAAAAGCACCCTATCCACGTCATAGAATAGGGTGCTTCCATCTTTTTGTATATATAAACCTACCTCAGAAAGAATACTCTCTTCCAATATTTTCTCATATTATAATCAAATGCATAGAAAGTCAACTACAAACCTAAATAGCCTCATTACTAACTCCTGAATTTTCGATAATCATTCAAAAATCTTCTTTCCCATCATTAACCTATCTATATTAGTCATTTAATCAGAACAATACAGATATTCCTGATATCTCTTTTTACTTCTTCCACTATTTCAATTATCACCATTTCTTTTATGATTCTTTGTATTTGTAGTATGGTGCTTCTGTCCATTTTCCTCAACTATGATTCATTCATCTCTAAAACTTTATCTAGTCTTTTAAGGTAAGAATATTACTGTTCGCGATTAGTATGTTGAACCCTCCTTCCCCCAATAACCATATACGTCCTCTCTCAAGCAAGATTCCTTCTCGATTTTCAAAAAATGAAGTCCCCCAAAAAGAAAATTTTGATAAGGAACGTTCTTGAATTTCCCCAAGCGTGCGCGTATAATTTCCCTTATGAAAAAGACCGCTATTAACTTAACAGACGGACCGATTTTGCGGTCCATTATTACGTTTGCCATTCCAATTGTTATTTCAAATATATTCCAGCAACTCTATAACACTGCCGATATTATGATTGTAGGGAGGTTCCTTGGGCAGGATTCGCTGGCGGCTGTTGGGGCGACCGCAGCCATCTTTGAACTGATTGTCGGATTTGCACTCGGCGTCGGCAACGGGATGGGCGTTATCATCGCACGCTACTACGGCGCCAATAACCATCGCCTCTTGAAACGTGCTGTCTCGGCCACCATCGTCATCGGGGCCGCACTCAGCCTCCTCGTAGCTCTTGGAGGAACGTTTGGAATGTATCCACTGCTCGAGTTTCTTGGAACACCCGTTAGTATTATCGACCAGTCCTATGCATACATCTCGATCATCGTGCTCGGGATCTGGGTGACCTTTGCGTATAATTTATGCGCCGGACTGCTCCGCGCTGTGGGAGATAGTCAAGCAGCCCTTTATTTCTTGATTTTCTCAGCGGTGGCGAATATCTTCCTCGATATTTTTCTCATTACAACGTTCAACATGGGCGTTGAGGCAGCAGCCATTGCGACGATTATTGCTCAGGGCATATCGGCCATTCTCTGCTTTATCTATATCAGAAAACGCGCCAGCTTCCTCATTCCGGCCAAAAGTGATTTTGTCCGCGACGATGAACTGTATTTAGACCTCATCAGCCAAGGCTTAGCCATGGGACTCATGTCATCCATCGTCTCTCTAGGATCTGTGATGCTCCAGTCCTCCATCAATGCTCTTGGACCGGTCATCATCAGTGCGCAAACTTCTGCTAGACGTATCTTCGCGTTTTCAACCTTGCCATTTGCCGCGATTGCAGCGGCAATGACGACCTTCACTTCGCAAAACTTTGGGGCCAACAAAGTGCACCGGATTGCCAAAGGAATTCGTCAAGGCAGCCTTCTAGCGTTTGGATGGGCGATTTTGGTCTGTATCATTTTATTCTTTGCGAGTCCCTTCCTAAACGAACTCGTCTCTGGATCGAGCGACCCGCTTCTATTGGATAATGCCGCGCTGTATAATCGCATTGGCTCGCTCTTCTATGTGCCGTTAGCGCTTCTTTTGATTTTGCGAAATAGTTTGCAAGGGCTTGGGCAAAAAGTAACGCCGCTCGTGTCGAGTTTTATTGAGCTGGCAGGGAAGGTGCTTTTCGTGGTGTTTGTGATTCCGCAGGCGGGCTATCTTGGTGTGATTTTCGCAGAGCCGATTATTTGGTGCCTGATGGCTATCTATCTTTCCTACGCCTTCTTGCGTCATCCGCTTATTAAAGAAGTAAGGCATGAAATATTCTAGAAAAGAGACAAAATAAAACCCTCGGTATCTTCATAGTGTTTGGGCGCCAAGGGCTTCTATGGACCTTCGCGGATATCTTCATAGTAATGGAAATAACTGTACCGGCAAGAGCCGAAGTCTCTTTGCCTATCGAACTTCAAAGGGCGTCATGTTGACTCACATCAACTGACGCCCTAATTCATTTCGATTACACTCGTTATTTCCATTACTATAGAATCCGCGAGGCCTTAGAAGCCCTCTATTTCATTTATGCTTCTTTTAAGTAAGCTGGCGCAAGAAGAGCGGATAGTTTGATTTCTTAACTTTAAGATGGCTTTGTGATACCGGACTGAGCTAAAATCTCAGTCCTACCAAGCTTCAAACTGAGGAGGACCACAATTGGATGTTTGATGAAACTTTGGCGCAGGAGATACTTCCCTACTTTTTCTACCAATAGTATAATGAATCTAAGTATACAGAAAGCGGTGATGAGAGATGAAGAATTATATAAAGCTCAATCAAGATAGATGGAATAAAGTAAAAAATAACTATACTGAGCCAATCACACGTGAAGAATTAGAAGAAGCTAAGAAACAACCCATTTCTGTGGCATTAACGATTGGGAAAAAAGTTCCACAAGAATGGTTTGAAAAAGCCAATGGGAAAAAGATATTAGGATTAGCTTGTGGCGGCGGACAGCAGGGGCCTGTTTTTGCTGCAAAAGGGTATGATGTCACCATCATGGATTTTTCCACATCGCAATTACAAAAAGATGAAATGGTGGCTAAAAGAGAAGGCTTAACAATCACTACCGTTCAAGGTGATCTGACAAAACCATTTCCATTTGAAGATGAAACGTTTGATATTGTTTTTAATCCAGTTTCAAATGTCTATATAGAAGATTTAGAAAACATGTATAAAGAAGCCGCTCGCGTATTGAAAAAAGGCGGGTTGTTAATGGTCGGGTTTATGAATCCTTGGATATATATGTATGACGCCGACGTTGTATGGGATAGACCCGATGAGGAATTACTGTTACAGTTTTCACTCCCTTTTAATTCAAAAGAGCTTGAAGCAGAAGGCAAAATCACCATCAACCCAGAATACGGATATGAATTTAGCCATACCTTAGAAACGCAGATTAGAGGGCAACTCAAGAATGGTCTCGCGATGATTGATTTTTATGAATCGTGTGATCAAAGAAATCGATTATCCCATTATGGGAATGACTATATCGCTACACTCTGCGTTAAACTATAATGTTATAGAACATAATCGCTCAAATTTCGGACCGCGAATATTAATAAAAAAGGTTCTATAATTTTTAGGGTTGATGGAAATTTCCCACCAACCCTATTTTAGTGTATACAAAAAGGCCAACATCCATTATATTAAAAGCGCCTAAACCTAAAACAAAAGGATGATGACCATATGAACAATATACTAGAAGCTACGCTACAAATCAAAGATAAAAACATTATTTGGGATGATAAAGTTCAAGAGCAGATATTCAAAAAGAGAAAATCTTTATTTTATTCAGCTACATATACGTATAAACCAGCATTTTTTACGGTCTGCGGATGCGTTAGCCAAAATAATAATATTGTTAAAAATGGAACGAAAACTTCTCGCATCACTCTCTGTTCTGTTTCAGGCCTACCAGCCTACTTAAATCTACGCAAGCAAAGATTTCTCTGCAGAAAATGTGGTTCTTCATTTACCGCAGATACTAGTCGAATCGTAGATGATACAGCACGATTATTAACGATTAAACCATTACATGATTTACCTGAGCATTTGTGTTTTGATGAATTTAAATCCGTCAAATCTTCCGATAGTAATATGAGCTTCATTTTTTGTGATAGCACAACACACAAGCTAGTAGATGTTGTAAGAGATAGAAAATTTTACAGTTTGAAAAAGTGTTTTCATCGTTTTGAGCCTAAGACTAGATTAAAGGTAAAAACTATCTCAATCGATATGTACTTACCGCACATTCAATTAATAAAAGAAATGTTTCCTAACGCTAAAATTATCATTGATCCTTTTCACATTGTACAAGCCTTAAATAGAGAATTAAATCGAACTCGGGTACGTGTCATGAATAAGCATCGCTATAAAGACCTTAAATTATATCGAAAGTTAAAACATTATTGGAAGTTAATTTTAAAGAATCCTAATGAACTTCAGAACTATAAATATAATCGTTATAAGCTTTTTGAAAGCTATATAACAAGTAGAGGAATCGCAGATGATATCTTAGAAAACAATCCATCTCTTAAAAATGATTATGAGTTTGTTCATTCACTTCGTGAATGTATTCAGGACAGAGATTATATAGAATTCAAGGAAACGATTGATGCAGGTGCACAATTAGACCTATCTCCTTGTTTAAAAAGAGTATTAATGACTCTAATTACTTACCTGCCATATATTCAAAATACTTGTGAGAATCCAACTAGAACAAATGGCCCTATCGAAGGAATAAACAATAAAATAAAAGTACTTAAAAGAAATGCTTACGGCTTTAGAAACTATTACCATTTTAGAAACAGGATTATTTTAATAACAAAAATGTTTGGCCCAAAACAAAAAGGAATTAAGCAACAATTAGTTGCTTAATCCCTTCCTAAATTTCTTCATCAACACTATTTGACAAAGAGCCTATAAAAAACCAACCACATTCGTGGTCGGTTATAAATCAAAATAGCTTTTAAATGATTGTTTTAATCGTTCAATATCATCAGTATCAAAATCATATATTTTCTTTCCAAGAATTCTCTTTTTATCGACTTCTCTAATTTTTCTTACTTTGACAAAAGCTTTATCATAGGAGGGATTGCTTTGATATTTTCTGCAATCAATTGTTATTCCTCCTCTATACTTTTTACCTTCTTTTTTACTGGTAATAGGAGCGACAATTAGTGTAGAATCTTTCTTGGAAATTTTACTCAACACTACTGCATAATGTTTCCCGGATATTTCTCCACCAATATTTTTCTTGAAATCAACTAAATAAACTCCAAACACATCAAGCATTTATTTACGCTCCCAAATAAAGAAATTAGGCATATCCAAATTTAGATATGCCTTCAAGCATCCTTAACTTATAAGGTTTTTTCTCCTTGCGTATCTCTCCTTAGACAAATAAGGCTCTTGATACACTAATATAATATATCAAATAGCAACATATTGTCAATGGAAACATAGAGCTTTATAAATTTATTTACTTTTTCAATTCATTATATCCATTACTATAGAATTCAAAAGGCCCTAGAAGCCTTATTTTCATGCTGTAACATATCCGACACGATTAACACCAATTAAACCTCTTTTTAATACTGTAAATTTAATGGTATCATAATCGATTCTTCTAATGTCCCTACCCACTGATGTTCTCTCAACCTCTACCGTTGGCACTTCAATACGAGGTATTGGTATGATATCAACACCCATTTCTTTCAGAACTTCTTCCGGAATCTGATAATTTTGTTCTACTAAACCAAATGCTGTAAATCCTGAATCTACACAGAAAGAAATTAATTTATTTTTTCCAATATTGAAGACAACTGCTATAGCACTGCCTAATAATGTTCCAATCAAGTATCCTAGGATAGGTAAATTAGGTAATAGCGCTTGGACAGATGCAACAGTTGCAATCATAATTGACGTATTGATTGTATTATCTACAAATTTTATGCCCATTTCTCTTGGCGAAAGTTTGCCAGCAGCTAATAGTAAACTATCTTTTACAGTCTCGGAAATTATTAACACCATTGCTCCTATCACAGATGGATTCATATTTTTTATAAGTTGACCAAATACACCTTGCTTAATTGCAGCTTCCAAGCTGTATGCTGTTGCTCCTTTTAAGAAAGCCTCCCCGCTAGCAGAAAGTATTTTCTTTCCCGACCGTTTTAGTTGATCTATACTTAATTGACCTTTCTTTATTAGATGCACTATCACCTTATAAAGTTCAGGTACAATTTGCATAGCTGCAGATATAAACGCAGCAGATATCCCTGCTTTCATTGCTCCTCGAAAATACTTTATTTTAACAGGCTTTCTTAGAACACGTTTTTTATATCCGTGTTTTTCAGGATCAAACTTATTATTTTTAACCTCTTCAGCAATTTGTTTAGCTTCCTCAACAGAGAGTTTTTTACTACTTATGCCATTGTCATCAGAAATAGTTCCCACTAATTTATTTTCAACTTCATTGTGGGCAGCTGCTACTTCTGGACGCGTAATCGAATTTTTTAGTGCATTTCTTCTAGCTAATAATTTTGCTTTAGATACCTGTTCTGCAGGAATTAATCTTTCCTGACTTCTATATTTTGCTTTTCCTGTCCCAATCTCTAAAACAGCTTGCATGTTTTCAGAACTTTTTGCTGTATTTGAATACTTGAGACTATAGTTTTTTCCAAAATTAGTCTCAATATCTACTGAACCAAATTCATTACTATCAAGTGTCCGCGCCCTATGATTTGACCCATGTTCTAACGCATCAAGGTTAAAAGTGTGTTGATGCCACCCTTCTGCAACATAACCTTTAAGCTGCTCAGAATGCAAATTTTTATAAGGATGGTTATTCATACTATTTTTGAATTGTTCAATGTATTCGTTCACTTGTTGCGCTAGCTGATTATCTCTAGCAATTTTTTGATTAATCATCACATTATTACGAATATCTGCATCTGCCATTCCAGCTGCTATATTTGCCACCATAGCATCTGACATAAAATCCCATCCTGATAAAAAGTCTTTGCTAGTATTCATCCCTGTTCTCCCTATGATTTAACAAATTCATCTAATCCATCTTTAAAAATATTATCTACTCCGAAAAATAACATTTGACGAACAACAGCTTTTTTGCTTCTAGTTAAATTATCCCAACCATCTTTTATTTCATATGATTTTTCTTTAGCTAGAGCAACTCCCTTACCTAAACCATTTTTTAGTTTAAATAGAAAACCGTTCTTATTTTCTGGCTCTATAGTTTCCTCAATTGCTTCATCATTCTGCATTTCTGAATCATTTTTTTCACCAAACGTTGCATTTATAGGTTCTTTAATACTTTCAGGAACAGAACATTCATTCAAAGCAGATACAAACTCTAAATATTCTTCTTTTGTTTTAAAATGGTTCTGATTGCCATATAAAACAGCTTGATTTCCAGCCCATCCGAAACATACCCCATATTTCTGAAATTTAGTATCAATAACTGGAATCAGTTCCTTTGTCCCATTTAGTTGCCCTAAATATAAAATTTTACCTTTAATATTACCTGCCTTTTTATTGCTTAACCATGTCTTCTCATTCCATGCGATAATATTTAATTCAGGATGATTCGCTAAATATTCTTGATCTCTATTTCGAGATTCCACTAATTTCTTAAATTGATTAAGAACCATCTCGTCCTTATAAACAACAATTAATGTTTCTTCATTTCCAAACATTCTTTTCCCTCCAAATAACATTTCAAATTCCAATTTTATTTTTCAAATTTCATACTTTATATAATGGATTTTTACGGTTGAACCGACACAACTTCGAGCTCGCCTTTTTCGTTCTGAAGGACGCGGAACATAATCTCCTCGCCTTCTTTTGGCCCGTCTGGATGCTTGGAGTCCATCAAGAGCGTGCCAAAGCATTGATTACCTTCCACGCGTGAGATGCGCACCCACAAGCGTTCGGGGTCCTTGCTCTTGTCTTCGTAGTATACAGCCACGCCAAAGTCATCGGGATGTTGGCGGTGGCGGAATCGGTCGAGGCCTTGGAAGGAGCGTGTCTCTTCTTTTTCCTTGCTTTTCGTATCATACACTTCCGCAATGACGCGTCTTGCACGGTCAACAATATACGGATCAACTTCTATCCATTTCATCGAACAGAATTCGCAGTCATCAAGGTTCGCTAGACGAATAAGATACATCGTCTCTTCTGGAATGAGGCGCATGTCTAGCGTCGATTCGCCTTCTTTAGCGATCCATAGCGGTTGGAACGAAACGCCAGCCTCCTCGTCAATATAGCCGTAGAGGACGAGCCCTGTGTCTCCTGGCTGGGCTACTTCTGACATCACGTCTTCGATGAGCGATGTACAGCGAACGTAGATGAGTTGATGGTAGAAGCTACGGAAAGAGGCATCTTTTACTTTTTGCATCTGAGACGCAATTGGGATTTCATTTGGGAAGAGTTCGCCTTTGATGTCCAGACCTGGCGCAAAACCGCATCGGTCAAGCCACTCCGGACTTGTCACCTCTGGGATCGGTTCGGCGTGGGCCTTGGAGGCGAATCGCTCCCTGCTATCGGCCACGATGTCCACCGGCAGATCCAAATTCACATGCTCCATCCATTTCCAACGATAATCATCCGGCAAATGCAAGAGCAGAATCTGCGTCTTCCCTTCATGCTCGTATATGTCCAGCACCTTAAAGTGGCTATCGCGGTTGGCCACATGTAGCCCCCAGTTCGTGCCGTGCTCCGCCTTTGACAGGTCAAAGAGGTGGTTGGAGAGGATGCTGAAACGGTGCGTCGTCACCATACCCCCAACGCGACTCGTCGCATCGGTAAAGGCAGCGTTTCGCACAATTATCCCCACCTTGAACTTCGCTGCTTCTTCCGGCGTTAGGTTGCTATCTCTAGCAAAAAGCTGCAATCCCGGCAGCATCTCATTCATTAATTCTTCCATCTTCTTCATCTCCGGCATTCGTTTCACTCCTATTTCTTTATCCTTTACCAGGTGGCGCGCAGTAAGCGTTCATTCTGATATGGTACTAAATTGACCTTGCTAGATTGAATCTCTCCACTGGAACTACGAACCGTCTGAGGCGCCTCCGTCACCATCAACAACACACCCGAATGTCCATTTTTAGCAAAGACAAGAACCGTCTTCCCCGACTTCGACACATAGCACTCGACGATCTCATAAGGAACTCCTCCTGATTGCCAAGTGAGATTGTCCCAGCGAAAGGAAGCCTGTTGCCCAGAGACGGTTGCATATTCAAAGAGCTGGTCGGGAACCATTAAGTCATAGTACTTGCGCTGAGTGGCTGGAGAGGTCCGTTCGAATACTTCCCCTTTTTGACGGGCATACTCCTCCATCGCTTCCGCCACCGTGACAGACGCAACCGTGGTCTCCACCACCGTGGTTGCTTGCATGGTCGTCGGTGTAACAGTCGTCGTCACCGCCTCCTGTGACCTTTTGGTGCATGCCGCGAGTGCCAACACACACAGCGCTGATGCTAGTAATCGTCTGCCCTTCATCCTCTCTCCTCCAATCATGAAAGCCTACTCTATTCATGATTATTATAGCATAGGTGGAAAGAAAAAGCATTGGAGGTTTAGTCCAATGCTTTGATTTGTATAATCACTTAAATCTTGAGAGTACAAAAACTATCCGGATTTGGTGCCGGAGCAATCGACGGTTTTATAGTTACTTAAATCTTGAGAGTACAAAAACGTAATCTGTACAAGCTCGTTAGCGCCATTAGTTTTATAGTTACTTAAATCTTGAGAGTACAAAAACACAGGGCAAATTTGAGCGAATGAGAACAATGTTTTATAGTTACTTAAATCTTGAGAGTACAAAAACCCTAAATTTCAAACGAAATTCCATCTAAACGTTTTATAGTTACTTAAATCTTGAGAGTACAAAAACAACCTAATCCATATTGTGAAAGTAACAAGCGTTTTATAGTTACTTAAATCTTGAGAGTACAAAAACATGGATGTGTGATGAAGAAAGCAACATCTTGTTTTATAGTTACTTAAATCTTGAGAGTACAAAAACTACTTGAAGAGATAAACGA
>ERZ773076.837-NODE-837-length-14507-cov-5.666482_pt1 | contig 14507 bp, 10 predicted proteins | sample MGYA00580613_ERZ773076 | MGnify/ENA primary metagenome ERZ773076 (study PRJEB29015, sample SAMEA2738005) | human oral metagenome | biome: human oral; feature: human-associated habitat; material: dental | place: China | collected 2057 ...
AAGGACGAGCTCAAGGAGAGGATCCTGCGCTACTTCAAGGAGGTGAACGCCGAGCCGGTCGTCTACAGGTGGAAGTGGAACCTGTCGGACATAGACCCGACGACCGAGGGGCTCGTCGTGGACACCCTCCTCCCAGATGGCGCGGACAAGGCAAGTTAGTTGCTGGACGTTATACTAGATATCGAAGAGGTGGCGGGGTCGGCCCCCGGGGTCGCTCGAGGTCATAGTCAGCCTGATCGCCCCCGCCACGACCTCGACGGGCCTGGAGGTACGCTGCGCGGTGGACCCGGCGACCTACGAGCGCGGCATCAGGGTGGCGGATGAGGAGATGGACGCGATCGACATCGTCCGCGACGAGTTCCACGGCGAGTGGAACTACGTCATCAGGCCGAGGCCCGGCTTGCCCTGATGGGCTATATTATTCTGGTGAGAAAACCACTGGCTATGCCAGTGGTGCCAGCGGTGGTTCCACCCCTATCGTCTTTCCGTAATAGCAGCTCCCGCCCTACCATGGAGGCGCGGCGGACCGGCTGCGCCGTCCGAGAAGGGCAGGAACTATGGACAAGGATAGCCTATCGCATATGAGCCGGTATTGCGTGTGCCGCGTGGCGCGGGCACCGAGACGCCGCAGGGAGGTGCCGTGCGGCGAGACCGAAAGGAAGGTCGGCGAGACGCCCGGGATGCTGGCCGGCCAGACGGGCGGTGTCGAGATGGTGGAGGGGAGCGCCTGCCCCGACCACACACGCACCTGCCTCCGGATTGCGCCCAAGCACAGGGCGGGCAACGTGGTGGGTAGGTCGAGGGGCAAGAGCGCGATCATACTGCACGAGCGGCACCATGAGCGGGGGCTCTTGCGGGCAGGGACCGGACGAAGTGGGCGAGGGGCCACCACGCGGGCGCCGTCGACCTTAGCGAGTCGGCCATCAGGAGGCACGTCCGGCGGCAGCCCGGCGGGAGCCGCACGGGGTGGCGGGAATGCCCCCGACGGGGGCCCGGCGGCAGCGGCCACTGGCCCGTCGCGGCAATGCCCCTGTCGTGACGGGCCCCTATGGGGCGTCACTAAAGCTTCCGGCTACGTCGGGGGACGGGGTGGCCTCGTCCATCACCTGAGCGCGCGGGTGGCGTTGAGCACGCAGAGCACCATGACGCCCACGTCGCCGAAGACGGCGAGCCACATCGGGGCGAGGCCGACCCCCGCGAGGAGCAGGATGGCGACCTTCACCGCGATCGCGAACGCGATGTTCTGCCTCGCTATCCCCAGGGTGCGGCGGGCGATGCGGACGGACGCGGCGACCTTCGAGGGCATGTCGTCCATGAGGACCACGTCCGCCGCCTCGATGGCCGCGTCCGAGCCCATGGCGCCCATGGCGATCCCCACGTCCGCTCGCGCCAGCACGGGGGCGTCGTTGATGCCGTCGCCCACGAAGGCGAGCGAGCGTCCCTCGGCCCTCTCGCGCATGAGCCCCTCGACGTGCTCGACCTTGTCGGCGGGGAGGAGCTCGGAGTGGTACTCGTCGAGGCCGAGCTCGCCCGCGATGCGCCGTGCGACGTCGTCGCGGTCGCCCGTGAGCATGACGACCCTTGTGACGCCCTCCGCCTTGAGCTGGGAGATGGCCTGCGCCGCATCCCCCTTCACCTCATCTGAGATCAGGACGTGGCCTGCGTAGCGACCGTCTATGGCCACGTGGATCACGGTACCGTCGTCGTTCTTGCAGCTGTGCCAGGCGGCGCCCAGCTCATCCATGAGCGCGGTGTTGCCCACGGCGACCCTCCTGCCGTTGACGGTCGCGATGATGCCCTTGCCGGCGACCTCGGTCGTCTCCAGGACGGAGCAGTCGTCTCCCTCGCAGGGGAAGGCGTCTCGCAGCGCCTCCGCGATGGGGTGCGTGGAGTAGCGCTCGACGTGCGCGGCAAGGTGCAGGAGCCGGTCTTTGTCCTCCATGTTGGGGTGCACCGCCATCACCTGGAAGACGCCCTTGGTGAGCGTGCCAGTCTTGTCGAAGACCATGGTGTCTGATCGGGCGAGCGTCTCCATGAAGCCCGACCCCTTGATCAGGATGCCCTGCTTGGACGCACCCCCGATGCCGCCAAAGAAGGTGAGGGGCACAGAGAGGACCAAGGCGCAGGGGCAGGACACCACGAGGAAGGTCAGGGCACGCAGCAGCCAGGTGGCAAAGCTCGCACCAACGTCTCCGCTCGCGAGGGGCGGGACGATGGCAAGGGCGAGGGCGAGAAACACGACGATCGGTGTGTACACCTTGGCGAAGCGCGTGATGAAGTTCTCCGAACGGGACTTGCGGTCGTTGGCATTCTCCACGAGCTCCAGGATCTTCGAGGCCGTGGAGTCTCCGAACGACTTGTCCACACGGACTCGGATGACGCCCGAGAGGTTGACGCAGCCCGAGATGACCTTATCTGTGACGGAGGCGTCACGCGGCTCGCTCTCGCCCGTGAGCGCGACGGTATTCAGGCTGGTCGAGCCCTCGACGATGGTGCCATCCAGGGGTACCCTCTCGCCTGGGGCCACGACGATGACCTCGCCCACCTCGACCTTGGCCGGATCTATGCGCTCGAGCTTGCCCGTGCGCTCGATTGTGGCGAAGTCGGGGCGGATGTCCATGAGCTCAGAGATGGACCTGCGGCTGTTGTTCTCTGCGATGGTCTCGAAGAGCTCGCCCACCTCAAAGAAGAGCATAACGAAGACGGCCTCGGCAAACACCGGCTCGCCTCCTGGGATGAAGGCGATGAGCAAGGCGCCGATCGTCGCCACGGCCATCAGAAAGTCCTCGTCAAAGGGGTCTCCTGCCATGAGATTCTCGACCGCCTCCTTGACTACGTCTCCACCTGCGACGACGTAGGCCGGCAAGAACAGCAGAAGCTGCCCTGGGAGCGGCAAATCAAAGGAACGCTCGATAAGGTATGCCGCGAGCAGCAACACGGCTGAGACGATCACCTTGCGCAGGGCTCGCTTGGGATCCTCTTCCTCTTCTCTGTCCTGCTCGGACGTCTCGCCGCCGTGGACCTCGTGCTCGTCATGTCCGCGCCTGTGATCCGCGTGGGCGTGGCAGTGCTTACAGGCCATGTCCAGCTCCCTTCGCCTATGAACATATGAGCAACTGCTCATACTATATGATAAGTGTAACCCTCGTGCATGTAGCTGTCAACAGGATACGGGCATTTCTTGGCCGTTTGCCTTAGAGGCCGTTCCGAATACGCGGGCGCCGTGTGCGACGGCCCTGATGCGATGCGGCAGCACCTTGCACGATGCGGCAGCGCCCGGCACGGCACAATATCCGGCACAAACCCTTTTTTGGTGCCAAACCATCACCGAAGCTTAATCCTGCGCCAAGGATTGCTTAATCTTGCCCTGCGACCATACAATCAATCGAGGGCGAGAGGCGCCCTCACATGACGTAGGGAGTGGATGATCATGGACGAGCTCGATAAGGTCGAGCAGGTTCGCAAGAAGACGCAGGCGAGCTATGAGGATGCCAAGGCCGCACTGGACGCACATGATGGCAACGTGCTGGACGCCATCATCGAGCTGGAGCGCTCGGGCAAGGCGCACACGACGAGCGCGAGCTATGCCAGCTACAGTACGCAGGTGCAGGAGCAGTCGGAGCCGGTCTCGCCCGAGATGGGGCGGGCCCAGGAGGCCTATAGGCGCTCGGTGGGGACGTCAGAGTTCTGGGAGGGTGTCAAGAATGTGTTCAGAAAGAGCATAGACTACAAGCTCATCGTGCTGAGTAGGGGTGAGGAGATCATCAGGGTACCGGTGCTCGTGCCAATCTGTGGCCTCCTGGTCTGGGGTGCCACGATCTGGATCTTGATCGTCGGCCTGTTCTTTGGGCTGCGCTACCGCATCGAGGGTGATGCGAGTACCGTGGCCAATAACATAAACGATGCGATGGACACGGCGGCCGATGCGGCAGAGACCATAAAGCAGGATGTTGCGGCAAAGTAGCGGCGAGCGGGGCAGGTGGTGGAGGGGAAGCGACACGCCATGACAAGGATTCTGATCGTGGAGGACGAGGAGAAGATCGCGCGTTTCGTGGAGCTCGAGCTGCTCCATGAGGGCCACGAGGTCGATAAGGCCGCTGACGGCCGCGCCGGTGTGGACAAGGCGCTCTCGTCAAACTACGACCTGATCTTGCTTGACGTGTTGCTCCCGGGACTCAACGGCCTTGAGGTACTCAGGCGCATACGTCGCGAGAAGGACACGCCCGTCATCATGCTCACGGCCCGGGATGCTGTGATGGACAAGGTCGCAGGCCTGGACGCTGGTGCCGACGACTACGTGACCAAGCCCTTTGCCATCGAGGAGCTGCTTGCGCGCATCCGCGTGGCCCTCAAGCGACGTGAGGCGACCCCGTCCGCCACGCAGGCCGGCGAGGAAGCCTCAACTGTTGGGGCAAACCTGCTTCCGCATCCGCCGCAGACGCGGGTCATCTCCCTCAGGGGCGTCTCCTTCGACTTGGACCGGCGTGAGCTGCTGGTGGGGCGCGATCCTGTGGAACTCACGAACCGCGAGTTCGAGGTGTTGCGCGTCCTCATGGAGCATGTGGGCGTGGTTATGAGCCGCGAGCGCATCGCGTCAGACGCCCTCGGCTACGAGCTCATGGGGGAGGCGAACAACGTGGACGTGCACGTCGCACACCTGCGTGCGAAGATCGATGATCGTCTGGGCGAGAGGCTCATCGCGACAGTCAGGGGTGTGGGCTATGTCATCCGCGAGAGATGAGGCCAAAGGTACCCGAGACGCTGGGAAGACGCGAACCCGACCTGTAGGCGACCGATCCGCAGGGAGGGCGGACAAAGGAACGGACAAGCTGGACGCACGCACGTCCCGACCTCGGCCCACACGCGTCCTCGTTCCCTCCATCGTCCGCTCCATCAGCTGGGGCTTCTGGTGGCGGCGAGTGCTCGCCATGGTCTGCCTCGACCTTGCGCTGGTGATCTCGCTGCTCATGGTCCAGACCTACGCCGCAGCCGTGCGCTCGGCCGATGTCGCCTCAGGGATATGGCCGCTTCCGAGCTCCGTCCAGCTTGGCATGAGAGGCCCTGAGCCCCTCGACTTCGGCTGCCATGTCGCGGTCGAGGGCGGGAATGCGACCTTTACGCTAGGCACGCTCCTTCCCGTTCTGCTTTGCGCCCTCGCCCCGCTGGTGGTCACAGAGTTCTTCTCGCTCGTGTCCTTCTTCCCTGACATGCGCCGTGTGCGCAGGCAACTCAAGCCTCTGAACGACCTGGCCCTGAAGGCGGACGCGCTCGTGAGCGCGGACACCCTGGGAGCCGCGACACGCGGGTCGACGGCATCCGGTGAGGACAAGATGGCCAGCCTCGAGCAGGCCATCGAGCGGGCAAGCGTCGACGCCCCGCGCGTGAGGACCGGTGACAAGGACCTCGAGAGCATCGAGGTTGCGCTCAACCGACTGCTTCGGCAGATGCAGGACGCCAAGCTGCAGCAGATGCGCTTCGTGAATGACGCGAGCCATGAGCTGCGCACGCCCATCGCCGTGGTTCGCGGCTACGTGGACATGCTGGATCGCTGGGGCAAGGACGACCAGGCGGTGCTTGAGGAGTCGATCGCCGCTCTCAAGCTGGAGGGCGAGCACATGCAGGAGCTTGTGGAGCAGCTGCTGTTCTTAGCTCGAGGGGACTCGGGGAGAAACGAGCTCCACAGGCAGCCGTGCAACGTGGCAACGCTCGTGGCGGAGATTGCGGAGGAGTCGCAGATGATCGATGCAGACCATCGCTACGAGCTGAGCTCGGGGGCCGAGGACGCCGCCGAGGCGCAGGACCCGCGCTTCCTGCTTATGGCCGACGCCGTCCTCGTCAAGCAGGCGCTGCGCATCATCGTGCAGAACGCGGCAAAGTACTCGCCCGAACAGACGACCATAGGCTTCTCGCTCACGCAGGACGAGACGAGCGTCTCGGCCGGCGTGCAGGACGAGGGCAGGGGTATGTCCGCCAAAACGGTAAGACACATCTTCGAGCGCTTCTACCGAGCGCAGGACGCGCGCAGGGACGCCGCAGGTTCTGGTCTGGGCCTCTCCATCGCCAAGTGGATCGCCGACAGCCACGGCGGCAGCATCTCCGTCGTGTCGTGCGAGGGTGTGGGCAGCCGTTTTGTCCTCACCATCCCGCGAGGTGCGGAACACGACACGGACAAGACAGAGACGGGGCGAAGCGGGGCGGTGACGCGAGCCAGAACGACGATCTCGGCCGATGCCGACCGCCAGGCCTAAGGCCCCGTGGCCGTGCAACGTGGCGCCCACGATCGACCGTGAGCCGAGGTCGTCGTCCTCAGACCCGGCCCCTCTTAGCTCAGCCCTCTATGACGTATGCGTTCACGATCTCGCCGAAGAAGGTGATGTGGGGGTCTCTGTTGGAGCCAGTCGCGCGGCCGTCCACGTCCTGCGGGTAGTGGGCCATGATGTCCGGCGAGTAGAGCGAGAGCTCCTGGTCCTGGCGGTAGATGACCCTGCACTCGAGCGTGAGTGGTAGCTCGGCGATGCCGGGTGTGCTCACGATATCCGAGTCGACGAGCGTGAGGCCTGCCAGCGCAACCTTGTCCACCTCGTCTCCGCGCTCGCTACCGCAGATACCGATGATCTTCCTGTCAGACGGCCGTTCCTCAAGGGGGACGTTGATCGTGAACTCGGGATTTCGGTCGAGGAGCGCGATGGTCGAGCGGTGCCTGCGGACGTAGGCGACAAAGACCGGCCTGCTCCAGTTGGTGCCCAAGGTGCCCCAGCCGATGGTCATGGCGTTGACCTTCTCGTCGGCCTTGGTCGTGAGCAGGATGCCTCTGGGGATGGCCTTTACGATCTGGTTGGCGTAGTCGCTGTAGTCGACCGTGCGCTTTGTGGGCATAGGTGTCTCCGTCTCTCTGTCCGTAGGTTGTGTCGCTCATAGCTCTGTGCGTAATCGTACCCATCTTTGTTCAAGCGCCTCTGCTCAAGTACCCCGGGGCCTTGGAGGCGCAGGAGGGCGAGCTCGTGCCGTGACCTTCCTCGCTGGTCTCTAACCTCGGGCATCCGTTTCGCCTCGCGAGGTAGAATAGTACCGTCTCGCGGGAGCACGTCGCCAGAGTGCGCTATAGTGCATAGGTGAATGTGCGTCCATGACGTGCGGTCGCGGCAGCTGCACCGCCATCGCACGGCATCGCGCGATTCGCGTCTCGATACGATACGATACGTAAGTGCGGGGAGCCACGTGCGTGCGTCGCACGATCCGCGCGATGAAAGGAAGAACCCATGGCCTCACCTCATCGCTTCGTCTTTGCGTCTGACGCCTTCAAGGGGACGTTGTCCTCCGCACAGACTGCCGCTCTGCTCGAGGATGCTGCGTGCGCTCGCTTTCCCGACTGCGACTGCGTGGGCGTTCCCATGGCGGATGGTGGGACGGGCACCGTCGACGTGCTCATCGCTGCCTGCGGTGGAGAGAAGCGAAACGTGAGCGTGCACGACCCCTTTGGCAGGTCGATCCGCGCTTCGTACGGTCTTCTGAGCGGCGAGCGCGCCGTTATCGAGATGGCCGCCGCATCGGGTGGCCGACTCCCTGCGCCAAAGGAGCGTGACCCCCTCGCCGCTACATCCTATGGCACGGGAGAGCTCATCTCAGACGCGTTGGCGCGAGGCTGCTCCGACATTACGGTCGCCCTTGGTGACTCAGTCGCGATCGATGGTGGCATGGGGTGCATGCGCGCCCTGGGGGTCCGCTTCCTTGACGAGGACGGATCCGAACTCTTTGGCGGTGGGCGTGACCTCGCCCGCGTGCACTCTGTCGACCTCACCCTCTTTAGGCTCTACGTGGGCACTGCCCGTTTTCGCGTGATGTGCGACGAGAAGATCCCCCTGCTGGGCCCAAACGGTGCCGTGTCCAGCTGTGCCAGCCTCGATGGGGTCGACCCCCAGTCCGTACAGGCGCTTGAGCGTGGTATGGAGAGCTATGCCAGTGTGCTCGAGGGAGAGTTTAGTGGCGTGGGGCTTGCGGGTGTCCGTGACGTCCCGGGGGCAGGTGCGGCCGGTGGCCTTGGTGCCGCATGTGCGGCGTTCCTCTCGGCACGTCTCGAGAGCGGCATCGAGAGCGTTCTTGACATCGTGGGCTTTGACGAGCTTCTAGAGGGGGCCGACCTGTGCATAACGGGAGAGGGGCGCTTCGACGCCCGCTCGACGAGTGGAAGAGTCGTCGCCGGCGTCGCGGGTGCCTGTGAGCAGCATGACGTTCCCTGTGTTGCCATCGTGGGCGGCATCGGGGACGGTGCGAGCGCGAGTGGCGTGCGTGGACTGAGCGCGGTGATGCCCGCCGTTGACGCCCCCATGTCCCTTAATGAGGCTGCCAACCGCGCCGAAGACCTCTACGCCAGGGCGGCCGAGAGGCTCTTCGCGCTGCTTGCCGTTGGCGAGAGCTATCGGACGTAGGGGAGCAACGGGATGTAGGGGGAGCTCCCGCATCCCGACCGGTCTGGTTGCTGCCGGTACGACATCGCTTGGAAGGTTTGCCCGGAGGGCAGCTCGTGATACTCCTTCGCGCGGCTACTCGCCGCCACAGACAGGGTCGCACAGGGTCGTCTGCAACAGTGTACACAGATCAGCTTTCTGGGCTCGCTCTCTTGAAATTCGACGGTTTGTGTACACTGTTTTGCTCGGCGTAGATGCACGACTTTTCTTCTATCACGAGAACTTATATACTCAGCTTCTCTTGAGCCAAGGCGACGTGCGCATCCCGCGTTGAGCGTGGGCAGGGTGGTGTAGGCTTTCATGCGGGTGTCAGGTTAGGTTGCGTCCAGCGTGTGCCTACTGCCGCCGTAGATGCCTAAGGCGCCGATGCGGGGGCTATCGGCGCCTGACGCGCTCTTGAGGACGTTGCGCATGCGGCGGATGTCCTCACGAAAGGCAACAACTGGAGCTATCGGTGTCAAGTAAGGATCCTTGGATGACCCGCCGGACGAGGGTATGGGGACCGGACATTTGCCGGATCGATCTGTTGCGTGTCTCCCATCCCAAACGAGGGTCTCCCCGCAGGCGCCCTGTGGGGCGGTCCGTGATAGAGATTGTGAGTACACACACTCATCGTCATATACTACCATATGCGAAAACCGAACGACAAGCCACGTGCTCTCTCGACTCCTCAGGAGGTTATTGATGTCAATCTTTGGCATGGGCGTTCCAGAGCTCCTCGTTATCTTGGCCATTGCCCTCCTTCTCTTTGGACCCAAGAACCTTCCGAAGCTGGGCAAGTCATTGGGGGCAACGGTCAAGAGCATCCGCGAGGGCATGGACGAGGGTGAGGGTAAGGCCAAGGACACCGACGTCACCGACGTGAGCGATACCGTCGAGGAGGAGTCCGCCGACTCGGACGACGCGGTATTCTGCAACAAGTGCGGCGCCAAGAACGCTGCTGGCTCCGAGTACTGCAACAAGTGCGGCTCCAAGATCGAGCAGGCTCAGTAGGTAGGTGACGGCGGTCAGGAGGCCACCTTGCACGCGTGCGTGCGAGGTGGCAACTCGGCTCAGTCCCAATAGCGAGGGGAAGACGCGCAATGGAGAACGTGGAACCAGATGTGAACATCATGAGCAAGGCGAGCTACAAGCGCCTCGAGGAGAGACTCGCGCAGCTTGAGGATGTCGAGCGTCCCAAGATCGTCGCCGAAATCCAGCGCGCACGCGAGCACGGTGACCTTTCTGAGAACTCCGAGTACGATGCTGCCAGGGAGGCTCAGAGGCAGAACGAGTCGCTTATCAGCGAGCTGCGAAGCCAGCTTGCCAACGCCAGGATCATCGAGGGCAACGCAGACGCCGTGTCTCTCGACGATGAGGTTGAGCTTGAGGATGGCGCAGGCGAGAGGGAGACCATCACCATCGTGAGCACGGCGGAGGTTGACGTGCTCGAGAACAGGATATCCAACGCCTCACCCCTCGGCGCCGCCCTTTTCAACCACTCGGTTGGCGACACGGTATCGTATGTTATGCCCTCGGGCAAGCGGGAGAGCGTCAAGATAGTGTCCATCAAGCATAGGGATCAGGGCGACGACAGAAGCCTCTAGGTGACAAGGTCGCTGGCAGCCAGAGGGTCTGCGGACTAACAAGAGGCTCTTTTTGACAGGTTGGGCCTTGTCGGCGCATCTCGCCGTCAGGCTAGAACGTAGCGGGGAGGCTCAGGTGGCACAAGTGGACGCGGGTGCGCCAAACGCAAACATAGACATCAACGACGAGCGGGCTGTGCGCCGGGCGAGGCGTCAGGCGCTCATCGACGCGGGCGTGAACCCGTATCCCGCCACAAGTACGGTCACAGCGCATGCGGCAGAGCTCGAGGAGCGATACGCCTCGCTCGAGGACGGTGCGAGCACCAAGGATGCCTACAGCGTCGCTGGACGCGTGAGGGCGCTGCGCAAGCAGGGCAAGGCCCGCTTCATCGTGCTCGAGGACGCAACAGGGCAGATCCAGCTCTTCTGTCGTGTCAACGACATGGCGGAGGTTGACTGGGGACTGCTCGGCCAGCTCGATCTCGGTGACATCATAGAGGCGACGGGCGTGGTGTTGCGCACGCGTCGCGGGCAGCTCTCCATTGCGCCGAGCTCGGTGAGGCTTCTCTCCAAGAGCCTGCGTCCGTTGCCCGAGAAGTTCCATGGCCTCACGGACCGAGAGGTCCGCTACCGCCAGCGCTACGTCGATCTGATCATGAATCCCGAGGTCCGTGAGGTCTTTCGCAAGCGCTCAGCCATCATTAGCCTCATCCGCCGCTACATGGAGTCTGCGGGTTACCTCGAGGTCGAGACGCCCATGATGCACGCCATCTTGGGAGGTGCCAACGCCAAGCCGTTCGCGACGCACTTCAATGCGCTTGATCGCGACTTCTATCTGCGCATAGCCACCGAGCTGCCGCTCAAGCGCCTCATCGTGGGAGGCATGGAGCGTGTCTTCGAGCTCGGAAGGCAGTTTCGCAACGAGGGCATGGACCTTACGCATAACCCCGAGTTCACCTCGATGGAGGCCTACTGCGCCTACTCCGATCTCGAGGGCATGAAGCGGCTCAGCGAGGGGCTCTTCAAGGCCATCGCGCGCGGTATCTGCGGCTGTGAGGAGGGCCGCGAGCTCATCAGCTACCAGGGCCAGACGATAGACATGAGCGGTAGCTGGGCCTCTCGCTCGCTCATCGAGATAGTGTCTGAGCGTGTCGGCGAGTGCGTCAATATGGATACGCCCATCGGGCGTCTGCGTGAGCTGTGCGAGGCGCACGACATCGAGTGGCAGGAGGGTTGGGGTGCGGGAAAGCTGCTGTTTTCGCTCTATGACGAGCTTGGCGAGTCCACGCTCGTGAACCCCACCTTCGTGTGTGACTACCCGGAGGAGGTCTCGCCGCTTGCCAAGCGTAAGGACGAGGATACGCGCCTCACGGACCGCTTCGAGCTGGTCATCGGCGGGCATGAGTACGCCAACGCCTTCTCGGAGCTCAATGACCCCATCGACCAGGCCGGCCGCTTTGCCGAGCAGGTTGCCGCCAAGGGTCTTGGCGATGACGAGGCAATGGGCTATGACTACGACTACGTGCGTGCGCTCGAGTACGGCATGCCCCCCACAGGTGGCATCGGCTACGGCATCGACCGCATGGTCATGCTCTTCTGCGATCAGCCGTCCATCCGTGACGTGCTGCTCTTTCCGCAGATGAAGCCCGAGACGATCACGAGGGCACAGATCGCGGCGCAGGTTGCTGGCACATGTGGCCTGGGCGTGACGGACGTGGACACGATTGCGGCAGACTCCGCCGCCGGTGCGAGCGCGGAGAGAGACGGAGAGAGTGACATGGCTAAGAAGCTGGAGAGCGGCCTTACCCGAGAGCAGGCCTTCGAGCTGCTCAAGAAGTACAACGAGGACGAGTTCCACATTCAGCACGGAGAGACGCTCGAGGGTCTCATGCGCTACTATGCCGCTACCTACGATCCCGAGAACGTCGATTTCTGGGGTCAGGTTGGTCTTCTCCATGACCTCGACTGGGAGAAGTGGCAGGACGAGAAGACCCATACCGTCAAGGCCGCCGAGCTTCTGGCCGAGGCGGGTGCGAATCCCGAGCTTGCGCACGCCATCCAGACCCATACCTCTGACAGGAACCCAGACCTTCCCAAGCCCGAGAAGAAGATGGAGCGGGTGCTCTTCGCGGCCGACGAGCTCTCGGGCCTCATCCAGGCGGCGGCCCGTATGAGGCCGTCGGGCTCCGTGACCGACATGCCCCTCAAGTCCCTCAAGAAGAAGTTCAAGGACAAGCGCTTCGCCGCAGGCTGCGACCGCGACGTTATCCGTATGGGTGCCGAACTCAACGATATGGAGCTCGACGACCTGCTCGCCTCTGTGCTCGAGGCCATGAAGGCCATCGCGCCTGTCGGCGACTACAACGCGAAGGCCAAGGAGACTGGGGAGTAGCAGAAGGTCTCGTGACGGGTGAGGTGTGGACTCGCGTATGACGCGTACTCGTGCTGTCGGTGGCCGATGTCGTACCGTTCTGCGGCGCTCTGCCACTCGATAGCGCCGAATGGCACTATGACCGCGCACTCGGTACCACCGAGTGGCACGGAAAGTCGTAAACGTGCAGGTATGGCATTATTTTGTGCCACTTGGCGTCACCGAGTGGCACGACAATCGTCCACTCGACGCCACCGAGTGCGCGGTCGCGTGGGTTCGCTCACCTGTGGTACTGGAACGTGTTGATGGAACTACCGTAGGGGGTGTTCAGCACGAAGCTGCCGTCGTCCTGCTTGGTCCAGCTGCCTGACACTGCCACATTGGAGTTGCCTTGGAAGGTGCCCGCCTTGAGGGAGTCGACTGTGGCCGCCACGTCGGAGGACGGGACGTACCCGCCCCTGAAGCTGCCGTCGCCCTCGAACCTCTGCCATATGAAAAGGTTCATATCTCCATATGGCAACGTCGAGCCTTTCTCGTCCGTGAGCCACTGCGGCACTTGCAACGGCAAGCCATTCTCGTCCGTGACCCAACACGTCCAGGTCCCGACGATGCTGTCCGGGACGCCCCGTGGGAACACGAAGTGGATCGAGCCGGCCAGGGGTTGGACATCGCCGAGACTGAGCGCCGTGACGCTTTTCAGGCTATCCGTTACATTGGTGAATTCGGGTTTGCTGTTCTCTCCAAGACCCAGCGACGCACGCGTGACCGGCACTTGCACATAAAGGTGGTCCCTCCCGGCCCAGCTGACTCGTGCGTTTCCCCCAAAGCTCTGCCCGTCGATCGCGAGGGTGGCACTACCGTTCTCAGTGACGGAGAGGACCATCGTCGCATGCGATGCTAGCGAGCTGTACACGAGGGAGCTGGTGAAGGTGTAGGTCCCTGGCGTGGGATGGGGCTGGGCGAGGCCGAACCAGCCTGTGCGCAGCCCCACCGCGACGACGAGGGCGATTGCGACGGTCGCAGCGATCCCTGCGATGACGCCCCCGCGCCCGATGTGCCTACGCGTCGCAGTCGCGAGCCTGGTAAAGGCGGGCGCACCAGGCGTCGGAGCCTGGACGGCCGCCTGGGGCGCGGGCGCACCAGCTCCTCTGCCTGACAGTCCGGTTCCGCAGGACCCGCAGAACCGGACTCCTTCGGGGTTTCTCGTGCCGCAGCTCGGGTAGAACATGGGTGCCTCCCGTCGTCGTGGTGCGCGCCCCGCCCGTGCCGCCTGCGTGGCTCATCGTCCTACGATTCTACACCCCGGTCGCCTATAACGGGCAGGTTCCCCATCCCCCTCGTACGTCTGATGGGATCTATGGCGCGCTACGGCGATGACTCGCTCACCTACGATACTGGAATGTGACGGCGTTACCGTAGGAGGTCAGCACGAAGCTGCCGTCGCTCTGTCTGGCCCAGCTGCCTGACATAAATTCAGAGTTGCCCCGGAAGTTGCCCGCCTTGAGGGACTCGACCGCAGCCGCTGCGTCGGAGGACGAAACGTCTCCGACTCTGAAGCTGCCGTCGCCCTCGACCTCCACCCACCCAAAATAGTCCTCGCTCTCATGTGGCAAACCCCTCTCGTCCTCGATCCACCATGCCCAGGTCCCGACGATGCTGTCAGGGGCGCCTCGTGGGACCACGAGGTTGAGCGTGTAGCCCGAGGGCTGGTCGTCGCCGAGTCCGAGCGCCGCGATGCCTGCCCGGCTGACCCCCATCTCTTCGAATGTGGTAGTGGTAGCCCCAGGCTCATGCAGTACTGCGGTTGTGAGCGGCGCCTGTATGTGAAGGTGGTCACTTCCCGCCTGACTGACCCGTGCGTCTCCCTCAACCCAGCTGTCTTTCCCTATCGTGAGGCCGACGTGATCGCCCTCAGTGACGGAGAGGACCATCTCGTACGATACCGATGAGCTACCGAAGGTGTAGGTCCCTGGCACGAGGTGGGACCCGGCGAGGCCGAACCAGCCAGTGTGCAGCCCCACCGCGACGACGAGGGCGACAGCGACGGCTACGGCGACCCCCGCGATGACGCGGCCGCGCGCCGCAGACGCGTGCTTGGCGGGGATG
>ERZ773076.845-NODE-845-length-14393-cov-3.683847_pt1 | contig 14393 bp, 12 predicted proteins | sample MGYA00580613_ERZ773076 | MGnify/ENA primary metagenome ERZ773076 (study PRJEB29015, sample SAMEA2738005) | human oral metagenome | biome: human oral; feature: human-associated habitat; material: dental | place: China | collected 2057 ...
GATGCCGAACGCCGCAGTCGCGATGCCGTCGGCGCCCTCCACCCTCGATCCCCACCCCGCGGCGGATCAGAGCCTAGATAAACAACAGGATGCACCTACGGGTCAAAAGAGCGCAGCCGCAGCGGGTACCGAGCAGAGCGCCGTGCCCACGCAGCCTCCTGCCATCGTGCAGAACGTTGGCACAACGGAGCACAATGTTGACTCGGCACAGAACGTCGGCGCAGTACAACCTGCGGCATCAGCATCAAGCGTGGCTGAACAGTCAACGGTGGCTACAGGACAGCCATTACCTCAGACGCAGAAACCGGCAGAGTCTCAGCAGACCGACCAGCACAATACGGTAGCGCAGACTCCTGCCGCACCCGCGAAAGCGACTCAACCGGCAGATCAGGGGAATGTTCCTGCGCCCGAGCAAAAGCCCGTCGCACCTGAACCTCAGGAATCAGAAAAACCTGCTTTGGCTCAGACTGTAGCTCAGAGCGAGGGCGTATCTCGCACCCCGCAGAGTCCCGCCGCCGAGCCGGTTAAGGACTCGACCGTAGGGCAGGAATCCTCCGATCCTGAAGCGTCACAGGTATCGGCAGATACGATCGGGAAAGCTTCGCACCGGCCCGCTCAGAAGACCGGTGCGGCACAGCATCGAGCCCACCGTTTAAGTAGGGGTCCGTTACCTCCGCATCGGAAACCTCGTCTGCCTCATATTTCCGGGATTAAGCGCCAAGTTCCGGAAACAGGTGTTCCAGATGTTCCTGACGAGGCAGCGAGTTCAGCATCCGTACAGAATCCTACGGGGCAGGACGGTCGCCCGGCCTCAGCACCGCGAAAGGTCGCTTCCGCCCAGAAGAAACACAGTACTCGCACGCCGCGCAAGAAGACGGCTAACTCGTCGTGCCTTCGTTTGCAGGGTGCCGCTTCGGGGCGTTCTTCAATACCCGCCGCGCCGGAATCTGGTATTCCAGAGCCTTCATCGGCTCACGAACCTGAGCCACGGAATCCTAGCTCCTCCTAGTGATGGTGAAAAGCACGCAGTTAATAAACATTTCCGGTAAAAATGTGGAAGAAAACTTCGTGACTCCTAACACCCGGTCTGTGGGTAGAGCAAAGGTTTAAAACACCCTAAGGACGCGCTACATGATGCGGAACGCAACCCTACTGGCGGGGCAAAACCTCGGTGCATAAACGCGAAACGTTATCATCCAAGGGCGGTTTTCCTTACTTCGTATGCCTACATAAATGTGTTTTCCTCGGGATAAACGCGTAAAATAGTGGTATACAACATGCAGGAAAAATAGTGTTTTCGCGTTTGCGGCACCGAACATCGGGGCTTACGGAGAAAGCTTAAGAGTTTCTGTTCGTTCACATGTCCATGTATCCTGCACCCTGGGAAGCGCATGTGAACGTATCATTGAGTGCTCGCGCGCTAAAGCGTGGCGGGTAAACAAAATCTAGGAAGTAGCAATATATGTCGTTTCATAAGGCACAGGATCGTCCCCGTATTCTTATTGTCGGTGGTGGCTACGTAGGCTTTACCGTCGCCAAGAAAATTCAGAAGGCTATCAAACAGACCGGTGGTGTGGTAACCATCGTAGAGCCCAACCCCTATATGACTTACCAGCCGTTCCTGCCCGAAGTCGCTGCGGGTTCAATGGAAGGCCGTAACGCTACCGTTCCGCTCCGCCAGCACCTGCGCGATACCGAGTTGATTCCCGGGCATGTTGTCTCCGTTAACCATGCAGAGCGTACCGCTACGGTTGAACCCATCGACAATGGCGAACCCTTCGATCTGAAATATGATGAGATCATTCTCGGTGCTGGTGCCGTGACCCGTGCGTTCCCAATCCCCGGTCTTGCCGAAGTTGCTATCGGCATGAAGACTGTCGAAGAAGCCGTCTCCGTGCGTAACTGGGTGCTGGAACGTATTGAGGTTGCATCCGTACTGGATGACCCCGATGCTCGCCGCCGCGCCCTGACCGTCGTCGTCGTAGGCGGCGGTTTCGCCGGTGTTGAGACCATCTCCGAACTGGAAGACATGGCTCGCGAAGCTGTTAATCGTAACGACCGTTTGAGCGTATCCGACCTGCGCTTCGTGATGATCGAAGCTGCACCGCGCATCATGCCGGAGGTTCCAGAAGACCGTGCCGAGAAGGTTGTGGCTGAGCTTCGCGCTCGCGGCATTGAGGTTCTGCTCAATACCTCCCTCTCGGACGCTACCGACGGTCACCTGCAGCTCATCAACATGACAGATAAGTCGCCCGCCGGTGAGATGGATACCGATACTCTCATTTGGACTGCTGGTGTTGCTGCATCGCCGATGCTCAAGAATACTGACTTCCCGATCGACGAGCGCGGTCGCGTTCGCGTGAACGCAGATTTGCGTGTGGCTGGCGATAATGGCGTGGTCGAGGGCGCTTGGGCGGCTGGCGATAACGCTGCTGTTCCTGATCTTTCCGGAGGCGGCGTGGGCGGCTTCTGCGTACCAAACGCACAGCACGCATCTCGCCAGGCTTTGGTTCTCGCCAAGAATATTCTGGCATCACGCCGCGGCGAGCCTCTGACCGACTACTACCACGAGACCATCGGTGTGGTTGCCGGCCTAGGTCTGTGGAAGGGCGTTGCAAACTTCAAAGGTAAGACCCTTGCAGGTCCACTCGCATGGATTATGCACCGCGGCTACCACGGTTCTGCAATCCCCACGACCGAGCGTACCGTGCGCGTTATGACGACCTGGGCACTCAACCAGCTCTTTGGCCGTGATACCACGACGATTCGCCACCAACGTTCCCCGCGCCTCGCTTTCCAAGAGGCCACCGGAACGGCACCGGCGAAGACTAAGGCAAAGCTCTAACGAGCCTAAAGCGTCGAAACCCGCAAACTAATGCTATTCTTAGTAGTGGTCTTGCGGGTTTAGACTTTGCCCCTATAGCCCAATTGGCAGAGGCAGCGGACTTAAAATCCGTCCAGTGTGGGTTCGAGTCCCACTGGGGGCACGCTATAATAGCCCGTCGCATCCAAATGTTTTATCGGATGCGACGGGCTATTTGTATGCCTTGGGAGGCGAGCGTATCTCTACCTTATGGGAATCATGGGATCGCTGGGTAGGGGAGAATCCACGGTATATAAAGAAGGCACCGTCGCGACGACGGCGCCTTCCGGGTGGGTAGACGAATGAGTGATAGATACGTTCTGGAAGAACGCTCAGGCGGTTAAGCCTTATTGCGACTGAAGAACGAATCTAGTGAGTACCTGCCTCCACCGGTCAGAATGAACATGATGGCTGCCATGCCCAAGACGAAAACGTACTCGAAACCTGCGCCGGTCTTCTGATCGGTGATGAAGGGGTCGTTGATGTGAACAAAAATAAAAGCACCTGCCATAGCGATTGCGATGGCGGCGGCCGCAAAACGAGTTCCTAAACCAAGGATCAAGAGAGCTCCGCCAATAAGCTCGGCACCAATGGTAAAGTACGCCGAAAGCTCGGGTGCAGGAATACCCATTTTGGCGAACGCTGCACCTTCTGCTGTGGGACCGATCAGGAATGCCTTCTGGAAACCGTGCATGACAAAGGTGAAGCCCAGCGCTACACGGAAAATCAGGGTGCCAATAGATTTAGTTATTTCATTCTTCATGACTACAAGGTTGTCAGGTAAAGTTTTATCAAGCAAAGGTAAATATCTATAAATCTTTTTTACATAGGTTCTACACAGCTTAAACACAGGTTCGGCGTGATGCTGCACTCTTAAAGAGTCTATATGGGCCTCAAGATGAAGAATTGTGACAGTAAACCCCCGCCCTTACTGCTTGTTAGGGCGGGGGTATGTGTATCTGTAGGGGAGTGCAGACGGAGGTAACGTTCAGAGACTTAGCGTGCCTCGCATGCTATGCCGTCACCGTCACGATCAAGATGCTCGGAATATCCTGGGGTGCCGCTGTGCATATTACGATACCCTGCGGCACGGGCATCGGCGCAGGTTTGAAATGCCAAAGCCGGGGCGGGGTTCTGTGCGGGAGGTGCATCCACCTGGGGCACAGGAGCAGGCGCATCCGCCGGGACTACAGGAGCGGGGGTATCAGGCGCAGGCTTCGGAGCGGGTGGTGCTTCTGCGGCTCCTGCGCAGGGTGTAAGAACGTTGATCATAGCCTCTTTTTCGGCTGGTTTGACCCACAGATGGTACTTAGCTTTCACCCGAATCTGACGTGCCACATAAGAGCAGCGGAACGATGCGTTTGCTGGCAGCCAGGTGGCGGCATCCGAATCGCTTTTCTGCTGATTCGCAGGGCCATCAACTGCCAGAAGGTTTTCGGGATCATTGGCGAGTTGTAAGCGTTCTTGAGCCGAAATCTCCTGAGCGCCCGACTGCCAGGCATCAGAAAGCGCCACAACGTGGTCGATCTGAACCTGCTCCGAGGTATCTTTCCCACGCATGAAATTAATGACCTTCCCGGTGTAAGGATCGTTAAGAATGCCCGATATCACCACGCATCCGCGAGAGTTTTTATGCTGTTTTGCGGTGAGATCCCGGTTGAGAATGTCATTGCGGGTATCGCATCCGTTATGGTCGATATCGCTCCAGGCATCTCCGAACTGGGCACGGGAGTACCCGGTCTTAGGGGCGCGGCCTTTAACGGGAAGGGTATTGAGGATGCGCAGGGCCTCACTCGCCTCGTCAGATCCTATAGGTGCCGTACCCTGTGGCTCGGCAGAGCTGGTATCGGGGGTAACGATAGTGACGGTTCCGGGGCGAACTTGGGAACCTTGATGGGATGTCGAAGTATCGGTGTTATTCTCTTCGGGTGATTCACCTACCTCGGTCACGGTGGGTGTTTGTTCCGAATCCTGCGCGGAAACCGTGGGTTGCTGTGAGGCCTCCGCGCTTTGTGAAGAAGCAGAAGAATGTTCAGCTGAGGAGGTGCTGGACGCAGAGACGGTAGACTCAGAAATTGTGATAGTTTCAGAGGAGCATCCGCTCAGCGCAAGTCCTAGGGCTAGAAAAGCTGCGGAAAATCTTGTGCCGAGTTTCAAGGAACGCCCTTGATCTGATGCAGAGGACCAAAAAGCATGCGCATTGGAGCGCGATGACAGTATTTTTAACATCAATGATTCCTAGAGATTGTATGTGTGCATAGAGTGAATGCTTTTCACAGTATAGAAAGAAAACGTCCGTAAAGGGGTAATTTTGATGATGTCACACGATTTGTGTATATAAAGAAACTAAAATTAATGGAGAAATGTGCGGAGCAGAACGATATTCTCTCCCGCGTACAGTCAGCTTGTGTTTATAAACGTAGCCTTTGTACATGCCGATTATTAGAGGAACCCCAATGCCCACACAGCAGGAAAACCGCAGCAACAAGCCCGTGCGTATGGTTGCCGTAGATATGGATGGTACTTTCCTGAATGACGATAAGACGTTCGATGTTGAGCGTTTTGAGAGAATCCTAACCCGCTTGTCTCGGCATGGAATTTATTTTGTGGTGGCAAGCGGAAATACCTACACGAAATTACGCCAGTATATGCATGGTTTTGAACATCGAGACATTATTTATATCGCAGAAAATGGTGCCTATGTAGCGGATGATTCCGGGGAACTTGCGGTGCATCATTTTGCCGCCGAGGATCTGCCGCGTGTGTACGAGATACTGAACGGTATGCCTCAGCTTGGGATCGTTGTGTGTACGGCAGAGAGCAGCTTTATACTGGAAAACCGCGAAAAAACGGTTATGAACATTATCCGGGACTATTTTGAGGTGCAGGGTAAGCCGTTGCCGCAGAATATCGATCCCTTCGCTTTTGCCAGTATGTTTTATCCCGGAACCGAGCGTATTAGCTCTTATGAGCAGGTGCGTGGTGTTCCCATCAAATTTTCTCTGCAAGTAACGCATCGGGATCTGCCGGATGCTACAGCACAGTTACGGCGCACCTTGCCGAAGACGGTAACCCCGCTCGTTAGTGGTTTCGGTGCAATCGATCTGGTTCGTGCCGGTGTGAATAAGGCAACGGGGCTGAAAGATCTGTGTGAGCGTTTGCGGATAACCCCCGCTCAGATAGTGGCCTTCGGTGATAGCGATAACGACCTTGAGATGCTCTCGTTCGCCGGTACCGGTGTGGCAATGGCCCACGCTTCAGACGAGCTCAAGGCTGTGTCCCAGCGGGTGATCGGCTCGCATAATGACGGTGCGGTGCTCGACTATTTAGAGAGCATGCTCGACGAATTAGACGGGTAAGCCCCCGTACCAATAAAGGAGTTTAGCTCTTATCCGACTTGCAATGTGGGTTCCCTAGCCTCCGCGCTGCCTCCACTACGGCGGCACGACGTTTGCGGTGCTCCTCCTCGTTAGGTTCACCGCAGAGCATGCGAGATACCTGCGGCATAGCCGACCACCACCCCACGATAGCGAGAATAAAAAGTACAAGATAGGCGGCGTCTATATCGTCCGTGACGGAACCTGCCTCTTGCCCAGCGCGCACCGCATTCGCTTTGAAGGCGTAGTGACCGCGCCTGTATTTCTCATGGGGGACTTCGCCGTCAATCGTGAGGGATTCCCAGCGCAGCAGACGCAGTAGATCGGGATGTTCACGGTGGTAGTCGTACATGCGTCCGGCGTAATCACCAATATCTTCTGAGGCAAATGACGTGAGACCAACGGTTTGGGCGATTTGTTCGAGCTCTTCGCGCAGAATACTCCTGAAGAGCTCTTGTTTATTTCCGAAATAGTTGTAGATACGCTCCTTATTGACCTTCGCCCTCTTGGCGATACGCTCAACGGTCGTTCCGTCGGGGCCATGTGCGGCAAATTCGGCGAGAGCCGCATCTTTGATCTTTTGTTTCGTACTTTCGGTATCCCAAGCCATCATCTGTAATACTCTCTTTCGACAGTTCCAACGTTATGGTTGCAATTTACGTCTTAATGGTACTAGGGTTAATTCCAACGCTTTCGTTGGATTGGAGTTTACTCATGTATCACCATGCAGAGAACACGACAACAAGGACCACTACATCGGCCTCTTCAACCTCCGAAGAATATCCTGCTACACGAACTGCGGTGGTAATTCTGGTATCCACGGCACTGTTCGTCTTAGCACAGTTATACGCTTCCATACCGCTACTCGCCCCGGTCTCGTCTGCCTTTCGAGCTAACGCAACGTTCGCCCTGTCGCTGTGCTTCAGCCTTGCTTACGCTGTGGGGTTCCTGATATGGGGACCGGTTTCGGATCGTTACGGACGAAAAAGGTTGTGGTTCTCTCCCTGAGCGTGCTTACCCTCACTACCCTTGGATGCGCCTTCGCTCCTACGCTCGGCGTGCTCGCTATTCTGCGGGCCTGCCAGGGGATGGCTGCCGCCGGATTTGCACCTGTCGCCCTAGCGTATCTCACGGAATCTGTACTGCCCGCCGGGCGAGCACGAGCTATCGGTGCAATGTCCACTGCGTTCTTGGCGGCTGGAATTTTTGGGCAAGTACTCGCCTCTATTATTGCCCTGAGCCTTGGCTGGCGATGGTTCTTCGGGGTGTGCGGTCTTATCTTTATCGGAACCGTTTCCCTAGTTCTATGTACGATGCTTGATCGGACTCAAACTGGGCAAACAATATCGTTGTGGAAACAATATGTGACCCTCGGCTCCTTATGTGCCAAGCCTATTTTCCTCTTGTACGGTCTTGCCCATATAACCCTTCTTCTCGTCTTCGTAGCCTTGTATACGGGGCTGGGGCGGCATCTTGAAACCCTAGGCGTTGCGGCATCCGGCATTGTTTGGGTGCGTCTTGCTGCCTTTCCGGCAATGCTGATAAGTCTTTATGCAGGCTCTTATGCAAAAAAATATGGGGTACTTCGCGTGGCGCAGCTTGGATACGTTTTATCTATTCTTGGGCTGCTGGGTGGGGTACTGTGCGCGCAGGTACTTGCTGGCATCGTCATATGCAGCCTTATCTATGTTGCGGGTGTTGCTTTAGCGATTCCCTCGATGATTACTCTCTACGGCGATGCGGCGGCACCGCATCGTGCCAGCGGCATGGCGCTTAACGGCTTTGTTCTGTTTGTGGGAGCAAGCCTGGGCCCTGTTATCGGCGCGTTACCCTTAGCGTTCACCACTCTCATACTTTTGCTGGTGGGTTTCCTAATTCTGGCTCTGCTTTCACTCGCGGCTGCTTCGCGAATCAACAATCGGCTAGTTTGAGGAGGATCATGATTTTGAGACCCTGCAGAAGTCTTAAACTGTGGGGGAGTACAGCTTAGGGTGAAAAAGACATGATGGCACCTCAAAATTACCCTGGAATATGAGCTTTTATGGAGGAATAATCCCCGGAATTTCTCAGAATTCGATAGAATATTGAGAAACTCTTTGTAAATCTCACCGAAGGAGAGAATGATGGCGGGTAACCCGTTTATTAATTCAATCGCCAAGCAAAATAGGCAAGGCGATCCCCGTTTCGGGCGTTTTGGTGCGGGTGGTTCCTCGTCGCAGGGTCAGTATCAGGCACAGCCGAACTACTCCAGTGAACCGCAGCAGTACGGTCAGCAGACCTACGGTTATGGTCAGCCGCAGCCGAACCAGTATGCTCAGTACGAGCAGCCTTATGCTCAGCCGCAGCAAGCGAACTATGACCAGTACCAGCAGGCGCAGTACGATCCGTATGCACAGCCCGGCTATGCTCCCGTTGCCGAGGGCGACCGCCTCACCATGAACGATGTGATCATGAAGACCGGTCTGAACCTGGCTCTTGTGGTGCTCGGTGCCGCAGTTTCCTGGTATCTGCCCTACCTCATGTTCGTGGGACTTATCGCAGGTCTGATCCTGGGTATCGTTAACGCCGTCAAACGTAAGGTTTCTCCGGCTCTGGTTATGCTGTACTCCGTGTCCGAGGGCCTGCTTTTGGGTGGTATATCCGGTCTGCTCAATAAGAGCTACCCGGGCATCGCTATTCAGGCTTTGCTGGCAAGCGTGATTGTCGCCGGTCTTACCTTGGCTCTCTTCGCAAACGGTAAGATCCGTGCTACCCCGAAGATGACCAAGATCTTCATGATCGGTATGTTCGCTTACCTGATTTACGGCATTGTTTCTTGGCTCGGTGCGGGTCTGTTCGGTTCACCCCTGGGCAGCCTGAGCATCGGCGGTATTCCGCTGGGTCTGATTGTGGGGCTATTCACCGTTGCTATGGCAACCTACTCACTTCTGCTGGACTTTACCAACACTGCCGAGGCGGTGGAAGCAGGTCTTCCCGAGCGCGAGTCATGGCGTTTGGCATTCGGCCTGACCGCATCGCTGGTCTGGCTGTACATTGAGATTCTGCGTATTCTCATGTACATCAACGAAATGGTCAACAGGGACTAACAGCATTGAGGATACGGCGGTACTCACAACCGGTGGGTGCCGCCGATTCTTTGTTTTGAGCCTGCTAGACTTGCGGAATAACTATATGCCGCAGCAACGGCATGGGCGAGAGACGATTTCTATAGCACCGACTTTTCAGGAGATTTGAGTGAGCGAATCCGTAGCCGGACAGAACACCGGCAGCACGCATCAAAACCTAACGGCAGGGGAGAGTGAACAGGATGCGCGGGCACAGAAATTGGCCCGTACCGGCGTACCCTACGCTCTTAATACCGCAGCGGCATGGTCGTGGCGTCTGATCGTGGTGGTCGGTGCCGTGTGGCTTGTATGGCAGGGGCTTTCAAAGGTGTCTCTGCTGATTATTTCGGCGATGGTGGCTGCGCTTTTGGCTGCGCTTCTAAGCCCCGCCGTGTACGCTATGCGTAAGCACGGTATTCGTGCTGGTGGCGCGACCGCTATTGCCGAACTCGGCATGATTTTAGGAATTGCCGCTTTACTGGCCCTTACCGGGCAGCAGCTTGTGCGGGGGTTTGTCTCGCTTACCAACAACGCCATTCAAGGGTATCAGCAGCTCGTGGACTGGCTTAAGAGCATGGGGTATGAGCTGGGCGCTGATCAGCTTAACCAGATTCTTAATCAGATAGAACAGGCGGTGAGCAATAACCCCTCAACCGTTTTGCGGAGCGTATCAGAGGTTGGTTCTACCGCTGCAGAGTTTGCCACCGGCGTGCTTATTACTCTTTTTACCCTCGTCTTCTTCCTGATGGAGGGAGAGCGCATCTGGCTGTTTATCGTCAAGCTCTTCCCGAAACAGGCACGCGATGCGGTGAACGGCGCGGGCCGTGCAGGGTGGAAGTCCCTGGGCGCTTATGTGCGGGTGCAGATCTTGGTGGCCGCTATTGACGCTGTGGGCATTGGTGTTGGCGCCGCCATTTTGGGGGTTCCGCTGGCGATTCCGCTGGGCGTTCTGGTTTTCTTAGGGTCTTTCATCCCGGTTATTGGTGCCCTTATTTCTGGGGCGGTCGCTGTCCTGCTGGCACTGGTAGCTTTGGGGCCGGTTCAGGCGCTTATTATGATCGGCATTGTGCTGTTGGTGCAGCAGCTCGAATCGCATATTCTGCAGCCGCTCATCATGGGTAAAGCGGTCTCGCTGCATCCGCTCGCCGTGATTTTTGCGGTGGCAGGCGGATCCATGATTTTCGGTGCAGCGGGTGCACTATTTGCGGTTCCCGTGCTCGCCGTTGTGAATTCGGTTGTGCGCTACTTGGCTGCACGGCAGTGGGAGGATGACCCGGAGCTGCGCCGTGAAGAGTTCCTCTTCCCGCATGAGGTTGAGCGCCGTGAGAAATCAAAAAAGCGTGAAGAAAAAGCACAGAAGGTTGTTGCGCAGGCCCGGGAAGCGATTCGTGGTGAAGACGATTCCGAAGGCACCACACCTGAGACTAGCTCTGCACAGGTGACTAAAACTGTCTCGCCTTCCAAAGCCGATATGTAATTGTGCAGTTTCCCTCCAGAAAAGCCCGCGTGAGATGAATAACGTGGGCTTTTCTGTTCTGTATTAGGCTTCTTCATCGCCTAAAATAGAGGGCAGAAGCTGATGAGAGCGTACAGAACGGATCCGATGTGAACGCACCCCTAACCGATCTACCCGTAACCCTGGAGAATATCGAGACAGCAGCGTCGCTCCTCGACGGGGTTATCGAGCGAACCCCTGTGGCGCATTCTCGTGCCCTGAGCCTCAAACTGGGGTCGGAAGTTTTCTTCAAATGTGAGAATTTGCAGCGTGCGGGCTCCTTCAAAGTGCGTGGCGCCTATGTGCGCATGGCAAAACTCAGCGATGCAGAAAAGAAGCGCGGCGTGGTGGCCGCATCTGCGGGTAACCATGCACAGGGGGTTGCTCTCGCAGCGGCGAAACTGGGTATCAAGGCGCGTATTTACATGCCCCTAGGTGCAGCCCTTCCGAAGGTGACCGCAACCCGCGACCACGGTGCCGAGGTCGAACTGCACGGTACGACCGTGGACGAGGCGCTGGCTGAAGCAAAACGCTATGCCGAAGAGACCGGCGCGGTGTTTGTGCATCCCTTCGATAATGAAGATATTATCGCGGGTCAGGGAACGATCGGTTTGGAAATCCTGGAACAGGTGCCTGAGGTCGATACCATCATTGTGGGTGTTGGCGGAGGCGGCCTGCTCGCTGGTCTTTCGGCGGCGGTCCGTGCGAAGGAAGAACAGTTGGGTAAAAAGATCCGCATTATTGGTGTGCAGGCTGAGCATGCGGCGGCATATCCGCTTTCCTTGGCTGCGGATGCGCTCGTCCCGTTGAAGAAGGTCTCGACGATTGCAGATGGCATTGCGGTGGGGCGCCCCGGTCAGTTACCGTTTTCCATTATCAAGAAGCTTGTCGACGATGTAGCGACGGTGAGTGAAGACGATATCGCCAGGGCCCTTATCTTCTTGATGGAACGCAATAAGCTGGTGGTTGAACCCGCCGGATCGGTTCCGGTGGCGGCGCTCATGAACGGCAAGCTCAAGGAAACATACGGCGATTTGGGAACTGTCGTGTGTGTGCTCTCGGGCGGCAATATCGACCCGATGCTCATGCTGAAAGTGATTCAGCGTGGTCTTTCGGCGGCAGGTCGGTATATGACGATTAAGATGATGCTCTCAGACCGTCCGGGTGAGCTGGCGACGATCTCGCGCATCATTTCGGAGAATGACGCGAATGTTACCGGCGTGGATCACACGCGCGTAGGCGGTTCTCTGTCGATGGGCGATGTCTCCATTACGATCGATATGGAAACCAAAGGCGTGGAACACTGCCGTCAGGTTATCTCGGCCTTGGAGGAAGAAGGCTTCAAACCCATCGTGGTGTACTAATTTTTGAGAGGTCATCTGCGTAGGATATAAAGGTGGGGTTCGGTCATAAACCGAACCCCACCGTGCGTTTAAAGCTTCGTGATTCTAGCCCTGGAAAGGCTTGACTGAAACAATCTTCGCGGTCAATTCCTTGCCGTTGGGAGCAAGATAGGTGACTTCATCGCCTTCTTTGGCCCCCAGAATCGCCGCACCCATCGGAGACTTTTCCGAGAAGACCTTCAAATCAGAGTTAGCGGGCAGAGTCTCCTCAATTTCGCGAGAGCCCAGCAGGAACTTCATAGAACGGGAAGCTACTTCGGCCTCAATAACCATGCCGAGGGCAACCACACCGTCATCGCTGGGGGCGTCTCCTACCTGGGCGTTTTCCAGAAGATGCTTAAGCTGGTTGATGCGAGCTTCGTTTTTACCCTGCTCATCGCGTGCCGCATGGTATCCGCCGTTCTCACGCAAGTCTCCCTCGTCGCGAGCGGCGGCGATGCGGTCAACGATTTCTTGACGATACGGACCTGAGAGATATTCAAGCTCCTGAGTCAGCCGATCGTATGCGTCCTGAGTGAGCCATGCGCCGTTGCTTTCAGCCATGCTTCTCCTTTGGTTATGCTCCGGTATAAACCGGCGCGTTGGTCTGGGGGTTCTCCCCTGGAAAGTATCACCCTATTCTAGGGCAGAAAGTACACATGCCCTAAATATCTGAGTGTTAGGGCGTGTATCATTTCGCTGAGCGCTCACCGAATCGTGGGTGTGATACGGCTATTTAAGCCGACAGGAATCCACGGTAACCGTGGTTGCCTCCGAGAGTATGCGCAGGTTCGCGCTGTGTTGTGTGACTCGGGTGTTGCCCTGCTCGGCGCTGTTAGGACCAATTTCGACGTCGGCCCATCCCACCGCAACACGGGAAGAATTAAGCGCCTTAAGCGAACAAACCGCGGTGTCTTGTGGGTTTTTAGAGAGTTCAAAACGCCCCTGTGCCTCGTCATTGCTGATGAGGGTAAACCCGGTATCGCGTGCACTTGGGCGGGATTGAGAATCCATCTGTACCCACACCACAAAAGCGCCCGCCACAACCGTAACACAGGCAGCAAGAAGCACCCACATTCGCGTGGAGAGGGCACGCTGCCGAACAGGTTTAGCGCCGTAGCGCTGCGCTAGGGTATCGGCATGAGAATCGGCAGCTGCCGTTTCGCTCGCCTGCGTGTGTGAAGGATCTGTCATAGCTTTCTTCTCGTGGTGTCTAGTGGACGATGCGGTACAGAAGATGGTCTGCACCACGATACTTTACACCGTCATAATGCTTCATTTAGGGTGGTTTTCTTGCGCTATTTCTGTATGATTACACTTTTAGGAGATGGTCTTAATCTCTACCATTTTAAACCCCACAGCATAAGCCCTTTGTCATCATAAGGATTAACGTGAGCGACGCGCTAGAAAAAATCAAAGCAATTCTGCCTGAACATCCCGCAGTGCAGGATCTTAAACCTCTTGATGAGGAATACGCAGGGCTGCGCATCCTAGCCGTCCACGCTCACCCGGACGACGAATCCTCTAAAGGTTCCGCGACCGCTGCCGCTTATACCTCCCGCGGCGCCCGCTATATGGTTGCCACCATGACAGGCGGTGAACGCGGGGACATCCTCAACGAAGAAATTCGTAACGCTCCCAGAGCACACCGTGACCTGCCCGGATTACGCCGCACCGAAATGGCCCGTGCTGCTGAGATTTTAGGCATCGAACATCGATGGATAGGGTTCATGGACTCCGGTCTGCCCGAAGGCGACCCTCTTCCCCCACTTTCTTTCGGCAGCTTCGGTACACTGCCTCTCGAACAGGCCGCCGCACCGTTGGTAAGACTCGTACGCGAGTACAGGCCTCATATTATTCTCAGCTATGACGAGGTGGGAGGATACCCGCACCCCGACCACATCATGACTCATAAGGTTGCCGTCGAGGCCTACGAAAAGGCTGGTGACCCCGAAGCATACGTGGGGGAAGGCGAGCCCTGGAAACCCCTAAAGCTTTACTATGATCGTGCCTTCAACCCCGAACGCACCGTCGCTCTGCACGAGTACCTGCTCGATCAGCGGGGCGAGAGCGTCTTTGAAGGTTTCATCGAACATATGGCGCACCGTTTCAATGATGCACAAGACGGCACCAGGCACGAAACCACCACGCGAATTCTCTGCAGTGACTACT
>ERZ773076.847-NODE-847-length-14381-cov-7.119294_pt1 | contig 14381 bp, 10 predicted proteins | sample MGYA00580613_ERZ773076 | MGnify/ENA primary metagenome ERZ773076 (study PRJEB29015, sample SAMEA2738005) | human oral metagenome | biome: human oral; feature: human-associated habitat; material: dental | place: China | collected 2057 ...
CCCTCTCCCTAACCCTCTCCCACGGGGAGAGGGGACAAATTGGTTGAAACCCTAATAAGGAGAGGGAACAAATTGGTCGAATCCCTAAAAACGGCTGGGTTTCAGCATCCTCAACCTCCTCTCCCACGAAGAGAGGAGACAAAATTGGCGGGAAACCCAAAGCATGGTTGGGTTAATGAGGCATTAGATTTTCTTTCGAAAAATATGGGTATCAAAAAAGCCTTGAAACTTGGTGGCTAGACAAACCATACCCTATCGAAGCTAACGCCTATAATAAATAGTCCGTATCAAGCATGGCAAGTTCACAGGACTTGCGCCCGGTTTCACGATATAAAGCCTATATTCATGATAAACAGCAGGACGAAACCCATCGACAAGGTCGTCTGAAATCCAATTTCGCTTTTCAGACGACCTTGTGCCGTAAATTAATTCTGCAAATACAATGTTGCTTACCGCACAACAGCTTTTCCTACCGTTACGCCTTCTATACATCCTTCTCATGACAAGAATGCTACAATTGGCATATTTTTACCGTTATCGGACAGGTGTTTTATGCAGTATTTCTGCCTACTCATCCCCATCCTCATTGGCTATTTTCTTGACGAAATGACCGTCGGCGTCATTTTCGGCTCTATTTTATGGTTGTTTGCGCGGGAACTCGGCAAACCGCGTCAAGAAGAACATGATGCAAAACTGCAAAACCTGGAAAAAGAAATCGAGTTGCTGAAGCTGCGTTTGACGGCTTTGGAACAAGAAACCGTTCATGATAAAGCAGAAGTCGGGCAGGCGCGGAAACTGCGTGCTGTTTTGTCCGAACATGCCGACGATATTCAGACGACCCCTGCGCCGCTTCATGAGAAGGTTGAACCTGTTGCAACTGCGGACAATGCGCCTGTCGAGCCGCACATCGAGCCGGTCGTCGCGCCCTCTTTTTCTACACCTGTTCCCCCTGTTTCCGCCGAACCTTCCGTGCAGCCCAAACCTGCTCTGTACGCAGACAGCGTCGAAACACCTGCCCAAGTTTCCGCTATTCAAGAAGACGAACGCAAACAAGACGCGCCTGTCCTGCAAACGTCGTCTGAAAATGAAGCGCAGATGTCGTCTGAAAATATATCTGAAAACGCAGACGCAGATTCTCGTGAAACTGTTATCCATAAAGAGGAAGGTTTCGATTTCAAATTCTCCGAAAACCCCATTGTTGCTTGGTTCCTGCGCGGCAATCCGCTGCTGAAAACCGGTATCGTGGTGCTGTTCCTCGGCTTGGCGTTCCTCTTGCGCTATGCCTCCGAGCGGATTTATGTACCGGTGGAAATGCGTTACCTGACCGTTGCAGGCGCGGGTCTGGCGGCGGTCATCGGCGGCTGGAAGCTGCAAAGCCGCAAGCGCGAATACGGCTTGGTGTTGCAGGGCTTCGGTGTGGCGGTGATGTATCTGACCGCTTTGGCGGCGTTGAAACTGCATCCGCTGCTGCCCGCACCGATCGTGTTCGTGCTGATGGTGGCGATGGTCGTATTGATGGCGTTGCTGGCGATCAGGCAAAACGCGCAGATTATGGCGCAGGTCGCCTTGGTCGGCGGTCTGGCGGCGCCCATCCTGGTATCGGACGGCAGCGGCAATTATTTGGTGCTGTTTTCCTACCTTTCCCTGCTCAATGCCGGCGTAGCGGCGATTGCTTGGTTTAAGGCATGGCGGCCGCTGAACCTGACGGGTTTTGCCGGAACTTTCTCCATCGCCGCGTTGTGGGGCATGCAAAGCTATACGCCGCAGCATTTCGCCACCACCGAGCCTTTCCTGATTTACCACTGGCTGCTCTACACCTTCATCGCCTATCTGTTTGCCCGCCGCAAGCTGACGGAAAGCCGCGAAGACACGCTCGCGCCCGTTGCCGACAATGCGACGCTGGAAGAAATTTGGAACAGCATCTGCTCCCACGGCCTGCGCGTCCACGTCCTCGACCATACTTTATTGTTCGGCACGATGGCGGCGGCGTTCGGACTGCAATACCGCATGGTGGAACACTGGCCGTCTGCGGATGCATTCTCTGCGCTGGGCTTCGCCGCCGTTTACGGGCTTGCCGCGCTGATGCTGAAACGGCAACAGGGTTTGTATATCCTGCGTCAGGCGTTTGTTGCCTTGTCGCTGCTTTTCCTCACGCTCGCCGTTCCGCTTTATTTTGAACGCGGCAACACCGTCATCCTGTGGACGGTAGAATCCGCGCTCGTGTATTTCTTCGGGCTGCGCCAACAGCGTCCGCATATGCGTTTGGGTGCGCTCGTCGTTTATCTGCTGGCGGCGCTGACCCAACTGAGCGGTTATCAGGAGGGAGGATCCACCATCCTGCAAGGTCAATGGTTTACCACCCTGCTGACCCTGTTCGGCGGCGCAGCAATTTACCTGCAGTGGCACCTCTACCGCCGTAAAGGCTCGGCACACTGGGAACACACGCTTCAAAACGCAACCCTCTGCGCCGCCCTGCTCTACACATCCATCCTGCCTTTACTGTTTTTCGCGGAACGTGGCAGCATCATCATTTTCTCTGCTTTGGTGGCAGCTTGGGCGTTCTGCCGAGGCAAAGGCAAGTCGGACGTGTTCAGCACATTCGCCTTGGGCAATGCAATCTTTATCCTGCTCTTCCAAGCCTCGATTAATAATGAATCCAACGGCTTCCTGACACACTGGCACCTCTTTGCCGCCGCGCCGCTGCTGTTTGCCGCTGCCTACATGCTGCAATATTCGCGCGTCCAAACCGAAGCATCGGAAAACCAAGGCAAACAAGACCAAACCCTCCCGTTCTCGCAGATTGCAGGCTGGGCTATCCTCGTTATCGCTCTGATGTTGGGCGGCTTCGCCACCTACACCCAATGGACGGGCGAAGAAACCCTGTTTATCGAGCTTTGGGCATTGCCAATATTCACCACCTTGCTGTTGCTTGCCAACCGTTTGAACTGGAAAGAGCTTTTTCAGACGACCTTGGCATTCATGCCTCTGTTTGCGCTGCATTTCATCGGCTATCACCTCGAACACCTATGGACGGCCGCCGCAGCCCTGCCGCTTGCCGCCGCTACCGTGTTGAACTTCGTCATTCTGAACAACCGCCGAACCCATGCGCCTATCGGCTTGCACAAACTCAACATCATCATGCTCGGCATCCTTTGGTCGCTTTGGGCAGGAATGTATGTAGGCGATCGTCTCGACGGCATTTGGTCGCAGCTCTCGTGGCTTGCCGTACCGCTGATCATGTGGGTCGTCCTTCATACGCAGCGGCAGCGCGGCTTTTTCAGACGACATCAAGCCGCCTATCAGCATTTCGCCCTGCCGATAGCCGCTCTTGCCGCCGCAAGTTGGATGATATGGACGAACTTCTCCACTCCGTTCCAACCCGCGCCGTTGCCGTATATCCCGCTGCTTAACCCTCTGGAGCTCGCCTGCGCCGGAATGCTGTGGTTCGCCCTGAAGTCCCTGCCCGAAGCCCTGCCTTTGGAATACCGTCGCGTGAACGCGCCCGGCGTCGCCGCCCTCGCATTCATGGTCATCAGCGCGGGCGTGATGCGCCTATGGCATTTCTACGACGGCATCACTTGGCAACTCGACATCATGCTCCAATCCTTCGGACTGCAAGCCAGCCTCTCCGTCGTCTGGGCAGTGACCGCCATCATCCTGATGGTGTACGGCAACCGCCGCAAACTGCGCCCCTTCTGGATAACCGGCGCGGCGCTGATGGCGATTGTCGTCGTCAAACTCTTCCTCATCGAGCTTTCCAACAGCGGCGGCATCGCCCGCATCGCCTCCTTCATCATCGTCGGCGTGCTGCTGCTCTTGGTCGGCTGGTTCGCGCCCGTTCCGCCCAAAGCGGTGGAAACCGAAGAGGACAAAGCATAGCCCAGTCCCAAAGAAAAGGTCGTCTGAAAACCGACAGCAAGTTTTGCTAAAATATTTTCAGACGACCTTCAGGCATCCCGAATCCAACCCGACATGGCAGAAAATCGACCACTTTTGTCAGGCCTGCTTCAATCTAAGCGTGCTTTACCGATTATTGATGGATTATAGTGGATTAAATTTAAATCAGGACAAGGCGACGAAGCCGCGGACAGTACAGATAGTACGGCAAGGCGAGGCAACGCTGTACTGGTTTAAAGTTAATCCACTATAAAATACACATACAAAATGAAACAGTCTAAAGAGGAGATTAAAAATGCCCAACCGCAGCGAACTCCCGTTGATTTATTCCTGTTCCGGATGTTCTGACGTAGCGCAACTTGCCAACAATACCGCCGTAGCACTCGATCATGCCGGCGAATTTGAAATGTCGTGCATTTCCGGCGTAGGAGGCAAAGTCGCACCTTTGGTACGCAAAGCGCAGTCCGGCAGGCCGATGCTGGTCATTGACGGCTGCCATCTGCATTGCGCCAAGTCGTGTTTGGAAAACGTAGGCGTCGAAATTTCAGAAGAACACCACGTCAAACTCTATGACTTGGGCTACAAAAAGCGTTTTGGCAAAAGCTATGACGAAGCGGCGGTAGAAGAAGTCTATCAATATGTCTTAACTAAAAAACACGATGTGTTGAGCAACTAGCCACCTTTTCCCCCAAGCAATCCGTCTGCAAAACCTTCGACACAAACCCGAACGGATGACAACCATTTCAAAACAAAGGTCGTCTGAAAACCGATAGCAAGTCTCGCTAAAGCGTTTTCAGACGACCTTTTTTAATAGGGAGAACGTTACCGCCCGATTGCCAACTTATTCAATATAGTGGATTAACTAAATCAGGACAAGGCGACGAAGCCGCAGACAGTACTACAGATAGTACGGAACCGATTCACTTGGTACTTCAGCACCTTAGAGAATCGTTCTCTTTGAGCTAAGGCGAGGCAACGCCGTACTGGTTTAAAGTTAATCCACTATATCTTGAAGGTGAAAAACAATTGCTGCCTAGACGGTACAGCGGCTTACAGGTTTCAACTTCATGCTCAATATTATAAAATCCATCACCTTCCCGACATACGCACCGCCCCATGAACTACGCCCTAGATGCCCTATGGTGGAAACTCACCAACCCGTCCGTCCGCGCCCTCGCCACCCTGCTGACTGCCCCGCCACTTTGGCAAAGCGGCTGCGAATTGAGCGTCCGCGCGCTATTGGGCGAACACGGCTTCCGCTATCTTTTGGATTTGGACGGCAATCCCTCCCCCTTAGACGACTATCTCGCCGAACACGCCCCCTTCGGCAACCGACTCGGCATCTACGCCGAACGCCTGCTCGCATTTTGGTTCGCCCACGCTCCGCATACCGAATTACACGCCTATAACCTGCCCGTGTTTTCAGACGACCTCACGCAAGGCGCCGCCGATTTCATCGCCTCCATCAACGGCAAACCCTATCATATCGAACTGACCTGCAAATATTACGGCAGCGGCAGCGGCAAATCCGCAGACCTGTGCGGACTCAATCCCAAAGACACCCTCGCCGCCAAAGCCGCCAAACTGCCCCGCCAGCTTGCCCTGCTTCATTCCTCCGAAGGCAGCGAAACCCTGCGGCAAAACCGTCTCCCCGACGCGCCGCAACCCGCCTCAATCATACGCGGCATCGGCTTTTTCCCAGTCGGCGCAGATTCCGCCGAAGCCCCGTTAAACCCATACTGCTGGCGCGGCGTCTTTATCCGAGATTGGTCGGTATATCCGACCACCGAGGGCGCACGCTACCACCTCATCGACCGCATGGCATACCTTGCCCCTGCCCGCGTCGCCGAGGCGCAAACCCTGTCCGACCGTGACGTCCGCCAAATCGAAAGCGGCTTAATCGCCAAACTCGAATTGCGCCCCGACGGCTTTTGGCATGAAATCGAACGCATCATGAAGGTCGTCTGAAACCTGATTCAACGTTTTCAGACGACCTTTCCAGTATAATCCAAGCCTTTTCCCCCGATTGCGAACCCACCATGACCCCGATCCAACTCGACCATACCGCCAAAGTCCTGGCCGAAATGCTGACTTTCAAACAGCCTGCCGATGCCGTTCTGTCCGCCTACTTCCGCGAACACAAAAAGCTCGGCAGGCAAGACCGCCACGAAATCGCCGAAACCGCCTTCGCCGCCCTGCGCCATTATCAAAAAATCAGTGCCATCCTGCGCCGCCCGCATGCCCAGCCGCGCAAAGCCGCGCTTGCCGCGCTCGTTCTCGGCAGAAGCACCAACATCAGCCAAATCAAAGACCTGCTCGACGAAGAAGAAACCGAGTTCCTCAGCAGCCTCAAAGCGCGCAAAAGCGAATTTTCAGACGACCTCCATACCGCCGCTGAATTGCCGCAATGGCTGGTGGAGCAACTGCAAAAACATTTTAGCGACGGAGAAATCCTCGCCTTCGGCCGCAGCACCAACCAAGCCGCGCCGCTCGACATCCGCGTCAACACGCTCAAAGGCAGACGCGACAAAGTGCTGCCCCTGATTCAAGCCGAAAGCCCCGATGCAGAAGCCACGCCCTATTCCCCTTGGGGCATCCGCCTGAAAAACAAAATCGCCCTCAACAAACACGAATTGTTTTTAGACGGCACGCTGGAAGTCCAAGACGAAGGCAGCCAGCTCCTCGCCCTGCTCGTCGGTGCCAAACGCGGCGAAATCATCGTCGATTTCTGCGCCGGCGCAGGCGGCAAAACCCTCGCCGTCGGCGCGCAAATGGCAAACAAAGGCAGAATCTACGCCTTCGACATCGCCGAAAAACGCCTTGCCAACCTCAAGCCCCGCATGACCCGCGCCGGACTGACCAACATCCACCCCGAACGCATCAGCAGCGAACACGACAGCCGCATCGCCCGCCTCACCGGCAAAGCCGACCGCGTTTTGGTCGATGCCCCCTGCTCCGGCTTAGGCACGCTGCGCCGCAATCCCGACCTCAAATACCGCCAGTCGCCCGAAACCGTCGCCAAACTTTTGGAACAGCAACACAGCATCCTCGATGCCGCCACCAAACTGGTTAAACCGCAAGGCAGGCTGGTTTACGCCACTTGCAGCGTATTGCCCGAAGAAAACGAAATGCAGGTCGAACGCTTTTTGGAAGAACACCCGGAATACGAACTCCTCGACTGCGCCGACCTGCTCGCCGCTTTGAAAATCGATTTGAACACCGGCAAATACCTGCGCCTCGATTCGGCAAAACACCAAACCGACGGATTCTTCGCCGCCGTTTTACAACGCAAGGAATAAATGTTCAAACAAGGCGTAAACACACGAAAGGTCGTCTGAAAACCTGATACTAGGTTTTCAGACGACCTTTTTGGCGCAGATTAAAACGAATTTAATCGGGCAATGCCCGTTTGCCGAAATCCTCAAACGATAAAGAAGAGAACAGGTAAAGCATCCCGTTTCCCTAAAATCCAAACATACAAAAAGGTCGTCTGAAAATTTTCAGACGACCTTTTGCGTTGTTGAAACTTAAGCCAAAGAAGCGTTTACAAATGCGGTCAACTGACCTTTTGCCAAAGCGCCGACTTTGGTGGCAACGTTTTCGCCATTTTTGAACACCATCAGCGTCGGGATACCGCGCACGCCGAATTTGGCGGGAGTGGCTTCGTTTTCGTCGATGTTGAGTTTGACGACTTTCAGACGGCCTTCAAATTCGGCGGCGATGTCGTCCAAAATCGGAGCGATCATTTTGCAAGGGCCGCACCAAGGTGCCCAGAAGTCCAGCAATACGGGGACGTCGGATTTCAAAACGTCTTGTTCGAAATTTGCATCAGTAGTGTGGATAATCAGTTCGCTGCTCATGAGTTTTTCCTTTTTGTGTCAAATTGAATCAGATGTTGTGCAGGATAGGGCTTGGGGCTGAAAATTTCAAGTGTCGCAAAAGTGTAATAGCTTTTTTGTAAGGTTGCCATCGGGATTGGCTAATGTTTTTCAGACGACCTGCCCGATCGGTCAGCCTGCCCTAAAGCTCATCAGATGGCGCGTGTAATCGCTGGAAGGGTTGGCAAATACGGTTTCGCAGCCGCCCTCTTCGACGATTTTGCCGTCTTTCAACACCATCACGCGGTGCGACAGGGCGCGGATGACGGCGAGGTCGTGGCTGATGATGATGAGGCTGAGACCGTGTTTTTTCTGCAAATCGGCGAGCAGCTCCAGAATCTGTTGCTGCCATTGTACGTCGAGCGCGCTGGTGGGTTCGTCCAAAACGAGGATTTTCGGGCGGACGATGATGGCGCGGGCGATGGCGAGCCGCTGGCGTTGTCCGCCGGAAAAGGCGTGCGGATAGCGTTCGAGCGCGTCTTCGGGCAGACCGACCTGCCGCAATACGTCTTGCACGCGCTGCCGCATTTCTGCGCGGGACAAATCGGGTTCGTGGACGCGCAGGGCTTCGGAAACGATATCAAAGACGTTCATGCGCGGGTTGAATGCGCCGAAGGGGTCTTGGAACACCATTTGAATGTCGCGCCTCGATTCGCGTGTCCAGGCTTCGCCGTTGATTTTCAGACGACCTTCCGCGTCGATAAGGTGCATCACGGCTTTTGCCAGCGTGGTTTTGCCGCAGCCGCTTTCGCCGATGATGCCCAGTGTTTCGCCCGCTTTCAAATCGAAGGAAACCGGCTCCAGCAGGGTTTTGCTGCGTTTTTTGAACCAGCCCGCCGTTTCTTTGACGGCGACGGAAAGCTGCTCCGCCTGCAAGACGGTGGCAGGATTGCCCGCCAAAGGTTCGACCTTGCGCGCGGCACCAGCGTTCAACAGCATTTGCGTGTATTCGTGTTGCGGACGGGCGAACACTTCCGCCGCTGCGCCTGTTTCGGCAATGCGTCCGCCGCGCATCACGGCAACATCGTCTGCAAAGCGGCGGACAAGGTTCAGGTCGTGGGTGATGTAGAGCATGGTCATGTTGTGCGCCTGCTGCAAACGCGCCAACAAATCGAGAATCTGCGCCTGCACGGCGACATCCAAGGCGGTGGTCGGTTCGTCGGCAATCAGGAGCTTGGGTTCGGCGGCAACCGCCATCGCAATCATCGCCCGCTGCCGCTGTCCGCCGGAAAGCTGGAAGGGATAGGCAAAGGCTTTCTGCTCCGGCTCGCGGATACCGGTTTCCGCCAAGAGTTCGACCGCCCTCGCCCATGCCTGTTTTTTGTCCAAACCCAGATGCAGGGTCAACACTTCGGCAATCTGCGCGCCGACGCGCATCACGGGGTTAAGCGCGGTCATCGGTTCTTGAAAAACCATGCCGATTTCCCGTCCGCGCAGCTTTTGCAGGGCGCGTTCGGATTGGGTCAGCAAATCGTTGCCGCAAAATTTCAGACAGCCTTCAAACGACACCAGCGGATTCAGCCGCATAATGCCCTGCGCCAACACGGTTTTACCGCTGCCGCTCTCACCGACCAATGCCAGTTTCCTGCCGGTCTGTACGGTCAGGCTGACATTGTGCAGGACTTGCTTGCCGGGGAAAAAGGCGTTTAGGTTTTCAATTTCAAGGATGGGTTTCGTCATGGTATCGAGGTCGTCTGAAAACGGAAAACGGGTGGAATCAAATCGGCATTACCCGCCGCACGGGCAGAAATCTTTACGAAGCAATAAGCCAATATCTGAGATGAACAAGAAACACGCCCAACAAACATCGGCTTTCTGCTTTTCAGACGACCTCTGATTCAAACCCGCAAACCGAGGTCGTCTGAACGCTTATTATTTCTGAAACTGCTCTTTCAACACCCGTTTCAACACTTTGCCAGTTGCGTTTTTCGGCAGTTCGTCTTTAAAGTAAATCTGTTTGGGGATTTTAAAATTCGCCAAATGTCCGCGCAAATGGGCGCGCACGTCGGCTTCATCCAACGTTTCGCCGTCTTTGAGTTGGATAAAGGCGATAATTTCTTCGTCGGCGTATTGGTCTTTCACACCGATGACGGCTGCGGCTTCGACGGCGTCAAGTTTGTAAATCGCCTCTTCGATTTCGCGCGGATAAACGTTTTGCCCTTTGGAAATAATCAGGTCTTTTTTGCGGTCGACGATAAAGATAAAGCCGTCTTCGTCTATCGTGACAAAATCGCCTGTTTTCAGCCAGCCGTTGACGATGGCTTCGTCCGTGGCATCGCGCATATTCAGGTAGCCCTGCATGACCGAACCGCCTTTGACGATGAGTTCGCCCACTTCGCCCGTCGGCACTTCGACCAATTCGTCGTTGACAGCTTTGACTTCCAATCCGGGCAAGGCGATGCCGACGCTGCGGGCTTTTTGCCTTTCGGGCGTGTTGACGGCGACGACGGGCGAGCATTCGCTCAAGCCGTAGCCTTCCAAAAGCTTGGCACGCGGGAACTTCGCTTTAAAGTCAAGGATGGTTTGTTCCGCCAAAGGCGCGCCGCCGCTGATAAACAGACGGACGCGGTTGAACCATCTGAAATACCAAGGGATTTTCGCTTTGCTCATGGCGGTGTAAATCGCGGGCACGCCCAAAAACACGGTCGCGCGTTTGAATAAAACCTGTTTCAAAACGTTGGAGAACGGGAAAACGGATTTCACCAAAATAATCGAACACGCCATATAAATCGGCAGCAACACCATGGCCGTCAGCGTAAAGCTGTGGAACATCGGCAGGAACACGACGAAGCGGTCGCGTTTGGTAATCTTAAAGATGCGCTCGATGCCTTCAAGGTTGGAAAACAGGTTGCCATAGCTGATTAACGCGCCTTTGGGATGACCTGTCGTGCCGGAAGTGTAAATAATATGCGCCAAATCATCGATTTTCGGTTGGCGGCTCAAATCGGGCGTACCCGAAAAACGGCGCGCTTCTTCAAAACGCACATCGGCTTCGTCCGCCGCTTTCGCCTCGCCTATCCAAATGATTTTCTCGACGCGGGTCTGTTTTTTCAGCCCCTTCAATTCTTTCTGCAAACCTGCCGAAGCAAACATAAACCGCGCTTTGCAATCGTTCAAAATATACGCGTATTCGTTGTTTTTCAAAAACGTATTCATCGGTACGGCAACCGCGCCGATGGCGGAGACGGCAAAATAGGCGCTGATAAATTCCGGCGAATTGGATACCGCCAAAGCCACTTTGTCCCCGAATTTGACGCCCATATTTTGCAGATATGCGGCTACGGCATCGACTTCCTGCTTGAGCGCGTGGTAGGTGGTTTTTTCTTTGTCGTTGAACACCGCAGTACCTTTGCCGTTTTTACGGCAGGCAGCGGTCAGCATTTCGTAGAAATTTGTGTTGTGTGTTTGATTCATTGGAATTCTTTAAAAATGAAGTGAGTAAAATATTATAGAGGTCGTCTGAAACTCCTGAAGGCACGGGTTGCCCATCAATGGGCGCTCCCTCAGAATTTCCGTGCTTATACTATCCCCTAGCGCGCACGTCAAACGCCTGACGCAAGCCCTCGCCTATCATCACCAGCAAAAGCAGCATAATCGTCAGCGTACCGACGGTGGACAAGCCTATCCACCAAGCGTCCAAGTTGTCCTTGCCCTGCGCCAAGAGTTCGCCCAAGCTCGCCTGCGACGCGGGAACGCCCAAACCGAGGAAATCCAAGCTGGTCAGCGCAAGCACCGCGCCGGAGATGCGGAAAGGCAGAAATGCCAATACGGGCGTCAGGCTGTTGGGCAGGATGTGCCGCCACATAATCGCGCGGTTGCCCACGCCCATCGAACGCGCCGCCAAAACGTAATCCGCCTGACGGTTTTTCAAAAACTCGGCGCGGACGTAGTCGGACAGCCCCATCCAGCCGAACAGTGACAGCAACACCAGCAATATCAGCAGACTGGGATTAAAAAATGAAGACAGGATAATCAGCAGGTAAAGCTCCGGCATTCCGCCCCAGATTTCGATAAAACGCTGCATCAAAAGGTCGGTCTTGCCGCCGAAATAACCCTGCACCGCGCCGGTGATCACGCCGATTACGGTCGTTACCAAAGTCAGCGCAAGGGCGAACAACAGGGAATCGCGGAATCCGTAAACCAAACGCGCCAAGACATCGCGACCGCGGTCGTCCGTGCCGAGCAAGTGCCTTTCGGACGGACTTGCAGGGTCGGGCTGCGTGTCGAAATCATTGAGCGTATCGGCATCGTAGGGATTGGGCAGATAAACGGCGTAATTGCCGTTTGACGTGATGTTGCCGCGTATCAGCGGGTCGAGGTAATCGGCAGGCGTGTCGAAATCGCCGCCGAACACGGTTTCGTTGTATTCGTTTACCAGCGGAAAATAATATTCGCCCTGATAACGTATCCACAAGGGCTTGTCGTTGCTCCACAAAGGCGCAAGCAGCGCGACGGCGAACAAAACGGCTAAAACCCGCAGCGCGAACCAGCCGCGTTTGTGTTGCTTGAAAGCCTGCCAAGTGGGATTTGAGGTGTGTGTTTTCATAATTGGATTGCACAAAGGTCGTCTGAATATTCAACCATGGAGATTACTTATAAGCCAACTTTTCCAATTCTGACTTATGCGCAGCAATTACGCGCTTTGCGCTATGCATGACCAACCGTTTGATTGCTTCATCATCCTGCAATTTCATACGGACTACTTTTGCACCATCGTTTTTATGTTCGCGGCTTTCTTCAGAAATATCTTTTAAACGTTTAATCATATTTAACTCCATAATTCTTTAAGTTTTCAGACGACCTATTTCTGTCCGCCGAAATGAATGCGCGGATCGACCCACGAATAAGAAATATCCGACACCAATTTCGCCAGCAACCCCATCAGCGTGAACACATACAGCGTCCCCATTACCACCGGATAATCGCGTTTCATCACTGCCTCGTAGGAAAGCAGCCCCAGCCCGTCGAGCGAGAACAAGGTTTCAATCAGCAGGCTGCCAGTGAAAAACGCGCCGATAAAGGCAGCGGGAAAGCCGGTAATCAGCGGAATCATCGCGTTGCGGAAAACGTGTTTCCACAAAATCTGCTTTTCCGGCAATCCCTTGGCGCGGGCGGTATAAACATATTGGCGGCGGATTTCTTCAAGAAACACGTTTTTCGTCAAAACCGTCGTTACCGCCAGACTGCCCGCCACCGAAGCCGTAATCGGCAGCGCCATGTGCCACAGATAATCCTTAATTTTGCCCGCCCACGACAACGTATCGAAATCATCGCCGACCAAACCGCCCTGCGGGAACCACGCAAAAAAGCTGCCGCCGCCGAATAACACCAGCAGCACCAAACCCAACACAAACGGCGGTATGGTATAACCGACCAGCACTACCATCCCCGTTACCGCATCAAAACGGCTGCCGTCGCGCACCGCCTTGGCAATGCCCAACGGGATACAAATCAGATAAGTCAGGAAAAACGTCCACAAGCCCAAACTCATCGACACCGGCATTTTCTGTTTGACCAGCTCGAACACAGTTTCATGATGGAAAAAACTGTTGCCCAAATCAAAACGGGCAAACCGCCACACCATATCCGCAAACCGCGTCAGCGGCGGCTTGTCGAAACCGTACAGCGCATTCAACGCCGCCAAATCTTCCGGGCTGATGCGGTTGCCGTTTTTCATGATATTGCCCGCCGTCGCATTCGCCGTCTCGCCGCTGACCGCACCATGCGTCAACTGCTGCACCATCTGCTCCACCGGCCCGCCCGGCACGAATTGGATAACGGCAAAAGTAATCGCCAAAATCCCCAACAGCGTGGGGATTAAGAGTAATAGGCGGTGGAGGATGTAACGATACATGCTTGGGGTATTCCTCTATTTGGGTTTTAAGGTCGTCTGAAAAGTACGGATTGCTTTCAGACGACCTATACTTTTAATACTTGTAAAAAATTTAACTGATAAGCCAGCTAATAAACCTATCCAGCAAATCTTTCTGATTATTACCAGCCGCTTCGACCATTTCCAATGTCAAACTATCCGGCCACACAATAAAATATCCGTAACGTCCTTTTTTGATAAGCCCACCGGCTTTCTTACCTGTATCTGTCAAACGGTAGAACTTACCGTCTATTTCCTGCAAACCTGCATGACACAGTTTCGCATTGCATTCTTCCGTTGTTACTCCCCATTTTTCTGCCAGCTTAGCGACAGTCAATGTATCGTATTTTTTAGCAATTTCTATATTCTGATTTTTCTGCGAAACTTGCTCTTTTTCTACTACGTCAACTGAAATTTTAACTTCATCGCTAATACGGATAATACGCTGCGCTTCGCTATAAGCATCTTGATAGACTTCTCCATCTTCACTACGCTTCAGTAAGATACCCATTTCATTATTATTTATTTGGCTGAATTCATATAAATTCAGGCTTGTAATAATGCAAGCATCTTCGCTGACATAACATTTTGCATGAAGATTCGGACAATAGCTTGTACGAACATAATTTAAATTTTTCAACCAAGCTGCCTCTGATGGCCGCAATTCACTTTTACCATACTGAAAAATTGTGAGCTTTTCAGACGGCATTGAGCCGTAAATCATGGAACGCGTG
>ERZ773076.848-NODE-848-length-14361-cov-4.315532_pt1 | contig 14361 bp, 26 predicted proteins | sample MGYA00580613_ERZ773076 | MGnify/ENA primary metagenome ERZ773076 (study PRJEB29015, sample SAMEA2738005) | human oral metagenome | biome: human oral; feature: human-associated habitat; material: dental | place: China | collected 2057 ...
GATTGTAGTGCGATTTTCAATGTGAACTCAATAACGCCATTCACACCGCCTCCGCCTAATTTCACTGCAACTTGTCCTTGGAATTCTACAGTTGTTTTATCAGGGTAAGTTTGTTTGAAATAAAGTACTTTTTTATCGTCCATTGCTTTTCTTAGTACTCTGAACGCTGATGTTGCTGCTTTATTTTCATACTTGAATTTGTATTCTAACTCACCAGCGTCACCAATTCCTAATTCATATTGTTTTACCTTATCGGCTAAGGTAGTATTTTCTACTTTTTCAGGTTCTACCCCTAATTCAGGCACTTCTTTTAATCCTGAAAGTTCAGTATATGATCCTGAAGTTTCACCGTATTCTAATTTAATTCCATTTGCTAACATGTTTAGTCCTCCATTCTATATTGATATACTATTTCACTATCGGGGTCATAAATCCCCTCAAATCTCATTATTTTATGTCTTAAATTGCTTGGGTCTGGCATGTCTTGTGCCATAGTTCTTTTCAACCCTAAAGAACTAAATACTTCATCAACTTTTAAAGCTGTTTCTGATGTACTCTCTTTATCAAAAATATCAACTTTATACCTCAAATACGTTGTCTCTTCTACACCGTTATTTAACCATTCATGAGGCTTGTTCTCCTCTTCAAGGTAAATAATAACGGGGAAGTTTTCCCAGTCAGCAGGGTACGTATCAGTTACATTATTTGAAATTTCTGATAGCTTAGAGTAGATCAAAGGTTTAACATTAATCATCTACTAAACTCCTTTAATTTCTTACTTAAATACTTAGCCATAACTTCTTTTACTTTCTTTTCATTATTTCTTAAAGCTGGGTACATAAAAGGTTGTGCAGGTTGCCCTTCACTTTTATAAAACTTACCTACAGGAGTTTCTATTGTATGAAAATGGTATGCGGACAAGTATCCTTCATCAACCATATCTTGGTGAAACCACCACGGCGTGGTACGATAAGTAGGATTAACATTAGGGCTTATTCCATTATGGTTATTAGCACCCACTTTACCAGTCCCAAACTCTAAGAATGCTGCTGCAGGTTCATTGGTATAAACTATACCTTTCAACCCATCAACTTTTGTCCTTATGCTGTTTCTAGTCCTACCAGAATTTGTTGCAACTAATAACTTAGCTTCACGTTGAACCAGTTTAGCCCCCCTACTGACCCCAGCTTTTATAATTTGCTCTCCTTCTTTACCTTTTAGCCTGTAGATTTTATTAACTAACTTACTTAAATTCATTATTTGTTCAGTCATAGTTTTTGCAACTCCACAAATTTATGAAATGTGTAATTTTTTATAGATACTACTTCGTAATTGGGTACGTCACTGTCTATACAGATACTGTCACGCTCTTTTATCTCGGCAGACCTTTCTACAAGCATATTCAGTATATAACTTAGCTTTTCACCATAAATTTGAGCTTGAACACGTCCAGAAGCTGGGTAAATTTCAGCATTGATTATATTCGGATTATCTTCATATCCTTTAAATCGCACACCTTCATTATTAGTCTTGACAACGTATTTAAAAATCTTATAAGGTTTTAATCTATTTCTTTTCAAACGTACCACCACTACACCTCGCTAATCTATAAGTTGATAAAGTGTTTTTTATATGAGGTGAATAATCGTCCCTGTAAGAAGTTGAGATACCACCTTCGCTTCTTGAACTTTCCCCTTCAACTCCTGACCTATTATATAATTCAAGTGCTATCTCTAGCGTTACACTTTCCAGTCCAGGAATTAAAATTGTTCTATTAGTTTCAGCTAAAACGATATTCTTTGCCCTCAACCATAGAAGAGAGAGGATTTTTTCATCGCTCTCTCCGCTTAATTGTTTAAACTCTTCAATCATAGGATACCTCCTACTACTCTTTTACTTCTTTTCCTTCTTTTCCTGTTTCAGTCGGAGTCTTAATATCCCCGACATTTTCAATTTCTTCGAGGTATAAACCAAATCCACCTTGTGATTCTAAATTTGCTTTGATTTCCTCAATTCGTTTATCACTAGCCTCATACATATCCCCTACTCTATAACTCACTTCTGTCTTAGTATCAAATATTGGGTTTAAAACTCTAAATTTCATTATTTACCTCCTACACTTCCGCTGTTACTGTAATTTTAACTACTTTCTTGGCATTTTGAAGAAATACACCATAGTGTTTATCGGCATAAAAACCTGTTGATTTTTTAGAAGCCATGCGGTCAGATTCTAAAAATGTTTCACGTTTCAATAAAATCTTGAACGCTTTAGTTCCATCTTCCTCATCTGGATTAGTTTGAACTAAAATAGCTTCATTTTTATCTAATTTATTTGATTTTACTATTTGTGTATTTAAAATCACACCATATGTCCCTTTGATAATTCCTTCCGCTCCGATTTCTGACCCCTGTAAGAAGTTCTTACCTGCATCTAATCTTAATGAACTTGCAGAATTAGGGTGGCATAATAATACATATACATCATTGTCAGAATCAGTATCAAAAACATCTTGCGCATTAGATAGGTCTTCCACTTTGAAACCTTTTTTAGTTGTATAAGATTGAGTAGCAGTTTTTGCTGCACTTAATACATCATTATCAACTTTTTGGTCGATTGACTTCGCTAATTGTCTCATTGCTGTTCCTACTGGGTCTCCGTAACCACTCAATACAGCTTCATCAGTTAATTCAATACCTTTTGCTGCTTTTTTGACTTTCATTTTAGTAGTTACATGTCCTAATTGTTCAGTTGGGATTGTTGCCCCTTCTGCTACTTCCTCTGCATCCCCTACATAGTTCCATTGAGGTACTGTTAATTCATCTCCGGGTATCCCTACTAAACTAGTATCGATATCTGCTAACGGAATGAATTTGATTGATTTTCCTACTCTTTCATTAAGCATATCTGATAATACTTCTGGGTCTAATAATTGTGTTAATTTTGTTTGTCCTGTTGCCATTTATTTATCCTCTTTTCTTTGTTAATTGATTGTATAATTCTGGATTAGTCGTTTTTAATTCCACGCGTTCAGGTATTGACATTTTGTGAAATTCTTTTTGACTAATAGTTTCCTCTGCTTGTGAAGCCTTAGTTAGAGGTTGAGAGCCTTTTAATTTATCAGCTATACCTCTTTGAACTGCTTGCTCCCACTGTTTTCCGATACCGTCTATTGTTGATTTAACAGTATTTGCGTCAGTCAAATCAATAACATTAGCTAATTCAACTGGTAAACCACGTTCGTTTAATATATTCTTAGCCTCTGCCATTAATTCTCGTTTTGATATTTCCTGTTCTCTTTTATCAAGTTCAGCTTGTCGTTTATCTTGATTATATTTCGTTTTTTCCTCAGCGTTCATAGATTTTAACTTCTTAGCTTCGTTTTGTTCTGCTTCCTGTTCTTTTTTCCATTTAGCATATTTCTTATTGATAATTTCATCAACTTCGGCATCACTATATTTTTTATCGTCTACTTTTTCCGGTTGTTCCGTAGTTGGTTCTGCAGTTACCTTTTCTTCTTCAACCGTTTCAACGTTATTTACTTCTTGTTCCATCTTAGAACCTCCTATATTTTAAGTCGTCCCCGACTATTATTTATTTTCCCATAGCTTTTAGAGTCTTCAATGCTTGGACATATAAAAACCGTACGGAAATCCATACGGTGAGAGTATAAGAAAAAGCACTTAGATCTCTCTAGGTGCTCAAGTATTGAATTGCGTTTTTATATTTTTTAATCCGTTTGTAGTCTGTATCGGTAACAGATTTTAAACGTGATAAATCTGAGTTATGCTTTAAATCAGCAAGTTTTACAACTCTTGCTAAATTATTTAATTTCACTTTTTCAAGGTATTCTTGATAACTTTGGCCTTTTTTCTTTGTCAATGTTTGTACCGCTGCAACAACTTCACTTGGTAAGCCTGCAGCTAATAAATCATTAGCAGTCACATTACTATCCTCAATGACATCATGCAGTAATGCTGCAGCTTTTTCTTGATTTGATGTAACTTGTCTAGCTACATAAATAGGATGCTTAATATACTCAACGCCAGCTTTATCAACTTGGCCAGCATGTGCTTTTTTAGCAATAGACAATGCAATATTTATCATGCTACCACCAACCTTTTGATAAACATTTCTGCTTCTTTAGCAGTAACTTCTTCAAAATCTGTAAAGTCACCAAAAAATATACGGTTATACCAGGCTTCATTTCCTGTCCAACCCTTATCTGCACTATATACCGACGTTTCTCCTTCGCTATAACGCACAATTTGAGGATGTTCTGTTTTTATGAGAAAATATTTTGTTTCCATGCTATTTCACCCTTTCTATATTTTTTGGTACTTTTAAAGATTTGCTTAATTCTAGCATTTCGTTATCAAGCTTATATTTTTCTGCTTTTGTTGTCGAAGGCAGCCTACGTTTTTCATACAACTCATGTAAAGGTCCATTCTTCAAATCAAAACTTTCCTGAGTATGATATTGCATCTCAAAGCTGATTCCATATTTTTTTATGACTGTATTCACACCTTTATATGGTCCATCTGTTAGCCATGTATTTTTTACTTTTACGATTTCAAAACCTTCTTTAATACGCCTTTGCTTCATTGATAAGTAATCCTTCGCAAAGGTATCAACATTCAAAATAGTCGTGTACCTCAAAGCATCATTAATTTTACTTGCTGCCTCTGCTAAACTTATATTTTCGGTTTGACTATCTGTTATAATTTTACGTGTTAATGAATCGGCCGTTTTCTTGCGAAATTCAAGACCGGCTAGCGTATTATTACCTGCAATTCGTTGCATGTCTTTTGTAATTTTCGGTTCAACTCTTGAAATTTTATCTATTATCCGCTTACTAAGAAACTCCGCTTCACTTTCTTCCACACCTTGATTATACACTTTTTTCTCAGCTTTTACAACATATTTATCATACCAATCTTCATAATCCATATCACCAGGTATTTTTGTAGTTTTGCCTGTATTTGGATCTCTTGCTCTTCTAGATAATTCGGATAAGTTCTCGTCATCAAATACAGCTATTGTTGTTGACCTGCAAAACGGATGTAGTGGGGGAAAGTTAACTCCTACTTGCCTTTCTGATACTTTATAAACTTTATAATCATGTTCTCGGCAAATATGTGATGTTCTAGTATCTAATACAGCAACAAATCGATATTTTTCAATATCGGCTTCTTCATAACTTAAAGCTTCCATTTCGTTGTTTATATGAGCCGTTTCAGTCCTAATAAGGCGTTTAGATTCAAATTCACTTACATTAAATCTATTTATTAATTCGTCAGTTACATCTTTTTCTTTTTCACCTGTCAAAACAGCTTGAAGAACTTCATCTTTTAAAGTTTCCGATAATTTCCGAGTATTATTCCAAATACGTTCCGAATAATTTCTACCATTCCAAGGTGTTCTTATTAATCGCTCTACTAGATCCTCGTCTAATGCATTAAAACTAAAACCTATACCTGTTTGAGTTTGCATTTGGTGAATATTATTATAATATCCATGCTTTGCAACATCTTTATATAAATCAGTGGCCTTGGCTATTTCGTGCTTGGCTATATACCTTTGAACATTGTCTATTTCATCAATTAATTTTTGAAGTCGATTAATCCTAGACACATAAGCTGGGCTATTCAAATCATTTAATACCCGTTGAACTCTTTCACTCATAGGTGCTAAATTTAGAGCAGGTACTAGGTTGCTAGCCTTCTTACTACGCATAAGATTAACCACTTGCTCAGCTTCTTTTTTGGTGAGTCCATATTCTAAACTAAATTTATTAAATATACCTTTTACATTCTTTTCTATGTGTTTTTTAGATTCATCATATACTTTAGATATTTCCTCGAAGGTTATATCAGCACGTTCTATTTGAGCGTGCATCAATTCGGCTTTACGTAACTCCCAATACTCTCTACTCTTCTTGTTCGTCAACCTCATCACCTACTGTTGTGTTATGAATATGTTCCCCACCTGATATAAATAGCTGGTTACTTTCAATATTTTCTTTTTTCTCTTCGTTTACTTTTTCAATTTCTTCACGAGGATCTTCAACAAAAGGAATTTGGCTTAGCAATGTTTCTTGACTTACCTTACCATCCAAATTACTCACTATTTGAGATATTTCAAGTAAATTCTTAGGTAGGCTGCGGCTAAAATGTGGAATAATGCTGTTGGCATCTATTGCTATCTGAGTAAGACCTAAATAATTAGCGAATAAGCTGATACGTTTCTTCAAACCCTTAATATAATAACGTTGTTTAATTTTCGTTATCATTTCCAATCCTAACAATTTGAATTCCATTGCCACTCCCGAACTATTGCCAGCAAAATTCTCATCTGTCAAATTAGGAATGTGACTAAATGTGTAAATATCTTGCTTAATTGCATTTCTAAGTGTTTCAACTTCATTCTCGTTTAATGTCTTACTTAAATATTCTGCTCTTGCGTCTGGGTGTAATTCAAGTAATTTATGTTTGGCTAATACTTCTAACGCTTCTATCGTTTCCTTTACATCGTCACCCAAGCGAGCCCCATACAACACCAATATACTATCTATGAATTGTTCTTTATCATTAATTCGGTTAGCTGTTAACGAGTTATAACAATCTATAAGACCTATTTGTTGCTCAAAATCACCTATTGAATACTTGTTATTCTTATATTCAACAACGGGTATATCCCCCATATTATGGGGTATAGGTTCTTCTGAAATGACTCCTTTAGCTTTACCCTCAAGAACTATTGAATATATATATTGTTTGGTCATAATTACAGCTTGATAAGTTTCACTATCGGTTTTATTTTCTTTGCGTTTAAAATAATAAACTGCAAATAGTGGATGTTGTTCTATGCTGTCGTCATATACCATAAACGTATTCTCAACTTCAAGGCTTTTAATATCTAATATATTTTCGTTTTCTCTAGCGTACACATATTCATAAGCTACACCATATATTGCCATATCAAGAGCATTATCGTGGTCTGTTTCATCAACTTCCGCATTGTCAAATGCAATCAATAAATCATCTATATCAGCATCCTGTGAATTAGAATACGTAATTGTGTTACCCATGAAATATCCCGTTGCAGTATCTGCTATATCTTTAGCGTGGTTACAAACAGGTTTATAATTAGGTTTATTTTCGCGGGTTTTGTATAAAATGTCATGTTCACCTAAATAGTATTTCTTTAGTTTTTTAAATCTAGATAATTGATTCTGATGTTCTCTAATCAATTTAATAACTAAATCTTTTTTTATGCTTTTTTCGTCATAATCAAATCTTGGATATGTTAATAATTGCATTCTATCTCCTTTCTATAAACCAAGCCTGCTTTTATCAAATATTTTAGCTGTCGGTCTGTTCATGTAACTATAAATCGCATATCTTAATGCGTCTAACACGTCGTCATAATCTTTTATGGCATCTCCTGTTTTATCATCCCAAACATAATTATAAATTTCTTCTTTAAATCTTTTTACTTTTGAAATAATAAAAAGACTATCCTGTTTGAATAATCTCGCTACTTGTTCTATTCCTGCTATCCTTTCCTTGTTAGCATTAACGGCATTTAATCGTTCACGATAAAACCTATCTACATGCTCAGGTCTAGCACTGTCGCAATAAAAAGTAATATCACCGTGCTTTATTTTAATTTCTTTCGCTATTTCAACCCAATCATCTATTTCTTTGAATTGATAGGCGTGCTCTTCAATTAAATAAAACTTCTTGTCAAAACTTTCACCTATGACAACTATTGACCCGTAGTGACTATATCCCCAGTCCACTCCAGCAAACTTACGTTTAAATTTAATGTTTGAATAATCATCAAAATAATGTTTATTTCTATCAAAATCTTGATAAACAACCCCTTCTCCAGTTACCCAAAGACCTTCTATGTCTCGGTCGTAAAACATACCAGAAGGTGTGGACTCCTTGATGTTCTTGATATATCGTTCAGTTAGGAATGTATTATCATCAAGTCTAAAATGATATGAAATAATATTCTCACTATCACTATCAATATATTCTTTTTTAAGCCAATGCTCCGGATTATCGGGGTTCGTATCAAATACAATCCTTGCGCCTTCTCCAGAACAACGGGAAATAATCTCCTTAAACACCATCTCATTTGCTAGTGACGCCTCGTTTATATAAGCTCCAAAAGATGTCATACCCCGAATACCACCAAGACCTCCAATAGTACCTGTAAAAGCCTGTACGACCTTTACTCCGAATAATGTAAATGAGTTGTGCTTATCAAACTTAATATCTAACTCATATCGGTTATATAGCTCTTGCAATACGTTATTTTGAATAGTTTTACTCGATACACCAGCTAGAATATACATAGGTTCTCTAATTTTCAACGCATCGGCTATTTTTCTGACGCGTCTCAACTCACGTAAGAAAATATCATTGTTAATAACTGTTTTACCGGTCCTTTTAGCTCCATGAAGTCCCAAGATAAAGAAATCTTTTTCTTTAACCCTTTTTAGAATTTCAATTTGTTTAGGTGTGTATAGATCATATAAACTCATCTAACTCACCATCTACTTTTGCTATATAGATATCCAACTTATCTTCTTTCTTGGTCTCATCTTGCTTACTCTCTCTAGCCTGATAAACCTTATTGAGTATTTCAGCAGCCTTTAACCTATCCTTTGCACCAACATCTATATTAGTTATCTCCTGAAACCCCTGACCACGACCTATTAGCGTTTGTTCGCATTGTTCCCCCCGCATTACAGAGGTTAAATACTCCCACACTTCTTGTTGCGTTGCTGTTTTTGCCGACTCTATCTCTTTCAGCCGTTCGTCTATGTAGTTTTTAATGTCAAGTTTTGACAAGTTTTCCGAACCTATTCTATTGGCTGTTTTTTTGCTATATCCAGCTTCAATAGCTGCTTGAGTAGCATTCCCACTAATGATGTACTCATCAGCAAATTTCTGTTGTTTTGTCGTTAATTTTGCCAACTTTCCACCACCTTTCTTGACAAAATAAAAAGACAATCTCTCGACTGTCTTAATTTTAAAAAATATGATATGAATTTAGGTAAGGTGTTAACTATCTTACTGCCTGCGTTTCTGTATCTAAAAATAAAAATTATTAAAGGAAAATCTATGAAAAATTTACCTTACCTAAAATTCTACATTACCATTATACCATTTCTAAATATACTTGTGCATACTTATTCATACTTCCACATACTTTTTTATACTTCTCCATACTTATTGTATAAATTAGTTATGTAAATTTTCTCTAACGCTTTAGAATGCTTATTCGCTCTTGTGCTTTGTGAAATATCCATTATGTGTTCTACCTTATTCCAATCCAAACACTCAACATATCTTAGTTGCAATAATAGTCTTAATTCTACATCGTTAATCTGATCTATACTTTTCATCACTTCCAATTTTAGATTTAAGTACTCCTTATTCTTCTCAACGATATAGCGTTTGTGTTCATCTGTCTTATCAATCAGACTTTCCCAGCTATTCTTATTACCACCTTTGATTTGCTCTTTTGCATAGTCAATAGCCTTTACTTGAGATTTCTTATGTTCATCAGCATTTAAACAACGTTCTCTGGACTCAATCATTAATCTTATATAGTTAATACTTTTTAAATAATTTATCTTTTTAAATACTGCCTTTTCTTCTTTAGTTCTACTCATTCTCCCCAACCTTTCTGAGTGCTATCTCTCCACTTGTAGCCTCTATCAATGTATGAATGCCACAATCTTCACATCTGACACAATATAGGTTCTTCTCAATCGGACAATATTCCAAACGTCCACAACACTTGTGACAATAACTGAATATGTTATCTGTTTTGCGATATTTGTATTGTTTTAATTTGTTGTAATCAATTATCATACTTCTACTCCTAACTTTTTTAACTGTTCTATCGTGTTACTTCTAATCTCTCCCAATGCGTTTATTATTGCATATTCTTGTCCTTCTGCTATTGTCGCACGAAAAATTCCACAATTTATTATTATACATTCAGATTTTTTATTGTTACAAATGTCAATAAAATCCCCTATACCTTTAATATAATTATCTAATTCAACAACTTTTTCTAAATCCTCAATCTTCATTAGCAAAACACCTCCAATATTTCATTTCCAAACTCGTAACCACAAGCTTCGGCTATTTCTTCCGTTTTAAAAATAGGGAAGATAGTAAAACTCATGTAATAACTATTTTCTATGACTGTGAATACTCTAGCACCCGCACTAAATTGAAGTCTCCATTTCTCTTCGCTAAAATCACTCCAATCAGGCTGCCAATCCCCTTGTTGTTCTTTCGCCCAACATTTAATCTTCTTAATCAATGTTTGTTCTTTTATGAATTGCTCGGCTTCTTCTTCAGTATCGAATAGTAAGCCTTTTTCGTATAAAAGTTTACTGTCTTCATCATGAATAATAAAAGTCCAGTCTTGTATCAGACTTAAATATGGACTAATGTAGTACACCTTCGCTCCATCATTCGGATAACTTATCTCATACGGTTTCTTCTGTAATTCCTTTAACTCTTCCTTTAGTTCGTCTAACTCCGCTTGAGACTTTTCTATCCTTTCAGTTAACTCTTGTATCTTTTGTTCTTTGTTCTTTGTTCATCGTTATTCTCCTAATCATCCATAAATTTTTTTGTTATATACACAACACTAAACATTGCAGCTAGTAAAACTAAAGTCATATTATTTCCTATCTCTATCACCATCGTTATTCTCCTCTTTTTCTTTATTTTGTTATTTCTTCAATTTTTGCTAAAATTTCTTCAACGGTTTCTGTTACTAATATCAAATAATCACCAACGCTAACAAATCTTGAATTTTCATTTTTCGAACTTATTGTAGTTACTTTGTTTGCATCAATATAAACATCTCTTTTATCCCCTACCTTAGTTAGTTTTATAAAATTAATAATCGGTGCTTTTTCTTTTGCTTCTGATTTTTCGATTAATTCAAATATTTCACTAGGAGTTTCTTTTACGATTAAACTGGGGTTATTTTTCATCAGTAAAAGTGTATATTCTTTGTTTTCGTGTTGATAATAATCTGTTCCCGTTATAAATGTTCTATCTACACAATATTTTTTACCGCCTTTGCCTGTTAATATTATTAATTTACTCATTGTTTTTTCTCCTTTTATCGTTACTGTTTCATCTTTTTCTAAATTAGCATTTTCAAACATTACCTTTATACCTCTTTTAGAAATATATTTTTTTAATAAGTTTACAAATTCTTCGTCTGTTAAATTTAAATCACTTCTCATAATTATTCACTTTCTTTTATCGTACATCTATTAAATAATTTATTTTTTATTTCTTTTTCAAAATTCTTCATATTTTGTAACTTTTCTAATCTTGTCAAAATATTTTTGTATTCTTCAACTGATATTTCCAACGAACAATACTCTATATCCAAATAATAATCAGTTGTTACATTTAATAATTTAGCTATTTGATAAATATTTAAATTTAAATTTATTCTTATTTCCATAATCTTTTCTGAATATTGAAATTGTTCTGAATTTAGAATTTTATTTATCTTTTCGTTTTGTCTAAAACTATCATATAACATTTGCAAACCTCTTAATTTTACGTTTTAATCTTCGTTTTATTTTTCTTTTTACTCTTCTTAGCTCTTTAAAAAAATTATTCATTGCCTTTTCAGTTGTAATAGGTTTACTGGGTTTACGTTTCTTCACTCCGCCAACTCCTCATTTTCGTATACGTTGCCTATGACTTCCAACATTTCCTCTATGTCATCATAATTACTGAAATAACCCGTACTCCAACGACTATCTATTGATTTTAGAACAAACGCACAACTGCTTTGATTGTATTCGATAATACAATTCCAAGTGCCATTTACTGTTACTATATCACCTTCGTAAATATAATTTCCGTTCTTATCCTTAAGTCCTGTATTCTCCATGAATTCTACTTCATCAAAAGAATAACATTTAAAACCAATGCTAGGGTCTTCGAAATCCATATAATCATCATCATATATCTCAACTGTTTTTTCGTCGAAATTAATTAATTCTACTTCTAATACTTTATATAAACTTCTTATATATACCTTTGGTTGTAACATCTTATTTCAACAACTCCTTATTTTTATATATGTTGCCAACGATTTCTAAAAATTGCCCATCATCAATCGTAAATAAAACACAACTATTTTCATCTTCAAGTGTAAATGCGTTATAATTTTTCTCTTTCTTCACAACTTCAAAATATGTTTCATTTTCAATCTCCACTTTTACTATATCCCCAACATATACGTCGTCCCCATATTTATCTTTAAACCCTGTATTTTCCATGAACTCAACTTCATCAAACGATCTAGTGTATGTCCATTGAGTTTCGCTATCAAAGAAAGTAGCCCTCTTATTTTTGTAGTCAATAAATTGGGTATCATAAACTTTCTTTTTGTTTTTTACATAAATTTTCGGTTGTAACATTTTTTTATCCTCCTATATCCTTTGGACTACATCCCAACACGTCTGCCAATCTTTTCAACGTTTTAAATCGTGGACTTAGTCTTTGTCCAGTTCTGATTAATTTAATTACGTTAAAATGTACTCCCGAAACTTTGTGTAATTCTTTATCAGTTATTTTCATTTCATCCATTATTTTTTGTAGGTTGGTCATTTCTTAACCCCCTCTTTAACTTTTCTGATTCTTGCTTTCAAACTTTGCATAATTTCTTCTTGCACATCTGCTTTACTGTCTAATGCTCGCATCACATCTTCATCTCTCGTTCCTTGAGTCACTAAATGATGGATTATTACTTTTTCCTTTTGGCCTTGTCTATGTAGTCGCTTGTTTGCTTGTTGGTAATGTTCTAGATTCCAAGTCAAACCGAACCAACAAACATGATTCCCTCCTTCTTGCAAATTAAGTCCGTAAGCTGCACTTGCCGGATGTGTTAATAAGATGTCAATCTTTCTTGCGTTCCAATCATCCTCATCTTGAACTGTCTTAAGTTCTCGAACTACTAGATTGCTTTTTTCTAATGCTTTTTTAATTCTTTCTTTATCATGTTGAAAGTTGTAAAATACTAAAAGACTTCGCCCTTGTAAACTTTCTACCAACTCAAGAAAAGAATCGATTTTTGCATCGTGAACCTCTGTGTATACTCCTGAACTATCATAGACAGCCCCATTACTTATTTGTAATAGCTTATTAGATAAGGCTGCTGCATTTACCGCTGTTATTTCTTCTGCCGCATCTTCAATCTCCAGGACAAAATCTCTTTCCATTTTGTCATAATCTTTTCTTGCTTTGTCACTTAAAATAACTGGAATTTCATTGTAAGATAAGTCTGTTTGTCACTTTCATAAGAGGCAACCATTGCACGTGCAGTATCTTCAACCTGCTTTCTTCTTTCGTATCTCTGGCTGTCATTCTGCTTTTCAAGCTCGTAGTCAACCTTATTTACAGCTCCGTTTATTCCTTTAAAGGGATTACAGGAAGCAACTGACAGCAAAGCTAACGCAATCAAAATCTTTCTCATTGTTTCACCTCTTTATTTACCTTACTGTTATCCTTAAAATCAACGACAGTGTTCTTCACTTCCATTGGAATATCGGAATATACATATTTTCCGTTCCATTCGATGTATTTCCCGTCGGGCGTAAAGAAGAATATTCCGCTGTCATTTTTACCATACGTTCCGTCAACATCAGGAAGCCATTCAACTGAATAACTTCCGCCTGCATATTTTTCACTGTCAGGTGTCAGATAGCTGTTTAAGCTTGAAACTTTGCCGTCAACAACAAAACTTCCAACAATTCCGCCATTTTCAGTGAAAAGTGTGACATATCCAAGAGGTCTTTTGACAGGGCTTGGCAAAGACAGAGCCTTTTCCCTCTGTCCATTTACCCAGTAAGCCCTCTTTATAAGGTTGTATCTTTCAAGTGAGTACTCAATATCAACAGGGGTTGCCTGATTCCTTGACATTTTATTTCCAACATCCATTGTTTTCTGCCTGTCGTCATAAGAGCCGTCAGAAAGAAAATCGTCGCACGAATATATTAACAAGCTAAATGTTAATAAAATTAAAATTTTTATTTTTTTCATTTGTTATTCACCTCTTCCAAAAATTCAATATCTTATGCCCAATTATACCACAAAATATAAAATAAGTCAATATATAATAACTGAAACCAGCCTTCCGTTTTTTATCAAACTCCCTTTATTGTCACGTTCATATTTTATAAAAAATTCCTGCTATTTCTTAAGATTTGCAAAAAGCTTGACGTATTCTGGCTTAGGCTTCTCATCCGCATAGAACTTTGTAAGAATTTCACTCACCCTTACCTGCTA
>ERZ773076.849-NODE-849-length-14360-cov-3.580776_pt1 | contig 14360 bp, 15 predicted proteins | sample MGYA00580613_ERZ773076 | MGnify/ENA primary metagenome ERZ773076 (study PRJEB29015, sample SAMEA2738005) | human oral metagenome | biome: human oral; feature: human-associated habitat; material: dental | place: China | collected 2057 ...
ACTATGTGGTCTTGGCTCCTATCACAGGAACACTTACCCACTACAAAGGACTACAGATAGGTAGCTATCTCAATCAAGGACAATCCATTGCCAACCTTTCCCCTGAAGGGAATCTCGTGGCAGAGTGTATGGTTTCCCCCAAGGATATAGGTTTTATACATAACTTACAACCTGTCCTCTTCCAAATAGATACTTACAACTATAACCAATGGGGACTCTTACAGGGTGCTGTAGAGGATATTGATAATAATTTGGTAGTGAATGAACAAACAGGGGAAGGATTGTTCAGAATACGTTGCCGAATTACGAAAAACTATCTCAGTCTCAAAAATGGATATAAAGGGTATATCAGTAAAGGAATGAGCCTTACAGCACGTTTTCACCTGACAGATCGAACATTATGGCAATTGCTCTTCGATCGAACTGACAACTGGCTGAATCCCAATCTAAAGTAAGAATTCTATGGTTCTGATATCTTACCATTCTTACAAACTAAGTATCTTTTATATTGCTATCAAAAATGAATTTTTAATGAATTATCAACAGCAACAAACCATTTATACAAATTAAATACACAACATCACGTTAAAGTTTTATTCTATTCTAAAATAGAATAAAATATTCCCATTTAGAATAACACTTTCAAAAAATTGTCCGTAACTTTGCTCCGAAACTCATAAACAAGTGTACATAGTTTATCATTTCAAAAAAAATTTTATTAACCTTTTAAATTCAAAAAAAATGAGAAATTTGAGTTCATTTAAAGGAGTTACTCTCAATACAGAAGAACTCCGTCAGATCGAAGGGGGAGGAAATATTCCAATACTAAGACTAACTGGTGTATTAGATGGAATCCCTCACAACACTCATCTATATTTCTTCAAATGGAGAATATTCTAATTTTTCAAGAGCTTCTCTTAAAAAAAGAAGCTCTTTTCTTATCTTAATAAATTATGAAATATTTATTCTTTTTAATTCCCTTTTTAGCTAAGGCTCAAACCATCATTCTGTTAGACAGCCTCACCCATCAGCCCATTCCTTCTGTCTTGATTGAGAATGAAAAGGGAGAACTCCTTACCCTCTCAGGAGAAAAAGGTGAGGTCAATCTTGCGCTCTTAGGAGAGACTGCCTATACCTCTCATCTCTCTTTTGCCCCTAAAAAAATAATAAAAAATAAGCTAAAAAATGGACAATCTCTTCTCTTGACTTCAAGAGAATACTCCCTCCCTGAGGTTATTATAACTAAAAAACCTTATGATTACACCTGTCTTAAATCATATATTCGCACCTTTGTATACTCTGAAAACACTCCTCTTTACTACACCGAAGGATGGGTGGATTTCTATGTCCCTAAAAAAGGAAGACTCTTAAAATACAAAATCATTTCCTTAAGATGCTATGAAAATACTAAAAACGAAAAACTTATTGCCATCAAAAAGGGGGTTTCTATCGCAGGTAGTAATGGACTTATTAATTTCCTAACTACTAATTATTTCCCTCTTGATGATAAAAACTATAAACTCATTCCTCAAGAAGCTGGAAATTTTTCTATTTCCTATCGTCTTCAAGATGGAGCAGGGACTATCTATAAAAAGGGAAATAGATATTCTTGTACTCTTAATCTCTTATTCCCTAAAAAAACCAAAGAAGGCTCTTTTGCTGGAAGGAAAAACACTATTCACAACATAGAACTCTACCAAGAATTCCCTTCCTATAGTGATTTTAATTCCTTAGAAAAAACAGATTTTATTTCCTATCGTTATTTAGTAAACATGGACACTTCCTATAAGAAGAAAACAATAAACATAACTTCTATATCAGAAATATACCCTGTAGAACAAACAAAAATAAGGAAAGAAGACTTAAAAGGAATCTCCTTAGAAAGTTTTTATGGAGGGATGCTTCATTCTGTTTATATAGAGAAATTCCCTGAATTAGAAGAGAATATCGCTATTAATATCCCTATTCTTCAATCTCTCATAGGAAAAGATTTAACTCTTATCCGTGAATAACAGAAGAAAACTACATCACCAATTCTATAAGTCTTTCTTGGCTTTTTCTTATTTTTATCTCTAAAAAATACTGAAAATCAATGAACTACAAAATATCAAATTCAAATTAGCTTTCATCCCTTTTCCCTCTTAGCAAAAAATTAATCATTAATCATTGACCATTACTCATTTATTTCGTACTTTTGCACTTTTGAAAAAGCAACTTTGATAAAAATATTTCAGATGAAAGATAACAAGAAAGATGCCTTAGACTATCATGAATTCCCCCAACCTGGGAAGATAGCCGTAGTGCCTACCAAGAAACATGCCTCGCAGTATGACCTCTCCTTAGCCTACTCCCCTGGGGTAGCGGAACCTTGCTTGGCTATTGAAGCAAACAAGAATGATGCCTACCGATATACTAACAAAGGAAACCTTGTAGCAGTAATCTCCAATGGTACTGCCGTATTGGGATTGGGCAACATAGGGGCTGATGCTGCCAAACCTGTAATGGAGGGTAAGGGCTTACTCTTTAAGATTTTTGCAGATATCGATGTCTTCGATATCGAAGTGGATACTACCGATGTAGATACATTCGTAAATACAGTCAAAGCCATTGCACCTACCTTTGGAGGAATCAACTTGGAAGATATCAAGTCACCTGAGGCTTTTGAGATAGAACGCCGTCTCAAGGAAGAATTGGATATTCCGGTAATGCATGACGACCAGCACGGAACAGCTATTATCTCCGCTGCAGCGCTTAAGAATGCTTTGGAAATCGTTGGCAAGGATATTCACAAAGTAAAAATCGTAGTCAATGGTGCTGGAGCAGCGGCCATTTCTTGTACCCGCCTTTATATCGCTTTAGGAGCTGATCCTAAAAATATCGTGATGTGCGACAGTAAGGGGGTTATCCGCAAGGACAACCCTTCCTTGGATGCTCTCAAGGCAGAGTTTGCCACCGACCGTGACCTTCACACCTTAGAAGAAGCCATGAAGGATTCGGATGTCTTTATCGGACTTTCTAAAGGAAATGTGGTAAGCCCCGAAATGCTCCTTAGCATGGCCAAAGATCCTATCGTTTTTGCTATGGCCAACCCTACTCCTGAGATTGCCTATGACTTGGCTATCCAGACTCGCAAGGATATCATCATGGCTACTGGTCGTTCGGATACTCCTAACCAGGTAAACAATGTCCTTGGGTTCCCCTTCATCTTCCGCGGTGCCTTGGACGTACGTGCTACCAAGATCAATGAGGAAATGAAGATCGCTGCAGTACATGCCTTGGCAGATTTGGCTAAGAAAACAGTACCTGATCAGGTCAATTTGGTATATGGGGTAAACCTCACTTTCGGAAAAGAATATATCATCCCTAAGCCTTTCGACCCTCGCCTTATCTATGAAGTACCACCTGCTATTGCCAAAGCAGCTATAGAAACGGGAGTGGCTCAAAAGCCTATTACTGACTGGGATGCTTACCGCGAACAGCTTATGGACAGGCTCGGTGGTAGCAACCGAGAAATCCGTGTGCTTCAGGAGCGTGCCCGCCAAAATCCTAAGCGAGTGGTATTCCCCGAAGCCGACCTTACGGAAGTGCTTAAGGCCGCCCAAAGGGTATACCAAGAAGGTATCGCTATTCCTGTACTGCTCGGCCCCAAAGATATTATCCAAAGCAAGATGGAAGAGCTCGGCTTTGAGGCCAACTTGCAGATCATAGATCCTAAAAACCCTGAAGAGAGAGAGCGTCGCCACCGCTTTGCGGACATCTACTGGAAGAAGCGTGAGCGTAAGGGCATCACTCAGATCAATGCACGTCGCCTGATGCGTGAGCGCAACTACTTCGGTGCTATGCTGGTGAATACCGGTGAGGCCGATGCGATGATTACAGGCTACTCCCGCTCCTACCCACAGACCATTCGTCCTATCTTGGACTTGGTAGAGAAAGAAGAAGGCTTCCAGCGTATTGCAGCCACCAGTATCCTTATCACCAAGCGAGGCCCCTTGTTCCTTTCCGATACTACGATGAACCCTAATCCGTCTTCGGAAGACTTGACCGCTATCACTTTGGCGGTAGCCGAGAAAGCGAAGATGTTCGGTTTAGACCCTGCTATTGCCCTACTTTCTTACTCCAACTTTGGTTCTGCCCCTTCGGAAAGTACCAAAAAGCTCAGCAAGACCGTCTCCTACCTACACAAAAACTATCCAGAGCTTATTGTAGATGGAGAGGTACAGGTGGATGTTGCCCTTAACCCAGAGAAAATGGCAGCCATGTTCCCCTTCTCCAAGCTCAATGGCAAGGCCGCCAATGTGCTTATATTCCCTAACTTGGAGTCGGCCAATATCACCTATAAGATCATGAAAGAATCTGAAGGAATCAGCTCCATAGGGCCTATCATCTTAGGACTCTCCAAGCCTATACACATCCCCCTGATAAACGCCAGCGTAGATGAAATGGTAAATCTTACTACTTTCGCCGTAGTAGATGCCCAAGAGAGAGAAAGAAGGAAATAATCGTATGATATAATTTGCCAAGACACAATAAATGGCATCTCTACAGAAGACTACCTCAAGAAGGTAGTCTTTTTTATTCTGATAAAACACTTTTAAATCTTTCATTACCGATACATTAACATTTTACAGGTTATCTGATTTTTACACACAAAGAGTTTTTACAAATATACTCTTATAAATTTTATTAACCTATTTAAATAATATTTGTTTTATTCAAAAATAAATGTTACTTTTGCAGCACTATAAAACATTATTTTTTAACCCCTAAAATTTTTATTATGAGAAAATTTTTAACTTTGGTAGCAATAATGCTATGTGTCTTTTCCTGTCGAAAAGACGAAGAAGGCCTCTTAAAGAAAGAAGAGGAAAAAGTTCAGCCTACTGAGAAGACTGAACAAGAGACAAACATGGAAGCATGGAAATGGCTTTCTGTTACTGACAATACTTCTGTTTCTATAGAAGAAGCAAGAAAAATGGCTTTAGAAACTGCTTATCAGCTGCAAGATCAAGAAAATGTACAAGGCACAAGTTTCTTTACTCGTAATATTCCTATAAAAATAGAAAGTGTTAGGCTGCTCAGCAAAGAAAAAACACAACCAACTTTTAGGAAAATACCTAAAGATGTGGATTTCTATTTAGTTCATTTTTCAAACAACAAAGGATATGCCTTAGTTTCGGGAGACAAGCGAGTACCTGGTGTCATGGCTTATTGTCCTTATGGACGTCTTGACAGTATTACCAACCCAGGACAAGCAGTCATGCTCTCTGCCATTGAGGATTATGTAGAGAATCAAAAAGCCATCTATGAAAGCAAGAAAGACAGCCTAAGGAAAATCGCATTGGATCATCTTTTAAAAAAACTATCCTGGGAAAAAAAAGAGCAATTCTTAGGGAATACTAATTTTGTAGCCAGTACTTCTAAGATGATGTCTGGAAGAGGGGATTGTGTACTTATTGAGGACGAACCAAGGTATTCTGATTCAAGCGGTTGGACTGTATCTGACAAGATACTCCCCCTTATCAAAACATTATGGTCTCAAGAAGGAATGTACAATGATCTTGTATGGAAACAATGCGATAACAATGAACAAGCACCTGTAGGATGCGTAGCAATAGCTGTTGGACAGATCATGGCTTATCATAAAAAGCCTCGTGTATTTATGGGAAGAGAAATGCATTGGGAGGATATGACTAAGATAGACCCAGGAGACATGTTTTCACAAATTGACAATAATAGTGTCGGAAATAATCCAATCGCAGTAGCTGATATTCAATATCTATTAGCTCGGTTAGGAGAAAAACATCTACTACAAATGGATTATGGATGTGGTAATTCTGGATCTACTGTTACACGAGCCTATCATACATTTGATGTTTTAGGATTTCATCCTTCACTAAAGTACTCAATGGAGGTAAATAGTATGCTACATGATTTAAAAAATCATAGACCTGTCTATATACGTGGCTGTAGTTCTCGCAAGAGCTTTCTAAATATAGAGGCTTATACTATTTATGATAACTGTCATGCCTGGGTAATAGACGGATATATCAGGAAATATTATAATATTTTCCATCATTATTTCAGTAACTGTATGTCCGAAGATGAATTTCATGAAGTTGTTTCAGAAACTCATGTAGAAGAATATATCCATTGCAACTTTGGTTGGGGGGGGGTAGATAAATCTGGAAGTAATGGATACTCAGGATGGTATCGTATAGGTATTTTTGATGCATCACTTGGACATCCTGGACAAGTACACCCTTCCAATACTTTTCAAAAAGATGCTGGAAGCAAGGGGAATTATAAATATGATTTTAGATTGATCACAAATATTTATTAATTATGAAAAAGCATTTTTATTTATTAGTAGTCCCAATACTATTGGCAATTGTTATGGGTAGTTGTACCAGTATAGATTGTTCTCATGAACCTTATTATTTTACCATTGTAGTGAAAAAAGGCGCTCCAGAATATTCATTATTCCTAAAAGATAGCCTTATAGATAAAGAAGTTATTCGCTTGTTTAAATCAGGAAATATGGATAAGCCTTATCCTATCTCTGTCAATTTTGGAGATATGTGGGGCAACTCAAGCCTAAGAAATAAAGACCTCTTTATAACCACTGATTTTGAAGGAGATTTCTTTACGGGTCGCAGAGAAGTACTTTATTTAAAGAATAGAACCAAGACCTATACTTTAGAAATTTTGGGGACAGTTGAAGCTACCCCCTGTGGTGATTACTCAAAGCTCAAAGAGGCTTTTGTCAATGGTGTCCGACAGGCAGATAGTATTACTAAAAAGCAAATCATTAGGTTATAACCTAAAAGCGAAAAGGGCTGCCCTGCGGGCAGCCCTTTTTACATTATAGTCATTACTCCACTACTTTGATAGGAGTTCCGTTATCTACATTGATCTGTCCGCTGGTAATCACCTGGTCACCTGCAGCAAGGCCAGAGAGGATCTCTACTTTGTCGCCAAAGTTACGACCACTCTTTACGGTAACCAATTCAGCCTTACGTACATCTTCTCCTTTGTTGTTCTTGCCTGCTACAATCTTAAAGATCTTGTTTTGGCTTACACTTCCTACAAAGGCGCTATGAGGTACTACCAAGGCGGTAGCTGACTGGTTTTGTCCAGCAAACTGAGCCGTAGCATACATACCAGCGCGGAGCTTTTTGTCCTTATTGGAAACCAATATCTCTACTGGGAACTTAAGGGCACCGTCGGACTTTGGGGCGATAAATACGATTTTACCCTCTATCGTCTCTGCTTCGGTGCTGGGTTTTACCTCTACCTTGTCTCCTACATGTAGGCGGCTTATTTGGGCTTCATCTACCGTGATTTTGAGCTTAAGGTTGTCTATATTCACCACGTTGAAGAGGGTTTGTCCAGCCCCTACCATGGCACCTTCTTCCACCTGCTTGCTGCTTACAATTCCGCTGATCTTACTCTTTATAGCCGTATCTCCAGAGACAATAGCTGCGGAGTTATAGTTGGCTTGGGCATTGCTAAGCTGTAGGCGTACTTGCTCCAATTGCTGGGCGGTAACCCCTCCTGTCTGGTAAGCACTCTCAAAGCGCTTGAGGTCAGCCTTAGCAGTTTCCAATACAGCCTTAGCGTTCTCCAACTGTACATTGGTACGGTCAGCTTTGGTGCGGGCAAGTACCTGTCCTTCACGGACAAAGTCACCTTCCTTTACATAAATCTGCACAATCTGTCCCCCCATCTCAGAGGAAACATTTAGGTCTTGTGCTGCTACGAAAGTTCCATTGGCAGAGAAGAGGTCGGATACGTTCTCCTGAGCCACCTTAGCGGCACGTACGGCTACCTGAGCCTCTTGTTGAGCCACGATGGCCACTTCCTCGGCATTCTTCTGTTTGTTAGCATGTAAGCGATATGCTAAACCTCCCCCTAAAGCGAGTATCACAACAGCGATAAGTATTTTTTTCATTGTTTCTTAATTTTATACGTTATGAAGCTATTTTCTTGATAAGGTCTTTTTATATTCTTATTCAGGGCGCAAAGGTAAGACAAAAAACTTAATAAACAAAAAAAGTTTCCAACTTTTTTTGGTGATGTGTAAGAAATAATTTGTACCTTTGTCTTAGCTAACTGGCATACAATGAAGACACTTTATCTTATCACCATTATAATAGTTATGGCATTGGGAGTGGTACATTCCGCATTGAGTTTTAAGAAGTTTGAGTATTTCTCTGCTGAAGCTTTCTGGTTTTTTAGTGCAGGATTGGCGCTTATCTTTGCAGGAATAGCCAACTTGATGCACTACCAATTGCAACTGCCTCTTAGTTTCCGTTATTGTGCTGTTATAAATATACTTTTAGCGGCTTTTACGGTGTTACTTGCTGTAAAAACACAGTTACCTACAGCGCTATTAGTCGCTATTTTTTCAGTAATAATGACCTTTTTAATATTTTTAGTGAAAGATGATAAGGCTGTATAAAACAGCACATCTACGAGCAAAGGCAGCACCTTATTTTGAGGAGGAATTAGTTCAGTAATGGTTTTTTAAGAAATTATTCTATGATAAAAATGCTTTACATTAGGTTGATTTTTGTTTTGTAACGTAAAAAATATTTGACTTTATTATACCGTGTGGGAAAATTGTTGTATCTTTGTCTTTCAATGCTTTTATCTTTCATTTTATGAAGAAAGTTATCCTACATCATACTTGTAGTCCAGAAGGAGGAGAGACTTATGTGTTACAGAATGCTCCCTTCTTTGCCAAAGATAATCCACAAAATATGAAATATCAATTCTTAGGAGGAGGGTATTATCTCTGGGAAGATGATATAGAACAGGCCAAATATTGGGGCAAAATTCATTATAGAAATATCTTTTTGATTGTTGAATTTGAATGTTATCTTCAGGAAGAATATCTTTTAAATCTTAATGAAAGGGAGGGACAAAAGAAATTCAAAGAAATTATCCAGATTTTACAGACCAAAATAAACCAAAATAATAGAAATACAAAAATAGAACAAGACTGGACACTAAGTAGAATCATTAAGTTTCTCTACAGTGGCAAAAGTGGCATATTGTTTGATTATAAAGCTATTAAAGTAAAAGATGTTTTCTCTTCCAATAGAAGACAATTAGAAATAAAATTTACCTCATACAAACCCAATTACACTTATATAGACAGTATCTATTTTTATTATTTTCATAATAAAGAAGACATGAATATTATCTCTAAAAAAATAGTAAGATGAAAGAAACAGATATCCTTTTAGAACGTTTTAGAAAAAGTATTGAGGATATGCCCAATGAAGATTTCCTAAAACTTTTAGATGAAATAGAAGCACAACCACAGGAAGAGAATGAGCTTACAGTAGGCGAATTTTTGTCCTTAATAAGTGAAGACAGTGCTACCACTAAACCTCTCTTTGCTGATGATTTAGAAGAAGCTGTAAACTAAATTTGCCAATTAGCTAATATTGTCAATTAGCCCTTTAACTCATGATTTCCGTTTATAAACTAAAACCTAAATTCCAGCAGCTATTGCACCCCCTATTGGTATGGCTACACCAAAGAGGGGTTACCGCCAATGAGATTACTATAGTGGCTATTGTCTTTTCCTTAGGAATCGGTGTGCTCTTTTGGGAGGCTTCTGAGGTACCTCTTTTCTTTTTGGCACTGCCTATAGGGCTGTTGATTCGTATGATTCTCAATGCGCTTGACGGCATGATGGCGCGTGAATTTGGCCAAACCTCTCGCTTAGGAGAGGTGCTCAATGAGATGGGCGATGTGGTTTCCGATGTGTTTATTTTCTTTCCTTTGCTTAAATATCACCCTGAGAGTCTTTACTTAGTGGTGGCCTTTATCGTGCTGAGCATACTCAATGAGTTTGCTGGCGTCATGGGCAAGGTATTAGGAGGGGAAAGGCGCTATGAGGGACCTATGGGCAAGAGCGACCGCGCACTACTGGTGGGTATCTATGGGCTATTGGCTTACTTTGGGGTGGGAATAGCGGCTTATTCCAGAGTGATTTTTGCCATTGTCATTGCCCTATTGCTCTTGAGTACTTTTATTCGTCTAAAAAAGGGACTCTATGCCACACGATAACAAATATGCCGATGTACCACTGCGTATCAGGAGTTGGGGGGTGATTATCTGTGTTTTTGCCGCCGCTATTTCGCACCCTTACGCGATGTACCTCTTTTCCCTATGGGTAAGTTTTCAAGCCCTTACGGAACTGGGGAGCCTTTTTGCCTTCAATGCTACCTATTGGCGTATAGCCATTCCCCTATTACAAGGCATACTCCTTGTGAGCTGTCCTACTTATCCCACCTATATGGTAGGAGCTGGCGCCTTGGTTGGTATCAGTCTTATCCTAAGTCTTTGCTTAAGGCAAGTCCCCTTAGGACTCCCCCTTTCCTTGCTGATTGTCTTGATAGCCTACCCGCACCTGATTTTCTTACGTATGGAACCCCAAGGGGTGTTGTGGATCCTCTTTTTGGTAGTTGCCACGGAAGTCAATGACATCTTCCAATACCTCACGGGTAAGCGCTTCGGTAAGCGAAAGATTCTGCCCAAGGTGAGCCCTAATAAAACCGTAGAAGGCTTTGTAGGAGGGCTACTACTCACCCCGCTCTTGAGTATGGGCTTAGGCAAGTTGTTAGGGCTACCTACTGCACTACCTACTTTGGCCTTAGTGGGGCTGGCTCTTAGTTTTTTCGGTTTTTGGGGAGATGTGAGTTTTTCCTACCTCAAGCGGCGTGCGGGCGTAAAGGACACAAGTAACCTTATCCCTGGACATGGAGGCCTCTTAGACCGTATAGACAGCCTATTGTACAACTGTATTTGGTTTTACTTATGGATACGATAAAACCTTTCCACAATTGTCTGCTCCTCTCAGGCGGGGGTACCCGCTTTGCCTTATACAACGGCATGTATGCCGCACTACACGCCTTGGGCAAAGCCCCTGACTTACTCATCGCCTCATGCGGAGGCGCCTTTGCCGCTTTGGTAATCAATGCCTTTGCTACGGACAAGGAGCGGAAAGCCTATTTGCAATCGGAAGAATTTTACGAGTTTATCAAAAGCCTGTCCCTTACTCCTTATAGCAAACTACACCGCTTGGGAATTTTAGCCCTACAAAAGCGATATGACAAGCGCCGAGCACCCTTGGTAGAGGACGTATATGAGCGCTATTTGGTGGCTATGCGAGAAGATCTTTCTTCCTTATTGCCCTCTTTGACACAGGTGTCTTTTTCAGCTACTTTGCCTACCATTGTCATAGGAGCAAAGATGCTGTTTGCCCCCCATGAATGTGGCAAGCCCAGAGGTAAGCGAAAACTATACCAAGAAGTGCTCATGACCGACCCCATGACCGCCCAGAGGATAAACCTCGCGGCTATAAAGCATACTGAAGCCAACTATACCCATTCGGCCATAGCGGCTGACATACTTATCAGAACAGAAATGCCTATGCTCACAGCTGCGCGAATTTCTATATCGGATATGTTCTATGTAGCACCTGTGGCTTACAAAGGTGCCTATTATGCAGGCGGGGCTATTGACCTTGTCCCTATGGAGCTGGCAAGTGCTCTTTCAACAAACGTTATTGCCGAAGAGAAACAAGCCTACTCCCCTACCGAAGAGGCCTTGGTACGTGCTGTTCTTGGCTTTAGCGGCAATGAGCGGTTAGCTTCTGTGGCCTCTTATCCTGCCCAATGGATAGATACACGTGGGGCAACAACGGCGCTAAAAGGTTATTACTCAGAGAAATATATCAACTGGAGACGACTAAGCATTGGCATTCGCTTTCCGAAAGATTACCCCACTTACCGCCAGCAAATAGACCAGCAATGGGACTATGGCTACCAAACCATTCTTAACACCTTTAGAGCATGAATGTATTTATCATAGGAGGCACCTCAGGGATCGGCTATGCCTTAGCGGACTTCTATCAACAACAAGGAAACCGAGTAGGGATATGTGGCAGAGATCTCAAGAGACTCACCACTGAATCACGCTTTGAGAAGTTTCAAGCCGATGTTATAGATAAAGAACTATTAACCAACACAATACGCCAATTTGTAGGTACGGATACGCTCTCATTGCTCATCAACTGTGCAGGCCATTACGCCGAAGATGTAGCAGGAGAGATTGCCTATGAGGAGGCGGTGACAATGTTACAAACCAACATTATAGGAGCTATCAACACTTTGGAGATAGGGAGAGAACTCATGAGAGATAGCGGCGGCCAGATCGTCCTGCTGGCTTCTATATCAGGGATTTTGGATTATCCTGAATCGAGCCTATACACCAAGACCAAGCGCAGTGTGCTGCAAATAGCAGATGCTTATAGGCGAGCCTTGCGCCCTTTGGGTATCTGTATAACCAGCATTGCACCAGGGTATGTAGCCACCCAAAAGCTACACGATCTGAACCGAAACGACCTATCTAAGAAACCCTTTGTGGTAAGTGAAGCACAAGCTGTAGTGGAAATCAGCCGTGCTATTGCCCAGAAGAAGCCCCTACACCTATTCCCCAAGCGAATGAAGTGGCTTATGCAGCTACTTTCGCTGCTGCCCAAGTCCTTGTTATCACTGCTTATGTACAGAAAAGCCAAGTGGATGCAAGCGGCTGCTAATTCTTGAGTTAGAAATTAGGTTTTTAAGAAATAATTTTCTACTTTTGTCGCACTAATCTATTATCCCATGAATACAGGTTTTTTCAAAAGTCATGAAGGGGAAGAATTATTCTTCTACGAATGGAATTACAAAGCAGGTCAAAAGACCCTTATCGTAATCCACAGAGGACATGAGTATGGCGAACGCTTGCAGGAGTTTGCCACACACCCCTTGTTTGCCTCTTACAACATCTTTGCTTTTGACATGCGCGGACATGGACATACCAAGGCCGCAGTATCGCCTGCTTTCATGGACTCGGTACGGGATTTGGACACCTTTGCCAAGTTCCTTGGGCAGCGCTATGGGGTACGCGAGGAAGATATCTTTGTGGTAGCCAATAGTATCGGAGGAGTCATCGTATCGGCTTGGGTGCATGATTTTGCTCCACGCATTGCAGGTATGGCTCTTTTGGCGCCTGCCTTTGAAATAAACCTTATTGTCCCTTTGGCCAAGCAAGCCATTGAACTGATGCTAAAGGTCAATCCTAAGCTCATTGTAAAGAGCTATGTGAAATCCAAGATGCTCACTCGTGACCCTGAGCAACAGCGTGCTTACGATACTGACCGCTTTATCACCCGCTCTATCAATGGCAAACTCCTTATTGACCTTGCCAACGCAGGCAAGCGATTGGTAGAAGATGCCGCTGCTATCACCACCCCTACCTTACTGCTTTCGGCAGAAAAAGACTTTGTGGTGATTAACCGCCAACAGAAACAATTCTATGTAAATCTTTCTTCTAAACTGAAAGAATTTATCACCTTGGAAGGCTTTCACCATGGAATCCTCTTTGAGCAAGGCAGGGAAGAAGTGTATAAAATCCTACAACGCTTTATCCAAAAGGCTTTCTCAACACCCCTTTCTACCCCTACGCTTGCCCCTGACCTCTTTACTCAAAAGGAGTTTGAGACTATGCAATACGAGCTTATCCCCAACGGAGAAAGGTGGTACTACCGATTTGAGAAATGGGCATTGGGTAAGTTTGGGCACTTGAGCGAAGGTATGACCATTGGGCTTACCCACGGATTTGACTCTGGTGCTTCTATGGATTACGTATATAAGAATACGCCCCAAGGCAAATGGGGCATAGGTCGCTGGATGGACAAGCGCTACCTGAATGCCATAGGTTGGCGCGGGGTACGTATCCGAAAGGGACACCTATTACAACAAGTAGAAAAAGCTATACAAACCCTACAAGCACAAGGGAAGAAGGTGAAAATATTGGACATCGCCGGTGGGGTGGGTAACTACCTCTTTGACATCAAGCAGCGCCACCCTGAAGTGGAGATCGTCATCAATGAATTTCTGCCAGCCAACATACAAAAAGGCGAACAAATCATCAAAGAACGTGGCTACCAGAACATTCGCTTTACCAACTATAACTGTTTTGAAGCAGACACCTACCGCAAACTGAATTACACACCCAATATCACTATTATCTCAGGTATTTTTGAGCTTTTTGGAGACAATGCCTTGGCTGCTGAGGCGATCAAAGGAGTAGTTTCTATCTCGGACAATGGTTATATCGTCTATACAGGGCAGCCATGGCACCCGCAGCTTAAAACCATTGCCTTTGTGCTAAAGAGTCACCAAGAGAAAGACTGGGTGATGCGCCGCCGTAGCCAGCGAGAATTGGACGGGCTTTTCGCTCTGCAAGGGGGAAAGAAAGAAAACATGCTGATTGATGATTTTGGGATTTTTACC
>ERZ773076.853-NODE-853-length-14301-cov-3.019795_pt1 | contig 14301 bp, 13 predicted proteins | sample MGYA00580613_ERZ773076 | MGnify/ENA primary metagenome ERZ773076 (study PRJEB29015, sample SAMEA2738005) | human oral metagenome | biome: human oral; feature: human-associated habitat; material: dental | place: China | collected 2057 ...
AGGTCAAAATGACAGCAACAGGACAATACAATCACGAATGTAAGGTGCAAGCAATCAAGCTAGCGCAGAAAATCGGTCGGGCGAAATGGGGATTTCCAAGAACACGATGCATACGCTAATGTTGCAATTTTACTTCATCTGAACACTGGTTTTATCACACAATCTCACAATATCTTTGCTAATTGTATCAAATTCTTTTCCACCTTTCCTAAATGTCATGTGAGGTACATTAGTTTTTCCAAGTGCTAATCTATACAAACTAATCATTGCAAAATTTTCTGTTATCAGCACAGCCATCGTGTTATAGTTCGGATTTAAATGAAGCATAATTTTGTGTTCGGGGAAGTTTTCTATATATCTTTTTATATGATATTCGACAACATTTTTTATCTTTTCTGTATAATATGAGCCGTTATGTCCATTTTTTTGACCTAAAAGACTCATTAGTTGTGAATTCTCGTAGTCCAAAAGTGCAATATGGGTAATCTTATCCTTACCGCGAAACCTTTTGTCAAATAAATCCTCGTTATCTGAAAAGAAATTTTTTGCGTCATTCATAACAATATATACAACTTCACTGTTGATAAAGTCATTTTTTATATGCTCATCCTCCAACGGAAATCTTGAGTCAATCCTCACCAGTCCATAATCTTGAACATCTCTCAACAAGGAAAAGCTCTCCTCCATCATGTTTGACATGTTTTCCCGTTCCAGCATATTTGAAAAAACCGAAAAAGTGGCTGTCGTTAAACCTGAAACAGCCACTGCGATTAGGATATTGTTTAGTAATACATCTTGGGGACACTCATAAGCTACAATCAGAATGATTAAACTTATAATGACATAACAAAAAATCAATCTATATGTCTTTAAAGCATGTATTGTTCTCCCCATGAATCTGCCCTCCTGATATATCATTATGTCATATTTGAAAATATATCCTTGATGTATGTTAGCCCCCGAGCCAAATCTTCGCTTTTACTATAGCATTTTGCTTCTAATGACACACAGCCTTTATATCCTGCCTGCCGCAGAGTATCACTCAATTCCGAATGCACACTCCGCTCCTTAATTGGATTCAGAAAGGGTTCGCTGATGTGTACATGATGAATCCACTTCATCTTCCCTGCTAACAACTCCGTCGCTTCCCCATTCGCCACCATTGTTCCCACATCCAGATTTACGGCAAGCCCTTTTGAGTTAATCTGCTCAACAAAGCCGATTGCCTCATCGGTATGCGTGAGGAAATCGGTTTCATAAATCACCGGATTCGGCTCAATCGCAAGAACAGTACCATGCGTCGCTGCATAATCTCCTAACGCATGGAAAAATTCATAGGAAATTTGAATATCTGCCGTCCCTCTCACACGATTTTTAGGTGATCCAAACACCAAATTGGGACATTGGAGTACTTCTGCAAATTCAATTGCTCGTTTCGTATATTCCATGAGGCTTTCCCGTTCCTCCGGTGAACCGAAAAGTTTTTCCTGTCTACCGTACCAGATGGACTGCATGGAAACGACATGCAGTCCATATTCACGCTCTATTTCCTGTCGAAACGTCACCGCATTCGCATAATGTTCCACCGCATAGGGTTCATTCGGAAAAATCCGAGTAGGAGCAATCTCCAATCCCGTAAAGCCCAATGAATGGAGCGTCTGATAAACGGAAGCATCATTCTCAGCAGTCCATGCAATATTTGAAGCCGCCAATCGCATTGTAAAACCTCACATTGATTCACAAACAGTTTACTTTGTTATCTTTTCAATCGCACTGAATGTATAGCTTTTCTTCTTGAATACCAGCCCGATAATAACATCCAGGTATTTGATGGTAATAGCTGCCAGGGCAAACGTACCCGCAAACCCAACAGATAGTAACCACATGATACTTGCCCATCCCGAAACTGGTTGCTTGATAGCAAAGATAAACGTTACATAAAGAGCAATGAGTACGCTCCCAATAATCATACTCATACTGAGGAACAATGCCAACTTATATCCCACATCCGTGAATATAATCAAGGCATCCAAAGCCATGCGCCAGCGGAAAACATCGGCTTCTTTTTCCGCAAATCTTGCACTGTCTTCCTCTCTGTTAGAGGCATATTTCAACGAGTCTTGAACCAAGCCGCAGTTGACATAAAGAGCCTTACGATAGGGAACCGTCTTGCTAAGTGAACGAATCCGATTAATCACACGACGTGATAAAATTCGAAACCGCTCGGTCTGCAGATCATATTGATTCGACGAAAAATTATTATAAATCCAGTAGAACAGTCGTGATGTATAGCGGAAACTTCCTTGCGGAACTGCACTTACAATGTCATACCCCTCCAAGGATCGGTGATAGACTTTCATGATAAGATCCCGGTCATAGTCAAACGCGATGGAGTCAAACTCATAAACGAAATCACCGATTGCCAGATCGACACCGGCATTCATTGCCATCTCAACGCCCTGGACGTAGCTCATACGGATAATCTGTACCATGCAGCCTGACTCCGAATCTACGGCTTCCTTGATCCGTGCTACGGTTTCATCGGTCGAGGCATCATCTACCAAAATAATTTCATACCGCAAAAAATTTTCCGAGAGAACCGCAGAGACCTTCTGCAAAAATGACGCAACGCGATCCGCATCGTTTCGGACATATGCCACGAGCGACACAAAATTCTTTTCCTTCATCTTCATCATTGTTGCAGCACCTCATCCAAATCATATACCGTGTTAATTTTACCGGACAGGACACTCACAATCTTCGGCTCATCCGACATACAACGGACAACAGTGGGACGCGAGTCATCAATCTCCGACGCTTGAAGAATCGGCTTCATTGAAAAGAGTGACTTTACATAAGAGAATCCATAGGCTTCCCGCATATACTTTCGTGCCATCTGCGACATATAGGGCCATGCCGATTCCGGACGCGCCGGGCAATCATTGCAGTTCGCCAACTGCAGCGGTGTGCAGATCCCACCACATCGCTCCTGACAGGAAAAATGCGGCAAATCTTCATAGCTTGTAACATGAGGTGTAAACGTGACAGAAGTCAATGAATGATAGCCCGTCTTGCCAAATGGCATAATCGAAAAAAAAGGACCATCCATGACCGTAATGCCAATGCCCTTAAAGTTTTCTGTCACCTCACAGAGAATAATCTCGCAAAGCTCGTATTTGATGCGGATCGGACTGTATGTGGAAGAACGATCCATCTGTGCAAGCAGCTGATTCGTGGAGGCGTAGGTGGCATTCAACAAATATCTCGTCTGATATCGCTCACCATCAGACAAAACAATATTAACCCCCCCCATTTCCTCTGTAATCCGACTTATTCTCGCACCACAAATCATCGTCACGCGATCCCCATGTCCACGCAGCTTCTCCAAGAAGTAATCTCTCAGGATGATCGCATCATACGTATATTCCTGTGTCAGAAAAGCACCGTCACACATACCATCTTGAAAGTATCGTCCCGGATTCACAGACTCACAGAGGATGCCGGCATTATCACAGAACTGTTGAAACTGTACAGCGTCTGTCCATGAAAAACGCGATGAGGTCGCGTAGATTTGATCAAACTTCTCGTGAACACAGAAGCCAAAATCCTCATTAAACCGATTAAAATAGTGTGCGGACTTTATTGCTGTGGCATAGGAGCGGGGATAGTGATATCCCATATGAACACGCGCTTGATTAATATAGGTAGCACGCATAAACGGCTGTGCATCATATTCTAGGACTAGCACACGTTCGCCCCGTTTGGCGCAATAATCCGCTGCATACAGCCCATACAATCCTGCACCGATGATAATTTTATCAAAAATCATGACCGCACCTCAAGGGCGATATGCCCCAAATAAATTCTTGAACAGCGTTCGTAAAAGATCACTGTTTCCCTTGAAAAAGCTGATTTTTGTCGGAGTTTCCCCCTTCGGAGGATAGACGCGGCGTACAGGCACCTCACAAGCTTTCATACCAAGTTGAGTCGCACGAACGGAAAGGTATGCAAGCAATTCATACGCCTGAAACACATCTCGAAACGGCTGTACCTCCGGATGTTCCAGATAACGTCTGGAATATGCCCGAAAAGCGTTCGTTGTGTCCGTGAACCACTGTCCGGCCGTCAGAGAAATCACTGGAGCATGAAGCAGTCGTACCGCTCCATAGCGAATGAGAGGTGTATTAACAGCCTCCCCGCCCTTGAGGAAGCGCGACCCCTGTATAAAATCATAGCCCTCTCTCAATTTTTCAATAAAGAGCGGGATGGACTCGATGCTGTCCTTGTCGTTACCGTCAATCGTAATGACTCCTCGATACCCGCGTTGAAGTGCCCACCAAAGCCCCATGCGAAGCTGCGCTCCTTGCTTGCCGGCACCAATTTTTACCAGTAAAGTGTTCACTCCCGCAGCAGAGAGAAGATCGTCTTCAGTAGATCCGTCCGTCGATCCTCCATCGCAAATAATCACATCGACAATCTTATCAATGCCTGCACGCTGTGCCCTATCCAACTCTCTCTTAATTCGATCTCCTTCATTGATAATCGGAATGCAGAGCGCATAGTCACTGCGACGTGGAAGATATTCCGTTGCACGAAAATCCGGCACACCACTAAGATGCTCGTACTTCATCACTCATCAGCCTCCACAAAGGTGCGAATATCCTCCATGATTGTTTTTTTGTCAAAGATATACCCATCTTTTCCGTGGTAAAGATCCGTATATTTGGTACGATAATCGTAGTGTGCCGGACAGGAGGAAACCTCATTTGTAAATATATTCCCACGCAGAAAATGATACAGTTCCCCTGCCTGTACCGGCTCTGTCGCCAGATTCAAGATGGTAATATTCTCCTTCAGAGCTGTCTCAACGTGCTGCCAGAGGCACTTCAGAGGATAAAACTGATAGACACTTCTGCTGTCCGTAAAATTCAGTGCTGTAAAGCCCATCTGCTGAAAGAGTTCCTTCAAATCCGCACGTTTTTGTTCATCCACTGTACAAACATAAAACCCATTCGACTGACGCGTATATGACTGCCGAATCAACGCAGAACGTTCTACAAGATCTTGGAACTTGCTCTCATGCAACATATGCGGAATCAACGTCATCATATCGTAGATAAAGTTCTTCTTGAGATTCTTCCCATAAAGCGCAGGAAGTCTTACAATGAGTGCTTGCGGATAGAGCTTTTGGACACCTTCTTCCAGTCGCCGCCGATTTCTTCCGTATGGCTGCAGCACATCTATGTCAATCACAGCATCCTCATCAACATTCCGTGGATCCGGATAGACATCCACCGTCGAAATCAACACTAGTTTCTGCGGTGCAATGGCGCGAATATTGTCCAATGCGGTAGATACTTGTTGCCAATCCAACTCCGCATCATGATTGGCAAGATATTTTTCCGCACGAACACCGGCATACACCAGCAAGTCCGGCTGCAGCCCATAGGCTTGTTCGATGTCTGTGCTGTGATACCCACAGTCAAAAGCACCACTCGCCCACAAGTTTGATCCGACAAAACCCGTCTTTCCAACCAAACACTTCATAGATATTCTCTCCCCACTCTCATAAAAGGAATGATGGCAATATTTTACTCCGTATGCGTTCTATTCGCTCCCCCATTGTCATGAGCTGCTTCTTCATAAGCTAGAATCATCAATTCTTGAACCGAATCCGCAGTTGTATGATCAAAGACGACCTCAACCTCTCCCACCGCTGACAGTTCTATCGTAACATATTCACCATCCGATGCAAAATCTTGCCGCGATAGCAGTCTACCCGAAGCACGATCATAAAGATCAATATGCCCGGAAAAAGAATACTGGGGAACTGAGCCAAAATCATCCGGCTTAAGTGCCATCGTCAATATATAACGGGAGTCGCCCTGATATGCTTTATCCAGTTTACACGACGAATTTTGTTTGAGCAAATAATCATTGAACGCCATGCTGCCGGATGCAGGCACAACCTCTGCCATCGTTATATTTTTATCTATACGAATAAAGTTCGGACGGATCTGCTCGTAGTTCTGCAGTCGAACACCGCGCTGCAGGAGAATCTGCACAAGTTCTCCCATCAAAGTTTTTTGGTGAATGTCATCCTTTAAGAAAGTCGGTCGCGTAGACTCGGTCTGAAGGAGAATGTACATACCATTTCCCAGCCATCGCTGCATATGCCGCTCATAAAGCTCATGGGCAACAGGATTTTCATAGTCTCCATTCACATCAATATACATAGGCGCATATCCATCAAGAGCAATAATCGGAACTGTTTTTTTTAGTAAATAGGCATATCCTGCCGTAGGCTGAGCCCCCATCACAAGCCACGCATTCACCTTTTCCGCAAATACATATTCCTTATCATGATCATGAAAAAGCATTTCTATATTTCCGCTTTGATTCCTCCAGTCTTGATAAAATGCCTTACCTGCTCCTCCAAGTTCCCTTTTCAAGAAAAGCATTGGCTGCAAAAGAAGGACAAGAAGAAATACAACGCCAATATATTTTTGCATCCCTGCCTGCCTGAATAAAACAATTCCGACGGAGCCACATAAAATAGCAGAAATGACATCCAAACCAGGATTATATCGCATGAACCCATGATAAACTGTTGCACCCAAAAGATAAAATGTCATATATAGTGTAATTACTTTCTTATAATTCGAGAGCCCCTCCCTCATTTTCCACAATAAAACAGCCGCCCCCATTCCAAGGATCACCAACAAGGCCTCACTCCGAGCGATGCCAAAAGGCTTTGCTTGGAAAATTTCATGAAAAGGCCATATAAGTGCCTGAAACAAATTCTGTGGTCCCAAAAACAGAATATCACCCAAGATATTCTGTGAATCCTCGTTATGTAATAGCAATGGTGACTGAAAAATCTGGTTCATGTAGGGAAAAATCGGCGATTGTGTTTCACTAAGGTTAACATATCCATAAGGAATTAGCGGCAACAGTGCCACGATAATGCCACCACTCAACAACAAAACAGAAACGTTCTTTCTCGATGAAAAAAGAAAATAACACACACACAAGAGAAGAGGTATCCCGGCACTCATCTTAAAACAAATTTCTATGCCAACACACCATGCCATGAATAACAGCATCTTTTTATTTTTTACAGAATTAGAATTGATAAATTCATACAAGAAAAAAAGAAGAATCGGAATCGTCCTTATATCAACATAATAAGTATGCAACTGAGAAAGTACATTGATGGACATAATGACACAGATCGAAAATGAGGATAAGAGACAAGATCTTCTCTCCCCATCTTCCCATAATACAATGAGAATTTGACGAATCTGAACATAAATGACCCACGAAACAAACAGATTCAGAACAGTTCCCATACGGAAACCAAAAAAATAGTAAAAAGGGTAGGATAGACGATCTCCTAAAGGAAAAAGATAAGAATGAAGCATTGTGCTTGGGAAAAAAGACTCTTCCACCTGACTCCATGGCAATACCTGCTGATGCAAAATATGATAGCTAATGACGTCCCATCCGTTGTCCGGAATAGGGCTGTGCATAAAATAGACAACAGAAAACAAAAGGAAGGCCGCTACATCCCACTTTGTAAGCAAGTTTACGGAAAAAGATACTTTTCCCCGCAAAAAAAAGCATCCTGCGCCCACTACGGTCATGACAATTATGACTGCGGTGAGGATTGGTACATTGGAAAAAGTGGCAATCAAATCAATGCCCCAAATGACAGATGTATATAGTATAAATATAAAAAAGAAACCATTCATTCGTTCTTACACCTCATTATGAATTATATCCAACCTCATAGCAATCTTAACACAATGTTTTGGGGCAATGGCAGATGGCTCTGTATATGCTTCTCCATGGATTCCTTCACTCACTTTCACATCTCAGCTTTAGACCGCAAGATGATTTTTTTCACCAACAGTTTCTCATGTTCATTCAAGCCGGTCAAATACATGATAACAATATAAGCCAGTGCATAGGCAACAGCAACGATGAGCAAATCCAACCAAGCCTTAATTGAAACCAGCTCATTTATTACTGTTCCGACAAGAGCACACAACAACGCTGCCGGAAGGAGTCTTATGAAACCTCGAAAAAAGAAAAAAATATCTAAACGCGCATATTTCGCAAAGCACCAATTATCATAGAGATTCAAAAGAATACACATATTGATGCAGGTCCCTACAGAAACACCCAGAATACCATATTCTTTCGTCAATGGAATACAAATCAGAAAACCTATAATAGAGCCTGCAAGATGCACCAACGTCCACAGGCGATGACGGTTGTAGGCACGTAAAACTTCAATGGCAAGAATTTGACACAAATGAATTGGCAGAGGGAGCATGAGCAACAAAGCGACGATATAGGCATCTTGATAGTTTTCTCCTGCCCACAAAACGATAAACGGCTTCCCAAAAAGCAAAAAACCGAGCCATATAAAATACACGACATAAAACTGATACCGACCTACCCGAAGCCAAAGTTCACTAAGTTCCTGACTGGCATTCTCACGCACAAGCTGATATATCTTTGGAACGACCACCCCGGAAAAAGCAACGCCAAAGCTGATAAACAACATATCGATTTGCACACCAATGCTATAAACGGCAATCGCCGTACTGTCGGCAAAATTCGAGAGCAACACCTTGCCCAGATGCCAGTTAAACTGATCCATAATCCCTTGCAGGAGAATAAAGATTGAAAAAGAAAACATGCCCGTCAACAACGAGAATGGTAAGTTTCTAAAACAAAACGAACAATTCATCTTCCGAAGACAATACCACATGCTTGCAGCCAGACCAACTCCCGTTAAAAGGAGTACCACGCAGCTCATACCGATGGAGCCATAACCGAAATAAAGTACTGGCAAAGTAAGCACAGGAATAAGAAGTGCATGAAGTACATCCAGAGACTTAATAAAGATAAACCGCTCTTGTGAGATGATAAGCGTAGAGAACACCGTCTTAGGCATGAGTAGGGCCATGTTGATTGCCATGATAATAAACAGAATACGTGCCAATTCGTACTCATGGGCTGTCAATCCATTGCCCAAAACAGGTTGAAGATTCGCCGCCAAGAAAAGCCCTAAGATAAGTGCACAACAGCCTAATGCTGAAAAAAGGACGATAAACAGCCCATTTAGTCGTGCAACGGACTCTTGATCCCCCTTTTTTTGATAGATAGACGAATAGCGTAAATAGGTACTGGTCATGCCGGCATAAAGCAAAGCCAGATAGCCGATCACCGAGCTGCTCAGACTATAAACCCCATACTCGCTTGCTCCCACAAGACGAAGCATGATGGGCGTATATATGAGATTCACAAGTATAGTCGTGAGTATTTGGGCATAAGAAAGGACAACCCCTACTCTTTTCTGATTCATACGTCTTTTTTCCCGATACATCTCTGAATGTCATGCCACAGCACAGGCATGAATACCTTGCGCCCTTCTGCATTCATAAAATCACCATTTTGGTAAAGCCGATAATCTTGAAATCGTTCATCGGACATATAATCCAAAAGCGGCACATCAGAAAACTGTTCCCGCAGCGGACGGTATAGAACCTCATCCACAAATTCAAACGAAACTTTTCGATTGAGCACTGCAGAGACAGGAGGAATCATCAGCACAGGCCGAAATCCTAATGCTCGAGTTTCTTCAACCATACGTCGCAGCAGTGCTGTTGTTTGGACAATCACACCCTGAAGTTGTTTTGCGGATTCACGCCGTTGCAAATCCGGAAGATCAAACTCCCTTTTCCATCCTGCAACACGCTCATCAGACATTCGCTCCGTATACGCCAAGGACGGCATCTTCTCAACAAACACTTCTCCACGATGATAGACACAGCGAATCACGTTTCGCCAGTTTTCCATAATTGGCAAATACCGATAGCGAAGTGCCCGCCAGCATGTATAGCGAGGAATTTCCTCCGGCTTCATAAAAAAATAATAGCGCCGATCTGATTTGGCACTTGGATACTCTGAGAGAAGGAAGACAAGGTCAGCAAGAACAAAGAGGGCAAGCCCCCCCCGCTTTACATGACTGCGATATTTTTTCCAGAGACGTTCATCCCACGCAAGAGACTGCGAGCCGGATGCCAAACTAAATCCTGCGACATCGATAAGTGTCCAATCAATCGCAAAGTACGCATAATTACTTCCTGTATTCATGATATCAAGATTATCAGGAACACCATCTTGAAATTTTTTTATGGCACGAATTTGATTCTGATAATATGGTGTTCGAATGTAGATGGCATTCAGCACAAAAAGCGCAAAGCATAGTAGAACAAGCCCTACCAGTAAATACATTACAGCTTCTGCCATCACAGCCTCCATCTCTTACATTCGATCTCCGCCGCTTAGATTCAAATTCACGCCTTGCAGATAAGACGCCTCATCTGCCAATAAATACTCCAACGCTGCACACGTCTCATCCAGCGATATATTTCGCCTCATCGCAGAGCCCTGTGCATTCATCTCAATGCTGCGTGCATCGATATTGGACAGAAATTTCGTTTCCATCATATTCGGAGACAGTGCATTGATTGTCACTCCTTTGCCGGCATACTCAGAAGCTGCCGCTCGAACAAATCCAAGCAAAGCATATTTCGCCGTGACATAATCACACATATACTTTGGCGGGGTACCAATCGTATAGGCAGTCAGCATTGCTGCAATTCGCCCATAACGCGCCTTTGCCATCTTTGGCAAAAACTCCTGCAAAAGAAATGCAAAGGATCGTACTGCAACATCCATTCCTTGCTGACAGCGCTCCCAATTCAGTTCTTTCAATCGCATATATGCAAATTGTGGTGCAGCAAGATGCAAAATATGGGTGGGCATGACATGCTGCTCGCGCAGGTGCCCGATCCATGCTTGAAGATCATCAATGTTGGAAAGATCACAACGATAACAATCCGGCGTTACATGACTCTGTTCGTCCAGAGCAGCCCGCAGCTGCTCGTCAGAGGTTCGATATTGTGCAAATACACGACATCTTTCATTTGTCTGCTGAGATTTTTGAACCAAACGCCTTAAAAAATGGACACCGATGTCAGAGGACGCGCCTGTAATCAAATAACTGCGTTCCATCACGTCACTCCCGAACCCCCACCATCAATTTTGCCCTAGACACTTTGACTCTATCCTGATTACGCATCTCCGCCTTGATGACAATACGCCGAAACTGCGAATCGACTTCCTTCACTGTCCCTGTAACGGTCAGTGTGTCACCAATATAGACCGGCGCAGGCCATTCCACCTCACATCGATGAAACAGGCATTTCTCCCCCGGTAAATAGACCCCGACAAGTGTCGAATAGAACGATGCCGTACACATTCCGTACACGAGGCAGTCCTTGTACCCCCCATCAAACACTCGTTCTTATCTAAATGCATAGGGTTGACATCTCCGCTCATATTAGTAAAGGATCGCTGCATATCCTCTGTAATTTCAACCATGAAGGATTCCTTCATTCCAACATATAAATCTTCAAACGTATAATGATTCATGATGCACCTCACGAAAGTTTACGTTCGATCATGTCAATAAACTCGCCGACATTCTTTGACGCAATGATCTCTTTCGTAGTAAAACGAATATTAAACGCCGCCTCAATCTCATGAATCAACGTGATATGCGAAAGAGAATCCCAGTCCTCCACATCATCCGCAGTCATCTCATCCATAAGTTCGATGGATTCATCATCGAATACATCACGGAAGATTTCCTGCAGTTGTTCTTGTACTTCATTCCTGGTCATGTCACTCATTTCCTTTCCTTATCCGGCAATGCCATCTGAATAAAAATATCCTTGTTAAAGGGCTTTGATAGATCATATCTGTACCGTTTGACACCATCCTGCTCCGAACACAGGTCAAATCCAAGCCCCTCATAAAAGTCTTGCACCATTCCATTTTTTGGACTCGGAATGTATTCCGCCACAATTTCACGGCAGCCAATAGCCTCACTCTCCGCTATGATCTGACGGAACATCATGTGTTCAACTCCACGTTTCAAGACACGGCAACTCATGACCCACGAGTCAATAAAAATATCTTCCTCGGTCTTTTTCAGAATAACACAGGAGATGATCCCATACGAACTGAATTTATCCGAGAGTTCTCCACACAGACAGCGTACATTTTTATCCTTCTGCATCGAGCAGATCTCATCTTCTGTATATCGCTGCGTGCGCAAGTTGAATTGATTGGACTTATTGAGAAGCTGTGTGAATCGTGGGATTTCCTTGTCTCCAACCCGATGAACAGATCCGCTCATTTCGAGAGCCTGTAAATAGGCATTGTAGTCCACAAATTGACGCTGCATATTCTCACGCTGCTGATTGCGCACATAGCTGTCACTGCGCAGAAGATCTTCCTTGGTCAGCTGAAGCCACTCAAAGGGTGTCTCACGATCCAATGTAACCGCATAGAGCGCAGGGTCTTCGGGAACATCCACCACATGAACCTGTGGAAGATGGAGGCGGACAATCTCGCGCTCTGCGGGATTATCGTCAAAAAACACCAGACTATCAACGCCAATATTTAATTTTTGGGCTATCATCTGCAAATTTGACGCCTTATCCTCCCAGTTTGCGACAAAGCAGGAAATATCCTCAAGCCGGAGCAACATATGGGGATTTTTCTCAAACGGTTCCTTCGCCTTATCCTCGTCATTCTTGCTGCATACCGCTAAAATCACGCCACGCTGTTTCAACGTCAATACATATTGTTGGAAGTAGCGATATGCCTCGCCTGTCCCCTCGTTCGGATCCAGTTGGATACCGTCCCAACCATCATCCCCAACGACACCGCCCCAGATGGTATTGTCAAGATCCAAGACCAGACATTTCCGAACGTGTCCTTGCATTGCCGCAATCTGGCGTACAAACAGACTGCAGAACTCAGGCAGAAGATCCAATCTGCACGGCATCTTGTTCAAAAAGTACGAGGAATAGTCTATGTACTGATATTTGCCAACATATTGGGCAAGCAGTTCAACATCTACAATAGTGACATTCTCTGGTGCGACACGATAAAGGTCTTCGTTCAATTGCTGCAAAAAACTGGTCTTAGATGACAAAAGCCCCCGCTCTATATTTCCAAGCACATGCTCGGGAGGAATAACAAAATTCGCTTGGAGAATACGACAATCACATTTTGAGCCGATGGTTTTCCACGCATTTGTATAGAACTCTACATATTCCTGCACAAGCTCTGCGGTTTCTTGCTCGCCAGCCATCAGCATCGGATATCTATGAATATCCGTATAGTGCGGAAGGATAATGACGATCTCGGGATTAAAACGATAGAGCACGGAGTCCGAATCAAAGACATCCATCGCAATACCGTTGTATTCGCCTTCATATACTTCCGCCTCTATGCCTTCCTCATGTAGCAGATAACGAAGAATCATTACATAGTGCTGAATGGATGCCGAGCCAAGGACGGCAACTCGTAGAGCATCGAGATGTTCTTCTTTGTTCCATAATTTTATATAGCGACGTGCCATTTTGACCGTCTGAGAAAAATCTCTCATCGAACCCCTCCTTTGATCATCGTTTTGATACGATACAGAATCGAGAATCTGGATAAGAATGCATTGATCTTATGTTTTTTTTCTTTGAGCCAGCGTTCTCGCGCAGTGCTTCCCATCGTACGCCAGACTGCTTCGCTGAAGCCGACAGTTCTTAGAAGCGCAAAAAACTGTTTGCGATTTTCACTGTACACCGCAGAGTGCAGGATGGCAGGATTCCCTTGCAAAGCTTCTTCCAACGCTCTCTGCTCAACAAACATGCGGGGACGGCTAATGTCAAGCAGCCAATCTCCTTTCTCGTTGTTGGAGAATACCAACGAAACGCCTTGACTGCTCTCTTCCTGTGTAAAGTTCAGCCCCCAAAAATCTCCAATTGACATATCGCTGACACGCGGAAGTTTTTTGAATGCACACTGAAAACATGCCGGTCGCATATACAGGTTCCCTGCAATGAAGCCGTTCACCCACGGATCATTATATCTGTTGCGATAATACTCTTTCCCGTTCTGAAAGAAGATGCGCGTACCCAGATTCGTCCATCCGCGACTTTTATCCTTAAATCGTACTTCTTTAAGCTCCGACTTGTATTTCGCTTTCAGCTCGTCCATATAGCTGCTATATGCGAGAGGCGAGTTGATTCCGCGACAGACGAAATCCATTGTAAATAGATTCGCATCTTTTGCTCCAATGAACTTATGCAATGCAGCAGATTGGCACGGCGCTCCGCAAAACAGTACCTTCTCACCTTTTTTCAGGAGATC
>ERZ773076.857-NODE-857-length-14296-cov-14.234604_pt1 | contig 14296 bp, 11 predicted proteins | sample MGYA00580613_ERZ773076 | MGnify/ENA primary metagenome ERZ773076 (study PRJEB29015, sample SAMEA2738005) | human oral metagenome | biome: human oral; feature: human-associated habitat; material: dental | place: China | collected 2057 ...
CAGCTATCCCTGATCGAGCTCGAAGAGGGCTCATCCCCGCGCGTGCGGGGAAAACCCTAGTTCGTCGAGCTGCCATGCGCTTTGCCCCGGCTCATCCCCGCGCGTGCGGGGAAAACCCGCCACGGTCACGCCAAGGACGGCGGCGACGGGGCTCATCCCCGCGCGTGCGGGGAAAACCTGGGCGAGGGCCTGCTCGGCGCGATCCGCCCCGGCTCATCCCCGCGCGTGCGGGGAAAACGACTTGAGATCTGTTCCTGGAATCGACGCCAGCGGCTCATCCCCGCGCGTGCGGGGAAAACTCAAAGCGCCCCTTGGCGGCGGGGAGAACACAGGGCTCATCCCCGCGCGTGCGGGGAAAACGACCGCTCGATGGTGACCCGGCCGCGCACGGCCGGCTCATCCCCGCGCGTGCGGGGAAAACATCGCCTGGTGGTGGTCGTGATCGAGGCACAACGGCTCATCCCCGCGCGTGCGGGGAAAACCAGGCCGGACGTGTAGGTGCGCAGGGCCTCGGTGGGCTCATCCCCGCGCGTGCGGGGAAAACTGCCCGTGGTGCTGGACGCCCCGGACGAGGCCGGGCTCATCCCCGCGCGTGCGGGGAAAACCGTGTAGGTGATTCCGAACATTCGTGCGTTTCCGGCTCATCCCCGCGCGTGCGGGGAAAACTCGGAGATGGACGGGCGCGGCGCGGTGCCGTTGGGCTCATCCCCGCGCATGCGGGGAAAACGAAGCGGCGCGGATGGGGTTCTCGCAGTCTGCGGGCTCATCCCCGCGCGTGCGGGGAAAACGTCGCGTACTGGGGGAGGGTCATGGGGTTCTCCGGCTCATCCCCGCGCGTGCGGGGAAAACGCGGCGGCCGCCGCGAGGGTCTTGACGGCGGCCGGCTCATCCCCGCGCGTGCGGGGAAAACCACCATCGTCCTATGCTCACTCGGATCGCGAAGGGCTCATCCCCGCGCGTGCGGGGAAAACTCATGTCATTTCCGCTAAGCCCCTCTAACGGCCGGCTCATCCCCGCGCGTGCGGGGAAAACGATTGGGTTGTGGCTTCAGCCTACGCGGCTGGCGGCTCATCCCCGCGCGTGCGGGGAAAACTCTCGCACATCGCCGCCGATCGACACGAACAACGGCTCATCCCCGCGCGTGCGGGGAAAACATCATAGACGGATTCCACAAGGTCGTACTTGACGGCTCATCCCCGCGCGTGCGGGGAAAACAACACCCTGCCGGCGCAGGCCGACGTCGACGCCGGCTCATCCCCGCGCGTGCGGGGAAAACGGGTCCCAGGACACCCACACGCGGCGCCGCGCCGGCTCATCCCCGCGCGTGCGGGGAAAACATCGGGGTTCCTTCCTGGGTTTGGGCGGTGGCGGGCTCATCCCCGCGCGTGCGGGGAAAACCGCGGGCGTGGTGCGCCGACTACCTCGTCCCCAGGCTCATCCCCGCGCGTGCGGGGAAAACGTCGCGGCGGGTTTGTGTGGGGGTGGTGCCGAGGGCTCATCCCCGCGCGTGCGGGGAAAACCGCGAGCGGGGATGAACCGTTAGCGTTGCACGGGGCTCATCCCCGCGCGTGCGGGGAAAACCGCTAGAGGTCGTGACCGGTGGCCGAGGATGAGGGCTCATCCCCGCGCGTGCGGGGAAAACTCGACGACGACCCACCGCTTGGACGAGCGCCTGGGCTCATCCCCGCGCGTGCGGGGAAAACTGTCGCTGGAATCCTTGGTTCCAGCGGAAGAACGGCTCATCCCCGCGCGTGCGGGGAAAACACCATCAACCAGGACCTCGGCGAGTCCAAGTCGGGCTCATCCCCGCGCGTGCGGGGAAAACTGGTGCCGGGCCCTGCGAAGGGGTCCAGGACGGGGCTCATCCCCGCGCGTGCGGGGAAAACCGTTCTCCTTCGTCCGAATCGCTCGGGGTCGGGGGCTCATCCCCGCGCGTGCGGGGAAAACGCGCTGGGCTTCGATGAGGGCGGCGGCCATGAGGGCTCATCCCCGCGCGTGCGGGGAAAACAACGAAACCACGTCACCCGCGACGGGGGGCGCAGGCTCATCCCCGCGCGTGCGGGGAAAACTTTTCATTCGTGTCGCCGAAACGGTCACGCCTGGGCTCATCCCCGCGCGTGCGGGGAAAACTCGGCGAGGGAGCTACCGTGGTTCGGCTCCGTGGGCTCATCCCCGCGCGTGCGGGGAAAACAGCCGCCGCTCGATGTACGCGAGCCTGCGGGGAGGCTCATCCCCGCGCGTGCGGGGAAAACGATCCTCCTCTTCCTCTCCGTGTCCGCTGCAGCGGCTCATCCCCGCGCGTGCGGGGAAAACTCCATCTGGGTTTTCCTAACTGGGTTTCTGGCGGGCTCATCCCCGCGCGTGCGGGGAAAACGGGCGGATCGGTGTGCCGGTCAGCCTCGCGTCGGGCTCATCCCCGCGCGTGCGGGGAAAACGGGGCGGCGTCCTCGCCCGCGCCGGGCATGGTCGGCTCATCCCCGCGCGTGCGGGGAAAACTCAATTGGAGCCGGTCTTTCTCAATCATCACACGGCTCATCCCCGCGCGTGCGGGGAAAACCATGTTGACACTCTGAAGCGACCCGGTCTATGCGGCTCATCCCCGCGCGTGCGGGGAAAACGGTTGATGGTTGGCGCCCTTGCCAGGGCGGGCCGGCTCATCCCCGCGCGTGCGGGGAAAACGTGGTGGCCGGGGTGATTCGGATGGGGCGGCGGGGCTCATCCCCGCGCGTGCGGGGAAAACTGGATCAGCAGATATGGGAGCTCAAAGCGCCCCGGCTCATCCCCGCGCGTGCGGGGAAAACGCCCAGGTCTACAACGACATCCTGCCCGGCGGCGGCTCATCCCCGCGCGTGCGGGGAAAACAGACTCCGCGCTGGCCGCATCCTCCGACAAGCGGGCTCATCCCCGCGCGTGCGGGGAAAACGTCGTCGGCGCAGTAGGGTCCCCGGGGGCGTCGGGCTCATCCCCGCGCGTGCGGGGAAAACCAGCAGGAGGAGGTCTCGGGGGCGACCGTGTTCGGCTCATCCCCGCGCGTGCGGGGAAAACCTTCCACGTTCAACGACTCAGGCGGCGTGTCGCGGCTCATCCCCGCGCGTGCGGGGAAAACCACCGCCCAGTCCGGCAAGGACGCCAAAGAGCGGGCTCATCCCCGCGCGTGCGGGGAAAACTGTAGGGGTGGGAGTAAAACGGGACGACGCGGGGGCTCATCCCCGCGCGTGCGGGGAAAACAAAGACGAGGAGCAGGCGGCGCTGCCCACCCCGTGGCTCATCCCCGCGCGTGCGGGGAAAACGAGCCCGGCCTCGACCTCGCCGACCCCGCATCGGGCTCATCCCCGCGCGTGCGGGGAAAACGGCGCGCTCGATCCCGTTCGTCGCGATGCACTCGGCTCATCCCCGCGCGTGCGGGGAAAACGACAATGATGGCAACGATAAGGACGCGGAGACCGGCTCATCCCCGCGCGTGCGGGGAAAACCTCCGACTGGTGGGCGACACCCATCAGCGCCGCGGCTCATCCCCGCGCGTGCGGGGAAAACGTCGAAACAGCGCGGGCCTACAGCATTCGCCGGGGCTCATCCCCGCGCGTGCGGGGAAAACGGTGTTCCGTCCTCGTCTCAATGGTTTGCGCGCTGGCTCATCCCCGCGCGTGCGGGGAAAACTCATGTCATTTCACCTAAGCCCTTCTAAGCGGCGGCTCATCCCCGCGCGTGCGGGGAAAACGCGAGTAGACGACGAGGAGGCGGGGGCGTGGACGGCTCATCCCCGCGCGTGCGGGGAAAACCTGCTCATTGCGCACCCCCGGGATGGCGGTCCAGGCTCATCCCCGCGCGTGCGGGGAAAACTGTCGCCCACACCGGGGACTACGGACCAGAAGGGGCTCATCCCCGCGCGTGCGGGGAAAACATCTGGGGGACATCAGTCGCCGGGTCCGCGTCCGGCTCATCCCCGCGCGTGCGGGGAAAACCCGATGGGCTGGGGGGTCGGCGCGCTGGCGTGCGGCTCATCCCCGCGCGTGCGGGGAAAACCCTTCCTGACCTGGGCTTTTACCGCTCAGGCCGGTCAGATCTTGGAAACCCTCGAGCCTTCCGCCTTTTCTGGAAGTTACTCATTCCCGGGCGCCCGCGCAAACGGCGGGCAGCGTCGGGCGCATCGGCGGGGTCTGTGTACTGGCCCCGCCCTTGGGCGACCGCTGGGCGCATCATGAGCCGGATGCCCTCGAAGTCCACTGGGCGCCAGGGGTCGCCCCAAGTGAGGAACTCGAGGCCCTGCTCGTTGCGCGCCCTGTAGACCATGATCGCCCGGCCGCTCCCCATGGTCTTGATGACGATCTCCCACAGCCGCTCTCGAACGCGGCTGCCCAGGTTCCCCACGAACACGCCCGGAGATATCTCAAGGAGCCAGCGCGTGACGTGCCCGCGCAGCCCTTCGGGCACGGCCGAGAGGACGAGCACGATCATGTCCCGGCCCGTTCCTCGTAGGACACCCCCGCGGCGACGGTCCCCTCGAAGTCGTCCCACAGGTGCAAGTCGTCGACGATCAGGGCCTCGTCGTCATCGTCGGCGCCAACGGGGTCGCCGCTCAACGCGAGGAGGGCCTTGATGTCCCGCACGGCCTGCTCGAGCAGGCGGCACTCGCGGACGGCGTCGCGCACGCGCCGCCTCGCCTCCGTGCCGATCGGCGTTTCGCCTCCCAGGGCGGCGACGTCGAAGGCAACGGGGATGGACAGGTCCGCTTTGTACAGGTCCGCGATGTCGTAGACGAACGCCCTGTAGGTGCCGCTGTGCACGAATCCGAGTCCTGGCGAGCAGCCGAGGGCGACGATCACCGCGTGGACCACTCCGTAAAGGGCGGAATTGGCGGCCGAGAGCGCCTGGTTCACCACCGATCCGCCCTCGAAGTCGTCCGGGTCGTACTCGCGTCTGTCCCAGGGGATCCCGGTGCGCTGGGAGTTGTGCCTGTACAGGCGCCGCACCCGTGCCCCTTCGCGCCCGCGCAACTGCTGCAGGCTGAGCTTCGCGACGTCCTCGCCCTGGAAGCGCATGAGGTACATCTGGCGGGCGACGGCGAGGCGCAGCGCGGGGTCGCTGACGGCCTTGGCCTGCGCCTCCAGGAGCCGGGAGGAGCGTGACGGCGGGTTCCCGTGGGCGTAGTACCGCACGCCGTTCTCCCCCACCCACACCGCAGTCGATCCGCTCTCGGAGAGCACCGAGATGGCGGAGTGCGTGATCTTGACACCAGGCCCCATGAGGAGGACCGACAGCGCTGCGGCGGGGACGTGCGCCACCCCTCTGCTGTCGGTAATGGTTATCGCGTTGGAGTCGCGGTGGATGACGCACCGCTCCACGTAGAGGAACGTGAGGCGGTCCCTGACCCGAACGAGATCCTTCGGGTCAGGGGGCCGCGCTCCCGGTATCGGCGTCATGGCCGCGCCAACGTCATCAGCCCGCAGCCGTAGGCTTTGGACCGCCCCATCCCGCCGACGAGGCAGGCGCGGAGCCTCGCGGGGTCGCGCACCTCCAGGACTCCTTGGAACGTCGCCATCTGGATCGTCACATACGTGCCGTCGTGCTGGAACTTCTCGATGCCCCGGCCGACGCAGTCGACGACGAGGTTGGCGCCGTCGACGCGCTCCCCCGCCTCGTCCTCGAGGACCGGCAGGTCCCCGCCGATCTCGCGGGAGGTGAGGATGGAGAAGCCGTTCGCCTCGGTCCGGTCCAGCAGCCACTGGGTCTGCTGGGCGATCGTGACGTGCGCGAGGGTCTTCTTCTTCCCCTTCCCGTTGCGCTGCTTGGTGTCGCGGAACGTGGGGTTGACGGTGATACGGAAACCCCATCGCTGCCCGGGGCTCAGCGCTTCGAGGAAGGCGCCCGTGTCGCGCACCGTGACACCCTCGTCCGTCGCGTACCCCGCTGTTTCCACGATCAGCGAGGGGTCCATCGGCACCGGGCTGGAGACGTAGAGGATCAGCGCCCCGTGGTCGCACCCACCTGCGGCGCGGACGGAGGAGCGCGCCGCGCCAGACCCGTCGAGCCGCCACAGGAGCCTGCCCTCCTCGGGGGCGTCCAGGGCGCCCGGGGGGAAACAGTTGAGCACCACCGCGTGGAGGCGCTGCCTGCTCGAGATCAGTTCCCTGCACCCCCGTCTGCCGGGGTTGAGGAAGATTCGGGTGAGGAACATTCAGAGCACCTCCATGGGGTCGTGGCCGCCCGTCAGCGCACTCCCATGCGCCGACTCGTCGTACTCGGGGTTCTGCAAGGGCACGCTCGCCTCCTCGACTTGGCGGAACGTGTAGAGCCGCCGCTCGGAGTCGAAACTGACCGGCACGTCCTGGAGGGTGCGCCCGGGCGTGGACTCGTCCGCACCGGGGACGATCCCCGCGTCGGCGACCACCCGGACCTGGACCTCGCGCTTGGCCCGCTGGCGCTTTCGGTGGAATCCCGAAGCGAGCCACCCAGTGCTCCGGACGACCTCCCAAATCGGATCGGATTCCACCGCGAGGAACAGCGGAAGCGCAGGAGGGCACGCCCTGCGCCCGAGGTACAGCGGGAACGCAGGTCGGCGGATCGCGTTGGCGAGGGCGTCGATCAGTCCGTCGGGGCCTTCGACGAAGGCGGCGAACACCGCGTCGGACCAGTAGAAGCGGTCGGAGAGCGGCATCGCGGTCTTCCCCCTATGGGCTGTGTGGAAGTCGCGCAGCAATTCGCCCGGCTGGTCGATCCGCACGGCCATGCGCAGCTGCGCGAGGTCCTCGATCGGGTCCGTCCTCCTGCGCCCCTGGGCGGCGGCGAGCAACCCGACGATCCCGCTTTTCGTCGGGAACGCCTCGGTCGATCGCCGTGTGAACCGGCTGGAGGAGCCCCATGACTGCAAGGGGCCCGCCAGTCTCAGTACCAGGACTTCACTCATTGCTGCCCTCGAAGAGCGTCAACGGCGGCGCCGCCCAGGTCGACGAGGCGGACTTGCTGGCCGAGTTCGGCGATCGACTCGGCCTTGTGCGTGGTCCACGCCACCAACGAGGCCTTCGGCGTCATCCCGGTCAGCGCACGCATGTCCTTCTCGAATGCAACGAGCCTCTTGACAGCGGGTCCCGCGAAACCCTTCTTCGTACCGTCGCCCGCAGTTTTTGCGGGAACGGGCTCCTCGAACGCGCCGACGAGGTTGATCGGCTGGTCGTCCCGCACTTGGACGACGACGGCGTCGGGGAGGGTCCGGTTCGCGAAGGTCGTGACCTTTCCCGTGGGCATAGCGCGCACGAAACTGTCGATGAACAGCCTGATCGCGTCGTCAGCGGCGTCCACGGAGCCGAGGTTCTCCTCGAGCAGGTCGACGTTGATCGTCGCGTAGCGGTAGACGGTGGCCGAGGCGAACTCGATGGTGCCGATCATCCCGGCGCCCTCATCGGCCTCGTCGTCGCGCTTCTTCTCGTCGTCGACGGCGGTGTAGTAGTCGTACTCGGACTCGACCTCGCCCACTCCCAGGGCGTGTGCGACCTGGCAGGCGGCGTTGACGTTGAGGGAATTGGGTTCGGCGACCATCCGCCCGAAGAGCGCGATGCTGATCGAGTGGTCCGTGTCGACCAGGGTCTTCGGTTTGAGGGCTTTGAACGCCTTCTTCCGGTCCTCGGCGTCCGCCACGGAGACCAGCGCCTCGGCGAGGTGCTCGATCTGCTTCGCCGAGAGGAACACGAGGAAACCCGCTTCCTTGAGTTTCTGGTCGGTCGTCTCCTCGTTCTTCTTGCGCTTGGGCTCGGTGAGTTTGAACCCTATTTCGACCAGGCCCATTTCCGCGAGCTCCGCGGCGCTCTGGGCCAGCTGGGGGGCACGTTCGACGATCGCCGCCCTCACCAGTTCGACGACGAGCTTGGTGCGGATCCCGCGGTTCCCCTCCGGGGCGAGCTTCTCGAAGTCCTCCCGCGTCGCGCGCTTGATGGCCTGCGAGGAGATGCGCATCCGTCGAACTCCTCCGAAGGTCGCGGTCTTGGGCGCCCCGGTGTCGTCGCGGTTGGGGTTCGAGGGGGGAAGGGTCTGCAGGACGTGAATATCGATAAAACGAGACATTGAAGGTGTTCCTTTCGGTGTGCGTCGTTGCTAACAAATGGGGGGTGTCGTTACTCCGAGGCCTCATCCTCGGCGCTTTCGGCGGGAATGGGGGCGCGCGCGAATTGCCGCCCCCATCGGCGGGTGACTGCACTGCGACGTCGGGGGATCTGCCACTCGAAGAGGTCGGCGGCGAGGAGTCCGTAGTCCATGGGGATCTCCGCCGCCTCGAGCAGATCGACGATGCCCCGCAGGTGGTGGGAAAGGGCACCGAAGGTCTGCGCGGCGACCACGGAGGACAGGCGCCGGTACACGGGGGTCTCCTCGGGGCGTTTGTCGCCCCTTCCCTTCTCGGCCAGAGCGCGCACCGCCGAGCCGAACGACCGGGGAGTCTCCTTGGCGTCGACCATGTGCATGGGCGCTGCGTTGGAGCCCTGGTGCCTGGCCCACAGCGTCAGGGCCGTGTGGACCGCGTTCTCCCCCCAGGACGGTCTCTGATCACTCAGTTCCGGCCTCTGGGATTCGAGCGTGTAAGCCCAGATCGATGGGACGGCTCCGACCTCCTTGCCTGCGCCGTGCCGCAATTGGGCGCGGGCGGCCATGGCCGATGCTTCCCTCCCGTTGAGTCGGCGCGGGATCACCCACTCCACCCATTTCCTCACTTTCTCAGCACTCTCCCAAGAACGGTTGAGCACGGCAGTCTCGGGGCACGGCTTCGATGCGGAGTCCGCCTGCCGGGCGCCGGCCTCTTCACCAGTCATTTCTCGCCTTCTTTCATTTGGTCTTCGGTTCTGGGCATCGTCTTGTTCACGGCCGCCCACAGGAAGTTCTCCGCAATGCCGGTGTTCATGAAGACCATTCCCGTGTCGCGGCCGATCGTCGCACTGGGCGGGGCCTCATCCACCAGGCGCCTCGCGAGGAGCCTCACGATGCGCCTCACTTCCTCGTGCCACTCGCCGCGCGCCGCATCCACGTCGGAGTCCCCGTCGAGTCGGGCGAGCCACCGGCGGAATGGGTCGTCGACGAGGGCGAAGAACTGCTCCTTCGCACGACTGCGCGGGCCGTCGCCTGCGCCCTCGCTGCTCTGACCGGCTGCCCTGGCCAGGTTCGCGGCGAAAACACCGACGTGCGAGGCCACCTGCTCCGTGCCCCTCACCTGGCTGTCAATGAGATCGGGGAGGCCTGGCCCCTTTTCTTTGAGGAGCGCCGTCGAAAAGCTGAGCTCGTCGTGGTACAGGTCCTCGAAGGTCGCCTCCTGCGGCCCGTAGGTGACGCCAACGGCTTCGACCCGAACGCGCACCGGGTACCGTGTGCGGGGACCCTGCTCGATCCGCTTGTGGAAACTCAGTGTCTGCGAGGATAGGAACTCCGTCTGCTCCGTCTTGTCGAATCCGTCGACAGTCCTAAGTCCAGGCAGTATTCCCGGCAGGTTCCGCCACAGCGCCCGGCCCGGCTCGTGCTTCCTCGGCATGTAGGTGTGCTCGCGGAACTTCTTCGACTGCGGCATCGAGTAGCGCCATAGGCTCATCGGCTCGAAGCGCTGCATGTTCTGCGGGGCCAGTTTGTCGCCCTGCGCCAGGACGACCCCCGTCACCCCGCTCCTGTCGCCGACCAGGCGGATGCGCCTTGAGTGCCACGTGAACAGCCGCGGAATGCTGATCCCCGCAGGGTCGGGGTCCCCGTCCCGGCTGTAGTCCCGACGTTGCGCGGTTTCGACGTCCTCGTCCTCCCACGTGCACGCCCCCTTGTCCCCCATGGGGTCCGGGCCCTGCAAGGACCCCGAGTCGAATGGGACGAGGTTGAGGACCAGTGTCTCGTCGAGGTTCTTGCCCTTGAGCAGAACCGTCCCCGTCTGCCCGCACCACGAGGGACCGATCGGGTAGCCCTTCCCGCCCTTCGTCTCGGGATCGCCCACCGCGCCGGATCGGATACCGGAGGGGTCGTAGGCGTGGGCGTGGACCAGCCAGAGGACCGCCTCGTCGGCGGGGATGCGCGCAATGGCCCGGGTGTGCCGGGTCGTGAAGAACTGCTCTCCATTGGGAATGTCGGCGATGATCTTCTCCAGCCCGGACACCGCGCCTTTCGCAGTGCGCAGGCCAGGAGTCTGCATGAAGGGACGGGGCCCGCCGAAGAGGTAGAACCTGTCGCGCCACCGTTCCAGGTAGGCGAGCGCCTCGTCGGTGGGGGCGCCGGCGTCCCATTGGCCCCTCCAATCCTTCGCTGATTCAAGGGAAGCCACTCGGTAGCACACCGCCAACAGGATCCTTTGGATCGCGATCTTCTGAGTGGGGAGCTCGCAGGCGAGATCCGCGATCTCGTTCGTGTTGCGGAACACGTCGAGCAACCCCATTTTCTCGACGCTCCCGTCGAGCAGCCGGACGGGGATCCACGCCTCGTCCAGCAGGTTGTAATCAGGGTCCGTCATCGGCCCCGCACCTCCAATCCTCTCTCCTGGGTGTATACGAGGTGGCATCCGAGAAGGTCCCGCTCCAACCGGGTGGACCCCTCGTCGGTCTTGTGCATCGCCAGGACCAGTTCGCCGCGGAGCAGCGGGTGCTCCAGGCACTCCCAGTCCCTGGTGGCCTCATCGTCCCAGATGGCGCACGCAACTGCGTCCACCACTTCGTCGATCCCCTTCCCGGTCTCGTGGAACGGCCACGGCGGCAGCGAGACGCTCCACGTGCGCATCTCCCGCACGAGGCCGGGGCTTGGCCAGGTGCTCACGTCAATGGGGATGGTCTCCCCATCGGCGTCGAGCTGCCAGGGCGGCTTGATGGGGACGCAACCCATGCCGGGATCGACTGCGACCAGGAGAACGGGGATCTGGTCCTCGGAGTCCCTGACGGCGGCCTGTGCAGCGGCTTGCCGGCCTTTGGGGGCGCCGTCCCCGGTTGCGGCGTTGCCGACGAACGACTCCTCGAGTCTGTCCGCGTTCCATTGCGGGAGCCTGGGGCCGGTGAGGCACCACGTTCTCGCACGATCCACCGCGGTATTCGCGTTATTCCGCGCCTCCCGCTCCGCCTCGTGGAGCGCCCCGGCCCAGGTGGCGGGGCCGACTGCCTCGTCCGAGTAGGCGAGTTGGGTGAGTTCCGCGTAGTCCCCGGGCCGCTCGACTCCGATCCGTCCGCGGTCCGCCAGGATGCCGAGGGCGCGGAGCACGTGGGAGCGCTCGTAGACGACGTCGGTTCCGCCCGAGTAGGCCCACGGCGCTGATCCCGTGTCGGCGACCATCACATGGCAGCGGGCTTCCCGCAGCGGAGCTGGACGTTCCCTGCCGGGGTGGCGGTGGAGCCGCCCGATCCTTTGCAGCACGAGGTCCATGGGCGCGGGGTCGGTGACCATCACGTCGAAGTCGACGTCGAGGCTCTGCTCGATGACCTGGGTGGCGACGACCACGTGCTTGCGGGGTCGCGCAGCGCTGTCCTTGCCGAAGAGGCGCAGCATCCGTTCGTCGCGCGCCGCCCGGTCGCTCGCGATGAAGCGGGAGTGCAGCAGCGTCACCCCGTCCGCGCCGAAGTGCGGGGCGAGGGCGTCGTAGGTGGCCTGCGCGTCCTTCACGGTGTTGCGGATGACGACGGCGCACCCGCCCTCGGCGAGCGCCTCGTCGAGCACGGGCACGAGGTCCTGCGGGGACTGGGCGACCAGCGGGAGTATCGTTCTGCGCGCCTCGGGGCCCCCGCCTCCGACGACGTGGACATCGACCTCCTGCCCGCCCCGGGGAACCGTGGTGAGCACGGGGTACCCGATATTGCCGTCGAGGCGGGCACTGTCGTCGACCTCGCGGCGGCACCGGCCCCGCCTGTACGCCTCGGCGAGTTCGATCCTGCGCTCCGCCGGAAGGGTCGCCGAGAGGAGGACCACGGGGATCCCGTACATCCCCAGCCAGGTGAGCGCCGCCTTCAAGTAGGTGCCCATGTAGGTGTCGGCCGCGTGGACCTCGTCGAGGATCACGGCTTTCCCCATCAGGCCCAAGTGACGGACCAGGACATGGCGCGATTTGAGCGCGGTCAGCAGGACCTGGTCGATCGTGCCGATCACGACGGGCGACAGGGTGGCGCGCCACCGACCGGCCATCCACGTGCTGGCGCGGAGAGAGGAGTAGTCCTCCCCGGAATCCCCCTCTTCCTCGTCGTGGACCTGCACCGGGTACCCGCGGTCGCGGTCCAGCAGTTCGACGAAGGCGTCGTTGAGGTCGTTCTTGCCGTGTGCCAAGTGGATGCCGAGGCGCTGCGGGCTGTCGCCCAGCAGGTTCGTCAACCATTTCGTGGCGCGCTCGAACATGGCGTTGGTGGTCGCCTGCGTGGGCAGCCCGATGAACACGCCCTGCAGCCCCCGGGAGCGGACCATCCGCTCGGCGACGGCGAAGGCGAGTTCGGTCTTCCCCGACCCCGGCGGCGCCTCGACGATCATGAGGTCGGGGTCGGCCTCCTCGGCCAGCCTCACCGCTGCGATCTGGGCGTCGGTGGGGGTGATCGCCGACCCCCAGCCGAAGCGGTGGCGGTAGTACGACTCGGGGGAACCGCCAGCAGTGGTGGGCACCGTCATCGGGCGGGGCATATCGGCGAGCCCCCACCCGCGCTCGACGCGCTCCCACTGCTCGTCCGCGGTGAGTTCCCGCTCCCGTCCGGCTTGGGGGCGCAGGGGGAAGTAGTCCTCGTTCGAGGCGATCCAGTCGGCGATCACGACTGCCGAGGCGTAGGCCGAGGCGACCGCGATCGGCAGTTCCGGGAGCGCCGTCGGCACTGATGACTTCAGCGGGAAGCCGCTGCGACGGGCCATCCACTCAATGAGCTCCTGGCGGGACTGCTCCCACCGCTGTTCCTTCTGCGGGCGGCCGAGTTCGCCCTTGTAGGCGTCGCCCGCCGCTCCGATCTGCGAGCCATCCGGGTAGCGCCCGTGGTGGACGCCGATGACCGCCGCCCATTGTTCCGCGCACTCGGGATCCCCTCCCCCTTCCACAATCGCATTGACGAAGGCGAACCGGCTGGCGAGGCCGTGGGGCAGGTTCCCGCGGTCCGGCACCTCCTTCCGCAGTGGGACGCGGACGCCGTGGGCGCGGACGAAGTCTGCGAGCGGGCCGTGCTGGCAGCAGAACGGCAGCGACGCCTTCCCGACGTCGTGGACGCCCGCCAGGAAGACGAGGCTGGTGCGCGCCTTCGCCCGGTCGCCGCCCCACACGGAGGCCAGGAGCGCGCGGTGGTGCTCGCTGAGGTAGGAGTCGAAGAGCCTGCCCGCCACGTCGGCCGCGTCCATCAGGTGCTGTGGGACGGACAGCCAGTCAGTGGGGCTCCGTTTGCCGCTCTTCGCCCAGAAGGAGCGGGCGAGCCCGGACAGCCCCTCGGCTGTCAGACCGGGTTCGGCCCGCGGGAACTCCGGGGGCGGCGGCGCAGCGGCCACCGCTGGCGCTTCCACGACCTTGCCATCGACTTTCCGGGCCATATTGCTCTCCCTCTCAGCCCTGAGACGAAATCCGTTTCATAATAACCCTCGACGCCCGGAAACGGGAGAGGTTCCCCACATTTCCGGGCGTCGAGGGTAAATGCATCACTCACCCTTGATCATGCTGGCCGCCGAACAGGGCGCGCGCCGGTCATCGCCGCAGCAATTTCGCGACAAAAAAATCGACAGCGCCTTGGAGCAGAGCACCGAGGACAACCACGGCCACGTTCTCAACGAACGTCATCAGTCTACAAACCCTCCTTTCGAGATTCCGATCAGAGCTTGTAGACTGTGACTGTCACATCTTGAGCTACAAGCTCTGCTTGATGGGGTCGTCACTCTGCGTGTCGACCCCATCAGTTCTTCCAGCTCGACAGTTCCTTCGAGCACCACAGCCCCTGCTGCGGTGCTCGAAGATTATCAGACCAGATTCTTCGTTGCAAACGCACCTCGCTTAGAGTTCATTAGAGTTGCCCCGCGATTAGAGTTCGCCGAACTTGACCCCACTTGCGTGGGGAAAACAGCCATCGCGCCTTGGTCGCGCCTCGTTTAGAGGGCTCACCCCCGCGCTAGCAAGGAACGCTGCGGAGCCGCAGCAGCCAAGGTCGATCACCTGCCCTCCATTATCCCGTCGCTGACGCCAGCTTCCATCCGCAACCCCGGGCGAGCCTTGAACCACCCCCTGCCCCTTCTCACCCCTCCCCCCGCGCGCCCCTGAGCGTTTTTGGGTATCCGCTGCCAGAATGGGAGCATGTCGAACTCTGAGGCCCAGGAGAGGGCGTCGCTTCGTCCGGCTCGCAAGCCGTGGTGGCGCTCCAGGAAG
>ERZ773076.859-NODE-859-length-14279-cov-6.224480_pt1 | contig 14279 bp, 10 predicted proteins | sample MGYA00580613_ERZ773076 | MGnify/ENA primary metagenome ERZ773076 (study PRJEB29015, sample SAMEA2738005) | human oral metagenome | biome: human oral; feature: human-associated habitat; material: dental | place: China | collected 2057 ...
TAATATACTATAAATTTTTTATTGTATTAAGTAAAATACTAAATATCAAAGAATTTTTTAATATAATTTAACCAGTCTGTATTTCTACAGACTGGTTCTCTTTTTATTTTTAACTAATTTTTCCCTTTAATTCCATATTTTTAACAATCTTCTCTATTGAATTGACATATGCAGCTTTTCTCATCGGAATAGTAAATCTTTCTTTGACTTCCCAGATATCATTAAATGCTTTTGTCATAACTCTGTCTTGTTTTTCTACTACTTCTTCTTCAGTCCAATAATAACCTTGTAAGTTTTGAACCCATTCGAAATAAGAAACCGTAACTCCTCCACTGTTGGCTAGGATATCAGGAATTACTACAATTCCTTTTTCTTGAAGCATCTTATCCCCTGCTAATGTTGCTGGTCCATTTGCACCTTCAGAGATGACTGGTGCTTTAATAAGTTTAGCTTCTTGCTCATCAATAGCATTTTCTAATGCACATGGACAAAGCACATCTACATCTAACGCCCAAAATTCATCTAATGTTAAACGTTTAGTATTTGGCAATGTATGGAATCTAACTTTTTTATCTTTGCATTCTTGAAGTTCATCATAAGTTAATCCTTCTGCTCGATAAACAGCATATTGAATACCGTCATCATCACGTTCAGTAGTTGCTACTACTGTAGCACCATATTCAATTGCAGTACTCACCGTATAACTACCGACATTACCAAATCCTTGGATCGCAAATTTTGCTCCCTCAACAGATTTCCCTAATTTTTCTAAAGCAAGCTTAGCAGCTAATGCAACTCCATGCCCAGTCGCTTGTGTTCTACCTAATGATCCTCCAAGTTCTAAAGGTTTTCCTGTTAAAGTCCCTATTCCTTGCTCACCTGTAAGAATATTGAACTCATCTATCATCCAAGACATAATTTGACCATTTGTGTTTACATCAGGTGCTGGAATATCTTGTTTTTCTCCAAGATATTTATATAGTCCTCGAATATATCCACGCGATAATCTTTCTAATTCTCCTTTAGATAATTCATTAGGATCTACTATAACTCCTCCTTTTCCTCCACCATATGGAAGATTAGCAACAGCACATTTGAATGTCATCCAAATTGACAATGCTTTTACTTCATCTCCTGTAACCTGTGGATGGAAACGAAGTCCACCTTTTGTTGGGCCAATAGCATCATTGTGTTGTGAGCGGAAACCTTTGAAATACTTAACTTCACCATTATCCATTCTTACCGGGATAGAAATTTCTATAAAACGTTGAGGATCTTTTAGTGCTTCATATACCTCTTCTTTATAACCTAATATATCACAAGCATTTTTTATTTGTTCTCTTGCATTCATTAATGGATTGTTATTCATAGATTAATTCTCCTTAAACTTTTAAATTATATTTTATAACTGCCTCTTTTTTTATTATAACAGACTTCGAAATATTTTGTAAATTATTTTTTGATATTTTTCATTATTTTTCTGAAAAATAAGGGTGCTATCTATACTTTCACAACTAAAAAACTCTAAGTAACTTTTCGGTTACCTAGAGTCTATTATATACCTTATTTTATCCATTAAATATTTTTTGTTAAATTATTTAACATAGCGTAATTATTTAGTGTCATACCACGAGCTTCCACTACTAGCTTCTGCTTTAAGCTTAACATCTAGTTCGACCGCTTCTTCCATAATTTTTACCATTTCGATAGTAAACTCATCCACCACATCTTTATTTACATCAAAAATAAGTTCATCATGTACCTGAAGTAATAATTTTGCATCAACTTCTGTTTTTTCAATATAGTCAAAAGCATTTATCATAGCAAGTTTTATTATATCAGCTGCAGTACCTTGAATTGGCGTATTCATAGCTAACCTCGCATTAAGGCTTGCTACTATTTTATTTTTAGCATTAATTTCTGGTAAAGCACGACGGCGATTATATAAAGTTTCTACATATCCATGTTCCTTAGCAAACTCAACTATATCTGTCATATATTTGTTAACACCACTAAATGTTTCTAAATATTTGTCAATAAATTCTTTAGCTCTCTTGCGTGTTATTCCTAAATTATTTGATAACCCAAAGTCAGAAATTCCATAAACTATACCAAAGTTTACGGCTTTAGCCTCTCTACGCATAGTTGGAGTTACCTCATCTAAACTTACTCCATTTACTTCACTAGCTGTCTTAGTATGAATATCTAAATCATGAGTAAATGCATCAATCATTCCCTTATCCTGTGCCATATGGGCTAATACACGTAGTTCAATTTGAGAATAGTCGATAGATAATATTACTCTATCATCCGAAGCAGGAATAAACGCTTTGCGAATTTTTTTACCTTCTTCTATTCTCGTAGGAATATTTTGCAAGTTTGGATTAACAGATGACAATCGCCCCGTTTGTGTTAATGTTTGTTCATAACGTGTATGAATTTTCCCTTTACGAGTAATATCTTTAACCAAACCTTTGGCATAAGTTGAGTTCAATTTTGTTAATACTCTATACTCCATTATTAAAGGTATGATTTCATGGCTATGTTGAAGTTGTTCTAATACTTCCACCGACGTAGAATAACCTGTTTTTGTTTTCTTTACAGGGGGTAATCCTAAATCTTCAAATAATACTATTCCCAATTGTTTTGGTGAGGCAATATTAAACTCTGAACCCGCTAGCGTATGAATACTTGCTTCAAGTATTTTTATTCGCTCATCTAACTCATCACTCATATCCTCTAATGCTTTCTTACTAACATGTATTCCTTCATACTCCATATTAGCCAAAACACGCGCTACTTTTACTTCGATATTTTTATAAAGAGAATCCATATTTTCTTCTTTTAATCTCGCACTTTGAATTTCTTTTAAATCAAAAATACTTTTTACTACTTGTGCTAAGTACGGATAAAGAATTTCATTGGTTGGCAATGTGCGTTTTACACCTTTTCCATAGATTTCTTCTTCACTTTTTATAATATTACCTAAGGTATTAAATACTATTTTATCGAGTTCTGTTTTTACCGTAACGTCTAAAAGATATGCAGCAATTTTTACATCAAGAACATTACCAGCTATGTCGGAAATACCATTTCTTTTCGCAATATACAAGATTTTCTTGTAATCATAAACTACTTTTTCTGCATCACTTTCCAAATAGTTACGCACAAATTTATTTTCAAAGAAGTTATCTTCACTAAAAATATAGACATTTTCATCTTTGTATACTGCTATATTAACAACATCTGAATTATGATAATCTTCTGTAAAACATTCAATATGTAGTGAACTATTTTCAAAAGATAGTTCTGTTTTTTCATCAGCATTTATTATTTCTAGTTCTTTTTCTTCTTTTCTATCAACATCTACATCGTCATTTTCAGCTAATTTTTTTAAGAAAGAAACAAACTCTAATTTTTCAAATAATTCTTTTTTCTTGCTTCTATTCTCACTAAAAGTTAAATCCTCTAACTTGTTTTCTACTGGAACTTCTGTAAAAATTGTAGCAAGTTCTTTACTAAGTAAAGCATCTTCTTTACCTTCTGCTAAACGTTCTTTTAGTTTTTTTCCGCTAATATTATCAATATTATCTAAAACATTTTCTACAGTTTTGTATTCAGCTAGCAATTTTATCGCCGTTTTTTCTCCTATACCAGCTATCCCTGGTATATTATCACTTTTATCTCCCATTAAGCCTTTCATATCAATGATTTGTTCTGGACTCAAACCATATTTTTCATTGATAAACTCTGGAGTATAGTGGTCAACTTCAGTAACTCCGCGTCTTGTGTAGTAGATTGTAATATTATCACTAGCTAGTTGTGTTAAATCTTTATCTCCCGAAATAATTATTACTTCAAGCCCTGCTTTTTCTGCTAACTTAGCATAGCTTCCTATGATATCATCAGCTTCATAATCAAAGTGTTCTTCATATTTTATTCCATAAGAGTCTAGCAATTCTCTTACATAGCCAAATTGTTCAACAAGTTCACTTGGTGTTTTATCTCGTGTACCTTTATAATCTTGGTAAGTTTTATGACGGAAAGTTTGTTTCCCTTTGTCAAAAGCTACTAATGCGTACTTTGGCTTTATATCTTCTAACATTCTTTCTAACATCAAAGTAAAACCATATACACTATTGGTATATAAGCCACTTTTGTTTTGTAGAGCAGGCATAGCATAAAAAGCACGATAACTCAAGCTATTCCCATCTAATAAAATTATTTTATCCATTTACCTCTCCTAATAATCAAATATTTATAACTAAAAGAAAACTAGTTTTATATTTAATTTATATCTGTAATTAACTTTAATATTTTATAACAAATTATAGATAGTTTCTATTTTTTTCTTCCAAGAATGTCTTTCTACTTCTTCTAATAATTCTTGTGGTAGTTTTCTTTCTTTTCTTGTTCTTTCTATCATAAGTTCCAATGTAGCTACTATTCTTTCAATAAAAGCAGGTTTTTCTTCTTCTACTGCTTTATCAGTATCGTAAATAGTCGGCATAGCAATATATTCTATAATATCTGAGTTATTTATTTTATCTCCTAAAAACTCAATAAGCCCCTCTATTTCAGTAGCAACCACTCGCAACCCGCTTCCTAGAGCCTCTACAGCTATAAGACCTAACCCTTCAAAATAAGATGGCAAAATAAAAATATCTTTTTGGCGCATAATTTCTCCAAGATGCACTTGATCCATTACATTATAAATTTTAATATTTTTTGAATCTCCTACCAAACTGTAAACACGTTCTTTATCTTCTTCTTTTAAATTTCCTATTAAATCTAGCTCAACATCTCTTACTTTTGTCTCTAATATTCTAAAAGCTTTTATAAGCTCATAAAAACCTTTTGACTCATCAAACTTACCTGCATATAATATCTCTAGCTTTTCTTTTTGTTTATAGTTTTTTAGTGGGAAAAATACTTTCTCGTTATATCCAGCTCCAATATTAATAATATCTTCTTTTGAATAGTTATATACAGCCACTATTTCATCAATTTGACTACTGCTAAGTGCTAATATTTTATCCAGTTTATGTAAATTTGTTACATACCTTTCTTTTATACTTGGATTTTTCTCCGCCTGACGTAAATCAGTATTATGACAAATTGCCAGAACTTTTTCATCGGTAAAGATTTCGCAGACAATTGAACTTAATATCCATAAGTGATGCGTAATAACAACATCCGGTTTAAACTCTTCTTTAGCTTTTAATAATTTTTTTCGAAAAGCATTTTGCCATGTAGTCATCATATTCTCACTCATATTTTTATAAAGAGTATTATTATAAGGCATAACGTCACTCATCCCTACAATAGGAAACTCGATATCCTTGCCTTCAAATTCCACTTCATACACTGTATCTAAAATATTAAACTCGTATTCTGGTGTTGTTCCATAAATTGCAGCTTGTTCTACTTCATAATTTTTCAAACCATCTATAACATTAGTAAAATATACCCCGCTTCCCGTTTTTACCGGTAATTGAGCAAGAACATGTAAAACTTTCATAGTATGAATCCTCTTTTTTTAAATTTTATCTATCTTTATATTATATCATACAATAGAAATATACCCTACTAAGTACTTAAAATCATATAAAAAAACTTTGAAGATAGTTATATCTTCAAAGTCTTCTATTATAACGATAACCTTATCGTTTTATTAAATTCTATCCTCAAGCGCTACATGCTGCGGCATCCTTTTCTGCTGGATTTTCATCATAATCTTTCGGATTATAAAATGCATCTCTATACTTCTTAGTATAAAATGGTTCTACTAAATTAATAATAGTATAACCTTCTTCTCCTAATTTTTTACAAACTGGTTTACTTTCCTCTGGAGTATCACTATATACAAAAATATCCGCATTTTTATCTAATTTGTCTTTTACTGAATTAATGTCTGTTGGTGAAATTTTAATCTCATCATCGTTTAAGATTTCAGTACCTAAATTTAACAATTGTTTATTTTTACTCTTAGTAAGTCGATATTTAAACTCAGACAGCAAAGCATTTGTGTAAATAGCTTTACCATAATCATATTGTTTTACTCCGTCTCCAATGTGAAGTTTAGTGAACCCACGTTCTAGCAATAATTTCTCAGTAGCACGTGATGTTACATCCACAACACAGTAAAGAATAATATCTTTATCTTTATAATCATCTAGAACATCACTACCATCTTTAAATAGCTTTATCGGTAAGTTTACAGCGTTTATAGCATGTCCTCTGGCATATTCTTTACGCCAACGTACATCCACAACTAATGCCTCTTCATAAGTTTTCTTCTCTACATCATGACCTTGAATACGTCCTGGCTTTCCTTTTTTTAATTTTAACCAGAAAGCATACAGTCCTAAAACAATAATTAAGAAAATTATTGCAATTGTTGATAAAATATTCATTGTTATGCCCCTTTCTGTTCTGATATAATTTTATCATATTTTTTTTATTTTTTATAATAAAATGTTTTAAAATTACTTTGATTTTTTTGCTATTAGGAGTAAAATATAAATTAGGTATATATTAACAATAAATAAAAAAGAGAGGAGTCAAATGTGAAAATTAATAATATCAACAATATAGAAAATAAGAATATGAAAATTGAATCTTCCCTCTTACTTAATGGTATATTAGTCGGTATTTTGGCGGGAGTTGTTGGAGCGATTTATAGACTTCTTATAGGCTATAGTGAAAAATTAGTTCACTTCACTGCTGAATATATCAAATCAGGAATTTTTTATAAATTTATTCTTTTAATAATACTGATTATTCTTTCCCTTATTTCTGGATTCCTTCTAAAACGTGAACCTATGGCTAGCGGCAGTGGTATCCCACAAGTTTCTGCTGAAATAACAGGACGTCTTAATTCTAATCCTTTAAAAGTCTTAATTTATAAAATAACCGGTGGTTTAGTCGCTAGTCTTGGAGGGCTATCACTTGGGCGTGAAGGCCCATCTATCCAATTAGGTGCAATGAGCGGTAAATTAGTATCTAGGATACTACGAAGAAATAGTATTGATGAGAAATATCTAATTACATCTGGTGCTAGCGCGGGTCTTTCTATTGCATTTGGAGCTCCTCTTGCTGGTGTTTTATTTTCGATAGAAGAAGTTCATAAAAATGTTACTAAAAAAATAATTATAGGTTGCTTCAGTGCGGCCGTAGTTGCGAATATTATTGGACAATACATTTTTAGCTTAAAACCTGTATTCTCTTTTCCAGATATTGATTACGTAACTCCTAGTATCTATCCTTGGATTGTTATCCTTGGAATTTTACTTGGGATTTTTGGAACATTTTATAATAATACAATAAAAGTCTTATATAAGCTTTATGAAAAATTAAATCTTAATATAGTATTTAGACCACAGGTAGCGTTCCTAACATCTTTTATTCTTTTTATTTTATATCCTATCGTGTTAGGTAGTGGGCATGCTTTGGTTAGTTTCTTATTAGAGCATAAACTTAGTATTTTATTTTTAATAACTTTATACTTTGTAAAAACCTTATTCTCACTTATTTCATTCACATCTGGTGTAGCAGGTGGAATATTTTTACCGATATTAATTCAAGGTGCTATAATAGGTACTTTATTCAGTAATTTTTTTGATAGCAAATATACTGGTCTATTCATTATTTTAGCTATGTCCGGCTATTTAACAGCCATCGTACGTAGCCCAATTACATCTGTTATTCTATTATTTGAAATGACTCAAAAATTAAATTACTTTCTTCCTATCGCATTGTGCTGCTTATTTGCATATTTTACTGCAAATATCCTTGGCACAAAACCAGTATATGAATATTTACTAGATAGAATTTTAACTAGTAATAAAATAAAAGATGAAGAGCTAGATATGGAAGTGGAAATCACAACAACTATAACAAATGATAGTACATTAATTGGAAAGACTATTAGCGAAATCCAGTGGACCAAACATACATTAGTATCAAATATCGAACGCTCTGGACGAGAAATTATTCCTAAAGGAACTACTATTCTTGAGGCTAATGACAGACTTACAGTAATCATGCCAAAAAGGACTGTTGATGAATTCCTAAAAAGATTTAATGATGTGTAATAGTATAATTTTAAAGAGATAAAAAAATCTTTGAGGATCTTAAATAAATTCCTCAAAGATTTTTTATTCTAATACTCCAAAATGTTTTAAAGCATAAGTAATTCCATCATCATCAACATCTGTTGTAATAAAATCCGCTATTTTTTTTACATTATCCCTTGCATTCCCCATTGCAATACCAATACCTACATGTTTCAACATATCAATGTCATTTCCACCATCACCAAAAGCCATAATTTCTTCTAATTTAATGTCTAAATGGTTAGCTATGACATCTATTCCTTTATCTTTTCCACCATCACTTGGAATTACATCAGTAAATGCCGATGTCCAGCGAGCTGATTTCGAATTCGGCATATAATCTAAAAAGCCTACTTCCTCTTCTTCGGTAACAAACACATTTAGTTGATAAATTTTTTCGTTTAATGCTTTTTCATAAACATCTTCCAACACCACAAAACGCTCATGATCTCCTAGCTCATCTTCAAGCCATTTTACACGATTATTTTTCAAGTTCATAAATGCACCATCTAATAAAGCAAAGTCACAAGCAATATTATTTTCTTTAAAATACGGTAAAACATTTTTTATATCCTCTTTTGGTAGTACTTGGTTATTAAGAATTTCTCCAGTAGATAAATAGCAATATTGACCATTAATAGTTACATAACCATCAAACTCAAAATCTATTAAATCTTTTAAAAATGTGATATGAAAAGGTGCTCGTCCTGTAGCTATAAATAGTTTAATTCCTTTTTCTCTTAATGCTCGTAAAGTTTTTTTCGTATTCTCTGGAATTGTTTTTGTTTTAAAACTTCTTAATGTACCATCTATGTCAAAAAATATCGCTTTTATTTTAGTCATTTCTTTCTCTACTTTCTATAAATTATTTAAATCTACAACACTACTTCTAGTTTTCAAGTCGTAACCTATTAGTATTTTCATCTCAGTTTCTTTTTTCTTAATAACATTAAGTAGCATTTCCACCGTCTTTTTAGCTGCATCTTCTAAATCAAATTTTATCGTTGTTAATGGTGACTTTAATAATGCTGATGAAGCATAATCCCCAAAAGCTGCCACAGAATAATCTGTACCTATATTTAATCCATTTTCCTCAAGAGCTTTTATAGCACCATAAGCTAAATTATCAGTAGCACATATCAAACACGTAGCTTTTTTTAGCTTATCTATATTTTCATTAGTTAGACGATAACTATCTTCCATACCAAAATTTGTTATAAGAACATCTACTGGTGAAAGATTATATTTTTCAAGGGTAGTCATAAATCCTAATTTTCTATAATAACCTACCGCAATATCTTCCTCACCCACACCAAGGTAAGCTATCTTTCTGTGACCACACGCTAAAACAAAATTAGCTAAATCTCTAGCTGCATTAAAGTCATTATATTCAACGCTATAAGTATACTCACCTTCTTGTCCTAAAAGGACAACAGGGACATCTATCGACTTAATAGTGCTCTCATAACTTTTGCTCATCGTTGTAGGAAGTAAAATTATTCCATCAACATTCATCCTAGCAAGTTTTCTTATATAATCAAGTTGCTTTTCTTCATCAAAATTTGCATTCATAATTAATGTTTCATAATTATTTTCTTTTAAACTTTTATCAATATATTTCAAAGTATTTGAACTTACATAAGAATGCAAACATGGGACAATAACTCCAATAATTTTACTATCTGTTCCTTTTAAGGCCTTAGCAAATGTATTAGGTGAATAATTATACTCCTCTACTATTTTTTTTATTTTTTCTCTAGTTTCTTTTTTCAAATTTCCACCGTTAAAGTATCTAGATACAGTAGTAGAACCTACTCCTGCCATTTTGGCTATATCTACTATAGTCAATTTTTTCATAAAATACTATAACCCCCTTAGCTATCTTATATCAATATCTTTCACTTTGTTTTTTAAATTTTTTACTTTATATAAATACATATCTTATTATAAACTATACATAAAAATAAATAAAGTCTTTAATAAAGTTTCACGACTGCAATTATTTTATCAAATTTTCCGGTAAGTTGTATTAGTCTACGTTCTACGTTTGAATAATACAGCTTTAATAAAACCTTATAATAATTATTTTGAAGTGTATTCAGTGAAGAATGAAAAAACTAATACATATAGTATCTTTTTCTTGAACTCCTTTTCAAAAAGTGGTATATTCTTCCTTGGAGGTTATTATGATAGTTCAATTAAAAAACATATCCAAACAATATAAAGATGCCAAGTTTAAATTAGAAAATATCTCTTTTGATATAAATGAGAAAGAAGTTATTGGAATTATCGGGCGTAATGGAACTGGAAAAAGTACTATTCTCAAGATGATTAACGGTATTGTTAACTACGATAGCGGAGACATTCTCTATAAGAATCAATCTCTAAGCCAAATGAATCCCGCTACTCTTCGTCAAACCAGAAAAAATCTAGCTTATATATTCCAACATTCTAATCTTATTGATAACAAAAGTGTATATTATCATTTAAGCCTAGTATATAAATTAAATAAAGTTCCTGTTGATAAAAAGAAGGTAAATAATATTCTTGAGTTTATGAATATAACTCACTTAAAAAATAGCCTTTGTGGTAGCCTTAGTGGAGGAGAACAACAAAAAGTAGCTATTGCTATGGCACTTCTTCAAGAACCTGAAGTATTACTTTGCGATGAGATTAGTTCAGCACTCGACACCAATAGTGAAAAAGAAATTTTTACACTGTTAAACAAACTACGAGAAACATCAGATATCTCTATAGTAATGATTTCTCACAGTTTATCTTTACTTAAAAACTTCTGCGATAAAGTAATTATCATCGATGATTCTACAATTAAAGATATTATTATACCTAACAAAGACATCAAAGATGATTACGATAGTAATTATTACAATTATGTAAAGGAGTTTTTATTAGATGATTGATTTATTTTTAAAAAACTATGATGGTATAGTAAAAGCTTTTTGGGAAACAAATTATATGATGGGAATTTCTATGGTTACAGTTTTTGTAATCTCTATGCCACTAGGTATTCTATTATTTTCACTTAGTAAAGATTATTTACTGAAAAATAAAGCATTATATGAAGGGCTTAGTATTTTCTTAAATGCTCTTCGCAGTGTCCCCTTCTTAATATTTGTATTCATATTAATACCTGTTAATAGATTTTTATTTAAAACGTCATTTGGTAATATTGCAGCTATTTTACCTTTAACACTCGTTGGAGTTAGCTTATATGCTCGTTTTGTAGAGCAAGCATTGCTGAATGTTCCTCAAAATATTATTGATAGAGCTATTAGTATGGGAGCTACGAAATTCCAAATTATTAGATACTTTCTCTTACCAGCAACAGTCGGAAATTTAATTTTATCCTTTACCTATACAACCATTAGCTTATTAGCATATACCACTGTAATGGGTGTTATTGGGGCTGGCGGATTAGGTGAATTTGCCTTCAGGTATGGCTATCAAGAATACGATTATAATCTTATGTATTTAATTGTACTTATATTTATTATATATGTATTTATTATTCAAACAATTGGTTATGGATTAGCCAAAAAATTCACAGGTAAAAAAGAAAAATAATTTTATTGAACTATTCTACAAAACGTATATTCTTGTAAATAATTATTTAAACACCTCTAAACTTATAAACAATCTAAGGAGACAAAAATGAAAAAATTACTGTCAATTTGCACAACCTTATTAGCGCTTGTATTAGTATTAACAGCTTGTTCAAGCAAAACTGAGACTAAAAAAGAAGAGAAAAAAGAAAATGCTACTATTAAAGTAGCTTCACATACAGCACCGATGACGGATATGCTAGAAATGATTAAAGATGATTTGAAAAAAGAAGGATATAACCTTGAATTAGTAAAAGTCTCTGATAATGTTCAAGCTAACGTAGCTTTAAATAATAAAGAAGTAGATGCCAACTTCTTCCAACATAAACCATTTATGGAACAGTTTAATTCAAAAAACAAAGCTAATCTAGTTGCTGTTCAGCCTATTTACAATGCAACCGTTGCCTTCTATTCAAAAGATATTAAAGATCTTAAAGATCTTAAAAACGGGGCTGATGTAGCTATCCCATCTGATCCAACAAATATGGCACGTGCTTTGCGTTTATTAGATCATGGTAAAGTTATCACTCTTAAAGATCCTAATAGTTATACTGTAACTATTGATGATATTAAAGAGAATCCAAAAAATCTTAAATTCTCGCCTATTAACTTACTTAACTTAAATGAGGCATATAAAGAAAAGGACTTAGTATTCAACTACCCTACTTATATTGCTAAATTAAACCTTACGCCTGGTAAAGATGGACTTCTAGTTGAAGATGAGAAAGACTCTACTTTTGCTGTAAGTTTAGTTGCACGTGAAGACAATAAAGATAGTGATGCAGTAAAAGCTCTTAAAAAAGCTCTTGCTAGCGAAAAAATTAAAAACTTTATTAATGAAAAACTAAAAGGACATGCAACTCCTGCATTTTAATTTTAACTCTTATTCATAAAGATTTTTTACCACTATTTCCTTAAAGTTAGATTAGAAACCTAGCTTTAAGGATTTTTTTATCCATACGTATAACTCTTTCCTTATATAACAAAAAACGAGTCTTTCGACTCGTTTTTTTACTTTTCTATTTTAATAATTTTTCGAATGCTTCTCTTACTTGTCCTACAGAAAATCCAATAATTACTTGAATAGCTTTTCCATTACGTGCGACTCCTAAAGCTCCAGAACGTTTTAAGAATTCGTCGTCTTTAACTAAACTTTCATCTTTAACATTAACACGTAGTCTTGTTACACAGTTAGTAACATCAACAATATTATCTTTACCACCTAAACCTTCAAGAATAATTACAGCTTGATCATCGTGAGTAGCTGCATCATCTCTTACTTCTGGTTTTGGAGCTTCTTTACCTTTTTCACGATATTCTTGTTTAGAATATAGTTTTGTTTCGGCATCTTCTGCTTCACGTCCAGGAGTGTTCAATTGGAATTTAAGAATTAAGAATCTAAATACAAAGAAGTAGATCGCTGAGAAGATTAATCCAATTATTATTTGAACAAACATTTGTGATGAGTGATGCTTAAACATTGGTAACCAGTTAAGAGCTAAGAAGTCGATTAATCCACTTCCAAAGTTACCTACAACTCCAAACCCATACATAGTTGCTGACATTGCTGCACCTAATACTGCGTGAGCTGCAAATAACATTGGTGCTGCAAATAAAAATGTAAACTCAATTGGTTCGGTGATCCCTGTTAAGAAACCAGTAAGTGCTGCTGGAATCAATAACCCGGCTACAACCTTTTTCTTTTTATCTTTAGCTGTTACATACATAGCTAAAGCTGCTGCTGGTAAACCAAATACTTTTGAGTTACCGTGTAATGAGAATCCACCTTGTGGGAATAACTCTTTTAATGGAGTTGAGCTTTGAGAGAACTCTTGAATGTGTTGTACCCAGTAAGCTGTAATTCCATTTTCTACTACTGCTGGTCCAAACATAAATGGTCCATAGATAAAGTGGTGTAATCCTGTTGGGATTAAAATTCTTTCTAGGAAAGTATAAGTAAATACTCCTGCAATTCCAGACACTTTTAAGAATCCTTGTAGAGCAGCAATTCCTAATTGAACTTTTGGCCATAAAAGAGCTGTTAAGAATGCAGCTGGAATCATAATGATAAAGCCTACTAAAATAACAAATGTTGAACCTTGGAAAATTCCTAATAGTTCTGGAAGTTTTTTGTCAAAGTATTTGTTGTGAATCCAAACTGAGATAGATGCAATAACAATAGAACCGATAATTGAAGTGTCTAATGTAATCACTCCCGCAATTCTAGTTAAACCTGTTGGTAATTTAAGAGCAGGTGTTACATCCACACCAAAGAATTTGAATTGAGTTAAAAATCCATTGATGAAATAGTTGAAAACCATATAGATTAAAAACGCTTCTAGTGCTGCACGCCCATTTGCTTTTTTAGCAAGACCAATCGGAATACCAAGAGCAAATACTACTGGCATTTGGTTAAAGATTGTCCATCCACCTTGTTCTACTACGAACCAGAAATTGTACCAAAGTGTACCTTCTGTCGCAATGCTCCCTACTAAGTTAGGGTTTTTAAAGATTGAAGTTAATCCTACTACTAATCCGA